>OMLO01002276.1_pt1 | contig 15418 bp, 11 predicted proteins | sample 1674811 | NCBI WGS metagenome assembly OMLO01 (sample SAMN06265003, study PRJEB25207) | coral metagenome | isolation source: Coral host | place: Mexico:La Bocana,Puerto Morelos, Mexico | collected 2008-11-13 | reverse complement strand
ACTGACTGATTGTCTGACTGACTGTCTGATTCAGTCTGGCTGTCTGATTTTTGGACTTTCTGACTATGTGACTGAGCCAACTCTGATCAGCCAATCGGCTGCACTCAGAGGTCAAAAATTTAGACTGCACGTTGTCATTTTGCACTCAAGGTATGTTTCATTTTTCATAGTCTTGTTTAGTTCTGTATTCAAAGCCAATCAACTTCTGAATTTATTTTCTAGTTAAGTTGTTTTCGGGTTTGACTTAGGCCAGGCCATACGGAATTATTTTGGGACTTATGGTATTTTAAAAAAAAATACATCTCCAGATAATGTCAATTTAGTATCATACAATATGTCGAGTTAATCTCACATTTTGATTGGTTCTTACTGATGAGTTATCGGGGGGCAGACGTATAGATGACGTCAATACCTTTTCTTCGGCCATTCTTTGTTATACTAGAAAGGTAAATTCCATTTTGCCCGTAGGTCTGTTTAGTTAAGGATCACAAATGATATCAAAATGTGATAAGAACATCGAATCTGTTTGTTAGGCTGTACCAGATTTTCGAACGAGATACTGGTAATCCAGCCCGTTCGTTGCGTGACGTATGCGTTGCGTTATGGTTTGGTAGACTGGTAACTAATTTGTAAGTGATCCGCTTACTGCAGGTACTGCAGCATCACATGAAGATGGCTTCCCCAGATAAGGTAAGATAAGTGAGCTTGTCACGTATATTTTATAGTTGTTCTCTCTGACAGATCAATGTTTTCTGTGTTTCAGCAATTCCTTCTAACAGGTGCTCAGGTTGACGGTAAGCCAGGCTAATTTACTTATTATGTACTGATCGTAGCATTGCAGTATCGTTACTAAAGTGTACACATGCTTCGCTCTCAAGCAAGGATTTAAAGGCATTTCCTCTGCGCTTAAAATAAGAAGCTAGTTAATACGGTTTAGTAAATCGCTTTTAAGCAACTTTTTAGATGCAGCTTGTGGTCATTTGTCATTTACAGCCGTTCTTTTATTTTCTCGAGCTCGAAATAACATATTTTGATGTTTATGTACTGATCGTATAATAAGTATACATTTTAGTGGTTGACAAAATCATTATTGTTCAATGTGCTTTAAACTTTTATGAAGGTATGCGGTAAACCGATTGGTTGGTTTCTCATAACAAGCTTATTGTTTTGTATTCTATCCCGCTTTGCTTTTGAAGTAATCAATTCTTTTAAGTTAAAATTGCACTCTTGACTGATAGTGTTGTTCGATCAAATAATCAGTTGGCTATTTTACCTTAACCAAGTACATCATGGATTCGGTATTTCCGGATAAATCTTGCTCTCGTGATTGTAAGTATTATGTACATTTTGCTGGTGGCAGGAATCATTTATAATTGACATGTGCTTTGCTTTAGGGGTTTCAACTTTTCATTCATCACAAATGAGCGAAGGGAAGTCGTAAAAAAAGTTGAATTTAGTCCGGTAAAAAGCTTAAAGCGGACTTGAAAAATTTTTCGATGTGTTTATGTGGACAAAACACGAAGACTATTTCGTTCTTGTCGGTTACGATTGCTTTAATGCGATTTCCGAACGCGATCACTGAAATGCGAATGTAAACCCATACAAAAGTTTCAGAACACCGTTCACGAATTGTTGATTTTGAGATCCCATTGGAAACATGAAGACTTCTGTGGTTTAAATATAATTTATTTAAAGTTATATCGTGGACAGTTTTAGTAATTTAAAGGGTAGAATTAGAAAGGAAAATTGGCTTCACACCAAATGTTTTTGTGGAAGGAAGGGAGTGGCCCAAGAAAGCCATGCCACCTGTCAAATCTATTGTCTTTGGACCTTTTGAATTACCCTCTCTCAATCGTTTAAGATCTTGAACACTTTTGTACAAAAATCCCTGTTGATGTACATGAACTTTTCTCCAGTAGAAATTTAAGTCAGAAATATAGATTTTGATTGTTATTGTCTTAACCATATTTTAAATTTCGTTCTATATAATATTACAGTTAATATTTTATCAGGGTATATACTGTGGTTGAGAAGAAGTTTTGAATTATAAGTCTGCTTCTGGTGATTCTACAAGCAGCCAGATATATTTTTAGTTATGTTAAGATGTGTCTAGTAGTTTGTTTGTCAGAACACATGTAAGAGCATGCATTTATGCTGCCAAGTTTGTTTATTTTTCTGTCAACTTCTCCAAAATAGCTCTGTGTTTAGTCAGTTGCTACATAAGTACATATGACCAGCCATTCATCAGTGTTCAAGGCCTTATTCATCATTACTCAAATCGGCAACCTGTTCTGATCTGTCAGCCTAGGTGACGTAACGTAAATGTGCAATATATCAAAACATATATTTGAACCGCCTAACTTGTTGCAATCAAAATAACTTATTGCAATAATTGATTTAGATTTCTTTTGTGGAAATGTCATGTGTTTTGTCTTTTTCCAAATTGAATGCATATTATTAGTTATATTTATATATCTAATGAGATCCCTAACTTACAGTAGATGGAACTACAAAATCAAAGTTTCCTTATAGTTCAAGTCCTGTAATCATATTTTGATTGTCTGATTGATTGCAATTTACACTGTATGATAAAAATTCTTCCCTGGTTACTAATCTAAAATATGTCTAAATTCACATTAAAGCAATTTAATCGGTGATTGAAATAAATTATTATTCAACTAACTTGTAATAAGTGCATTGCTCAGTGCCTTAGTCTCTATTAGGAGTGTCAATTTTTGTATTGGAAAATCGTGTATCGGCTATGCACTAACTACTACAAAATTATAAATGCTTGAATGTGTTCAGTGCATTAAATGAGGTTCAGCAAAATAATGTGATTTATCAGTAGCATGCAGAATAATTAGTTGCCAAAAACAAATATTTAATAAAAGCCAAATATCTGATCTGCGAGAGACTGACAAATTACAATATTTTGTGATGACTGTGTTCAATAATTGTTTTTAATTAACATTCGATCACCAAGTTTATTTTCATATTTAAAGTCACTCTCTGAAAGCTCAGAGAAGTGATCTGCCATTTAGGATATTTCTTCTGAGAGTGTGGTTTCAATTAATATATGCATGAGCAGAATATTATTTGCAGCAAAATACACTTTTATGCAATATGGTACCATCCTGTTTATGTGTCATTACGTCAAGTAAGCTAAATGAGAAAATTCATTGATAGATAATACTATAAAAATATTAATAATATTTTTTACTGACTCTCTCAGCAAAAGCAGAATGAAAGCTTATGAGGCATGGCTGTGTACCTTAAACCAATATTATAGAAAGTGATTTTTTGGCTAAATATTGTTGATATACTAACTTGTACAAGCTTGTAATTCTGATGTTTGTTAATTTTCCAGCCCTGTCAAAGGTTTTCAAGTTTGCAGATGTTGAAGAGACTGGATATGTTGACGTGGCAACCATCTCCACCCTGGCAGTGCAACTGTTGGGAGCACAGCTCAGTGAGAGTGAGAAAGAAACAATAAACAGCAAAGCAGAAAGCAAGGCTGAGAAAGGTACTGGATTGTTTTAGCCCGACTTTGTTCTTCGCATCATGATTATCTACACTAGCGTTTGTATAGCTGGATTAAAGTGTTGTACCAGGAAATGTTTCGCATTGTTATTTTGTGAGCAGCTCCTGATTGAGGTATTAAAGGTGAAAAATAACAGCAGATCAAAAATAAACTTGGTTGAGCAATTATATCAAACTTATTCGTCACTTGGCTCAGGAACCTGCTCTGCTTGTTTCATTTGTCAGTACTATCTTTGTTGCTCTTGTTAGTGTAGTTGTTGTTCTAAGTTGCTTCTTTTAAATTTTCTTTGCCCTATGCCTTAATTGGGAGAATTTTTTTCTTCTTTAGACGTACATGTACTTAACAGTTTTGCAGTCATGTGCTTGTGTAGTATCATTCTGTGTTTCAGCACAGCTATCTGCCCATGGCTGTGATGGGAGATGCCTCTTATTGTTAGATTCTATGGTTGAGAGCTCTGCGCATAGTATTTGATTTTGTTCTTAGGGTTGCTGTCGTACCAGAATTTTATTGAGATCATGATGGAGACAATGCAGACAATGACACACTGGGGAAAGTTAAAGACTGTTTTGGAAGGTTATGTTGGGTTTGATACAGTGCAAGAGCAAATCCGCAAGAAGTCTCTCAAACGAGGATTTGAATTCAACCTGATGGTTGTTGGTAAGTTTCAATACATAATATTCATTTTCTTGGTATCAGACTGGATACAATGAAACCTTGTTATAATGAACATGTTTTGCCAGTCCCTTGACCCTTTGTTACATGTACCTGTATCGAGGTTCCACTGTGCAATGAACTGTAAACAGTTGTAACAGCTAGAAATTCTGTGCAATGTATGTACATGCAGAATTTTCAAAAATGGATCAGAAAGTTCTTCACAATCTCCAATCTTCTTTTGTTTCTATTTTTTTTTTCCATCTTCAGGTGCGACAGGTCTGGGCAAATCAACCATGGTAAACACATTGTTTAAAGGAAGATTGAGCAGAATGTCTTCAACCGGAGCTGCTGCTGCTATTCCTAAGACAGTTGAAGTCAAGTCAGTTAGTCATGGTATGATGATGTCCCCTTGTAGTCTGAAAGGCATAATTATTTTAATTTGTACCATCATTTTTAGATCTTGACAAACAAAACAAAGAGCAATAAATCACCCTGTTACATGTTTGAATCCTTTGTATTCATACAGTGTAAATGTGTTAATTGAGACATTATGATACTTATTATTTTTCAGTTATTGAGGAAAAAGGTGTAAGATTAAAACTAACCATCACTGACACTCCAGGATTTGGTGATCAAATCAATAATGAAAGTTGGTAAGACTCGCATTCACTAAATGCTGATTTTCAATGACTATTTTGTCAAGGGCTTAGTGATGGCCTCATGGTCAGTGTGTGCATCTCAAGATCGACAGTTCCAGGTCTAAGGCCCAGCCTGCAACATTGTGATATGTTTTTGGGCAAGACACTTTTAATTACTCTCACAGTGCCTCTCTCCACCCAAGTGTCCAAATAGGTTCCGACAAACTTAATTCTAGGAATAACCCCATGATGCACTGTTATCTCATCCAGAGGGGAGTACAAACTACTCTTAGTTGCTCCATGATGCAGAAACCAGGATAAACTCTGCTCTGATTGTCCCCTTTGCTCGTATGAACACAGGCAATCAGGGTGAAGCTTATTCTGGTTCCTGTAGCATGAAGAACTTCTTTGCAGACCTTACCCTCTATTACTGTGATGATTGGGAAGTCAAAAGCCCTCAAAATGGTTTTTAAGGAGACCTCTGGGGACTGGGGATTGAGCATTTTGGGTTCAAGCCTTGTGGGGTTATTTTGTTTTATGTTTGAAGAAGCCCCCCCCCCTCCCTCTCCCCCAGTCAGGAGTACATACAATGGTGACCACTGTCTGTTCTGACAAGCAGCAGTTTTCCAAGAGCACAGCCGAATGAAACCTGTGAGCTTCCAGCAACAGATAAAAGATAAAGCCATTGTAAAAGAAAGGAGCAGACATTCATTCCACGGTTCAGTGATTTTTGTAACTGATCTATTTTAAATGATAAAAGAAAGGAGCTGACAATGTACAAAAATTTCATTCCATGGTTCAGTGATACACACACAATTCAATTCAATCTTTTTAAATGTGGTATGTAATAATAATCTAATATAATTACATGTATAATAATTCTCTGCAGCTGGGAGCCAATCTTGAAATACATACATGAACAATACGACAAATATTTAATCGAAGAAACAAGCATCAAGAGGAAGCCCAGGGTTCCTGACAGCAGAGTTCACTGTTGTCTGTATTTTATTGCACCAACAGGTCACAGGTGAAGAATGGTTATGTTTATTTAACTTCAGATATTTCTCTTGAGTAGACTGTTCACAGTCCCCTGCTTTTATTAAAGTGAGATTGTAGATGTTGATCATTGAGTTTGACATGGCAATTTCACATGCATCAAGGGACCAAGATGGCGGCCTATCAACAATAGACGTTTACGATCTCACAGTAAAATAGGAAATCAGTGTAACAGAGGATGTTGACATTATTATTTTGACTATTTTTGTCAAAAAATAGATAATAATTTTGTAAATTTAAATGTCTAGGTTGAGGCCCATTGATGTGGAGTTCATGAAAAGACTAGACAAGTGTGTTAATATTGTACCAGTGATTGCCAAAGCAGATACATTAACGGTTGAAGAGCGTGAAGCCTTCAGAAGGAGGGTATGTTTGCACTCAGACTGATAGACGGATTTAGCTAACAATGTACATGAACCAATTTCCTCTCAGAAGGTTCATGGCTGTAAATTTTGCTTTGTACAACACTTGCCATGTTTAGAATATGTTATAAATTTTGCATTTTTCCTTAGCCTTTAATTTTCAAACTTTCCATTAGTAAGGTGCTTTCAGCAGATGGATGTGTTGGCCTGAATCACCTTGTCATTAACAAGACGTAATTGCTATATCATAACCAAGCTGTAGTTCTTTTTATTACTGAGCAAGATGAAAGAAACCTATATGAAACATTAACAAACGTCAATTTTAGCCAGTGCTGGGAAAATTTTACATGTGCAATTACAATTTTTCAAGTTATTTAACAATTTGAATACCAAGACCTTGATTTCTATTTGAGCGTGGTATTTATATCCTGTGATAGTTGACAAGGGCCTTTGACCTCATCAACTGTCGTTTTTATTTAAAAACAAAACACATTCGTACAGGACTTAATTTATATTACATTACTCTACTTACATTACTCAACATAACTCTACTTATTACATTACTGCACTTATTGGTTTAATCAGATTTACTAATGTTGGGTTTAATGCTTTTTGCAGTTACGTGAGGATATAGAGAAAAACCATATCAATATCTATCCAGTACTAAATCGACACGACCTTGACGAGGAAGAAGCGAGAACGACTTCAAGAATCAGGGTTAGTCTTGAAAATACTCACAAACTTCTGTCTGTCATAACCCATCACAGGTTATTTGTTTTGTTTTTCTTATTTTAGGATCAGCTCCCCTTTGCTGTAATTGGAAGTGATCGGTACGTCACAGTGTCAGGAAAACCTGTTCTTGGAAGAAAGACGAAATGGGGGCTCATTGAAGGTGAGAAGAATTAAACTAATAGAACGTAGTGGCATGATGTGACAGTAGCTATACATGTATTGGTGTACCAAAACATTGAAACGGTGGCCATGTCTAGAATTGATCCTGTGGGAGTTAAACTCTTTCCTTATGTACTAAATACTTTCGTTTGCTCCAATACATTTGCTTGGCTGCTGGCCACGTGACTGAAAACGCTCTGAAGTTGTAAACTTATTTGTAGGGACTGGGCCTTATTGGTTACTTTTCAGCCTGCGAAACTAGTTGCAGAATGTGACAGAGGAAATTGGGTAGTCATTCAAAACTTGTCCTCTCTGAAGCTTGAATCTACCCCCTTTTGCATTTAACAAAATAAAGACAGCTATTGAAAAATACTTATGAAGAATGAAATTACATCCTCCATAACTAAATGTATAGCCTAGTAATTGTTCCTTTTGCTTCAGTTGAAAACAAGAACCATTGTGAATTCGCGCAGTTAAGGGACATGTTGATCAAGTAAGTTTGAGAAAATTTTGTCGCAATTATAAATTATTTGCCACGCCCTTTGCCACACCAAGTGGCGTAAAAAGGGCAAATGATGATAATGATATATTCTCTGCCGGGAATTGTATTGTGATATGAGTTGTTGCAACTCCATTATGTCTATCTGTTGTAAAACCCTGTTTTTAACGTTTCATGTTGTTTGATTGCGTTTGTTTTCTCTGCGCAGAACACACATGCAAGATCTGAAGGAAGTCACGGACACAATCCACTATGAAAGTTATCGCCGCAAGCGCTTGACCGAGGAAAAACATGAAGAAATTGTTTTAGAAAACAATGTTGTGAGCATGGACGATATCGATTGTCAGGAGAGTAAAATTTAAAAATGAAAATCTTGTACAACACGATGAATTCTACACCAGGACATCTCGGTCCTTTCAAACCAACTCGAGAGATATTTACAATTGAAGCAAAATATTTGCTGTTCTTTGTGATAACAATTTAGAGGTTTTTTTTTTGCAATTTTGAATAACAGACATTTATAAGCTGAGAGTTTTTATATCAAGTGTCATACAAGGAATTCATAGTCAAATACTTGAACAGCAAACGAGGTAAACTCAGTTCATCAATTTTGCCACAATCGGAGGTTTGTAAATCGGACAAGGTTCTCGGCTGTTACGCCACTAGAGGAGGAATGTAACAAGAAAATGTCTAATGAATAATATGAGTTTTTCTATATTGAACCTAAATTTTCAAGTAATTGATATCTAAATTCTCCTTTTAAAACATGCTTTTTCAAGAAGTTGCGTGATGAGATTGAAGAAAACCAGCAGTTAAAGGATTTTCATTGCCTTGATGTAGCTAAAAATTCTCAGAAATAAATTCAAAGAAAATTCAACGTAATAACTAAGGAGAATTGCTAAACGAAAATGTTATTATTGGTTATTCTTGTGAAAACAATCAGCTTTCTTTGGAATCTTTTGATCTTTTGTACACGTGTAGTTTAAAATTAACAATGTACTCTCTATGATACGTATATAATCTCATATGTTGTAGTAGTATTGTTGTAATATCATGCAAATCTAATGATACGTGTCTACCTGTTTCCCAGGTTTTAGAATTAACTTTTTTCTGTGCATTATTGTTTTTGCTAGATCGCTTTGAAAATCCTTGATAAGAACTAACAGCATGATTAGGTTGATCTTCCTAATTGTAATTCACGCATTCTGTATTTTGTGTGGAAAATGATCGAGAAAGAATCAACTATTCCAGACGCTTATGAAGTCGTTTCGCAATAAATGGAAAGGTTTATAAGATTAGTGCGAAGTACTATTGTACGACGACTGTCGAAATTCTCGCGCGTTTATTAGCTAATTTTCAATAAGCGGACAGACAATGAATTTGTAATGCGTCAACGAGCGAGAGCTGCCAATTTGTTATCGTAAAAAAAGAATTGACCGCAGTTTTCCATGCGTCTGTCCTGATATTGACAATGCATTTTCAAAGTAATCTGCGGATCCTCCTCGATCTATAGCCACTTTGTTATGTCGAAATACATGATCAATAATAGCACAGACTTATGAAGAACTGACGTCAATTTGTTAATTCAAGGCTGGTTTAAAAGGGAATCAACTACGGAAACATTTTTCGCTGTAAGTTGACGGGTATAGTTAAAGAGTTTGGTGTAAACCTCAATTTTGTTATCAAGCTGAAACTTTGTTGTAACTAAAATAATTTCAGGAACCAGACAGACCGTACTCTCGAGACTGTCATGCTTGAGAGGGAAGATAGACAAAAACTTTCTCAATGGAGCAGGTACAAATAAACGCGTAAGAGCTCAGTTTTCACTTACTTGCAGTAGGAATTTTGCTGACGGTTGAAACCAAAACAAACAAGCTTTCTGGTCGGGCGTGATTATGTTAAGGATTCAAAGCAATCATGAAAGAAAATTATATACTAGGTTTTTCCAAAAAGACAAAAAAATAAAATAAGTATTTCATAATATTACAGTGAAACAAATTTACCTTTCTCCTCTTAAACTTATTGTATGAATTTTTAAATTAAGTTTCACGAACAATTAAAATTTCTTATTGAAATAAAGACTTGTAAACCTAAAAGCGAATCACGAGGGTTTTCGTATTCTTTATACCTTCCTTCCTTCCTTTCCTCAACATAACGTACTCCTGCAGTGCAAGTACGGGTGAAGACAACTGTGAAGAAATAACGTTCAAGACAGAAGGGTTTAGTACAAATACAGCAGCATCCAAATCAGCGGTCAACCACTTGCAATATGACCGTGAGTTGCGGGCTCTGGGCCTCTTTCTATTTTCGACGCCGAATTTTTGCTCTCCCCGTCGACATTCCCTCCTCCTCAGCCACTAGCCCCAGGTCTCCCAGGATGCACGATGAGAAGTAGGCAAGTTTCCACGTTCTAATTCTCGTGCCCAGAGCCACTGTTTTATGAAATGCCGCGAAACGAAAGAGTCCCGCGGACGACAGTGAGAGAGTCCTTTAGTCAACTGTGATCGGCCACAATCGTACAGCGCGCTTAGACCACTATGTCAGCTGTGTCCTTCTACGCTAAGTAAGAAACGTTCGGAAATGAAAAGTATGTTAAGGTGGCCAGTATATCGGCCAAGCATCCGCGCCTTCCCGCGCGCCTAGGACCCACACTCAAACAAAAGACAGGCTGTACAGAAATGAGCTCTTTTTGCGAAAAAGACCAAAACCGATAGAAACGCCTGTGGCCATGCTTCGAAATGAACGCGATTTAGAGCGTGTCATTTATAATGGGCCTGATTTTTACCGATTTTCCCAATGACGCCATCGAAACATACGCTTGCTCGTGTACAAAGCATATTGCTCTTGTGGCTCCTTATCACTAGCAAGGGATGTACAAGACATTTTATACTAACTGGGCATGCAGAAATTTTATTTCATCACTACTAATTTGGTGACACTTCTCAAGTTCAGCCATGGAACCTTTTAGACATAGACATTTATGGACAACACGCTTAGGTATGGTAACATTTCGTCCTATAGACTTGATAAACAGAGTCTACAGTACGCACCTGCTAGTTTACAGGTGCGCCAAGAAAGCAAAATAGTAAAGTATATTTATCACGCATATATAGTTGTTTTATAACTATTTACAGCCGTTAAAACACTCGCTAATCCAATTGAACACAAAACCGGCCTTTCTTGATGTTTAAATTCAGCTATATTTTACGAGCTTGCAACATTCTTAGTTCCAAATTTTTCTACCAGTACTGCTCTTCACGACGGTACCTGTTGTGAGGAATGAAAGAAACACAGTACGAATAGTATAATAGTAACTTTTCAAAAGATGACTGTTAGTTCAATACTGTGACGTATTGAGGTCTTTCTAACTCGTCGTATGTCGTAATCCTTCAAGTTTAGATACTCGTGGACTGGTTGGCAACCTGTTCTCTCTGATAAGAAGTCCGCGGTCTGTTTGAGAAACAATAATGGGATTAATTGTACGGTTCAGCAGCTGGGGTGCTTTTTAGACTTGCTATCTAGGGAGATTACCAAAAAAGAATACCTGATATGCCAGCCGGTATGGCGAATAATGAACTATTTTGAGACAACAGAAACCAGTTAATTAATGTTTTGGTGTTTCATTATCACTCTAACTTATCATTAACTATTTATTTCCTTTAGTTAATAACAGCAATTTGAAAATATTCGATTCCGTTTAAGAAATCGGTTCAATACATGTAACACCCACCAAAAAGATGTAGCATTCTGAAAGCTGTTAAATATTTGATAGACTGCTCTTTGGATAAAACCACAGCTCGATCTTTGTATCGCTAGCGCCGGAGGAAAGTAAACAAGCGACTTTCATTTAGAAGTCTGCGCAAAAGCTAACCGCCTCAGTGTGTTGAAGACAATCTGCTACACGTGCCTTTTTGTCTACTCAATCCATGTATTGTTGTTTTTTCAGACCGGTAGTTAAAATCTCAGCTTTTAGTGTGCGAGAATAAAATAACAAAAAAACCTAAGTAAAAAAACAATACTTGTAGTTATAGTGTTCCACGATCCCTGAGCTGAGCAAATATTGTGGCCCTCTTTACATATCATATAATTACACAGGCCTTTTATGTCACCTTTATTCCAACTCAGTTAAAAATAAAAAACAAAACAATTTAAAGTTTTAATATAAGACAAGAGGATTAAAACGTAGTGGGTGCTTGAACTTACTTTCAAAGTGTACTTACAAATTTGTTATTCACATAACGTAACAATCAAATATTATCAATTGTTTTCCATCACTAATTTGTCTTCGAAGGTTTTCACGTCCCATTGATTTTTTCTCCTGAAATATTCCGTAACATACATAGGTACAGCTGGTGAGAGACTTTTCCTTGATGAACTTGCGTCAATTACTGTATTCTTAGTATTATAACTCCCACACAACGTAGTTACTGCGGATTGCCAAATCTTCTATACGTAAATTTCTGTAAAGGCCATACGGATATTACTACCAGTAAGATACCAGTAAGATTCAATAAATCACCCGGATTCTGAATGTTATTTGTCCGTGTCACAGTCACAAACTACGTCAAGGCTAATCCCCTTACTGTGTAACCTTTACCCCCGGCTCGATAACAACCTTAAGGGATTTACTTCCATTTACCATGTGGGTCGTTTAAGCGCGGCAGATGGTACAGGGTTAGAGTTTATGAACCTACAAAATAATTAAGAATTACACCTAGACGGATGGATACATATCAGTCAATGAAATGCCGTGTATTTACTTGTTGTTTGCAAAGAGTATGAAAATACCTTTGAATAGTGGTAATAGATCGGTGTGGTTACCGACTTGTTCAGACGTATCAAGACCATATCGTCATCTTGTGAATTTCGGAGATTTTTGAGCTGCAGCGAGGAAAGCAAATATGCCGCGATCATTTAGCATCAGAAGAAATACAAGAAGACATCCAAATGTATCAGAAATTAGAGGTAAGGGTGTTAGGTTCATTTAATTCAACTGAATTCGTTTGTAGAGGTTATCAACGCAGTTGGTAAGGTTACTTTGCAACGTTATTTTAACCGCTTGAGATTGGAGACGAAGAGGTATTTTAGGTCTAAGAAAAATGAATTCTTAGTTCTGTCGGTTTACCGTACCTAGCCGTTTGACACAGTTTCATTCCATTCGTCCGAGTGAGATGAAGACGTTACTGTATTGCTCGAGCTTGAAAGAAGTAGTAAACGATTAAAGCAAACAGTATATTGTTTCCTTCAGTGAACGGCTTTACAAGAGTCGTCGTTTGAATTGGTAGAGACACTTTCTGATAAAGAAGCACTACTGTTTAGCCTTGGATCAGTGAAACTGTTTTTATTTTTTTTTTTTTAACTAGCCGTGTTCTACTAAATACGGAATCAAACGTGGGCCTCTTTTGTTACGACTATGTATGCTTGAAGGTCTACCAATTCAGTGAATGACACAAAAGACAAACGCTGAATCTTGTTGTAATATCACTTGTTTTTTCTTCGAAGCCCATTGGGTGTGTTTTTGTGGCACTTTCAAGGCCAAATTCAGCTTTCCCATATGAACAGGTGTTCCTTAAGTTCTATAACATCAATTTTCTTTTAATTTCCGAATGCAGGTATGATTGAGAGTAAACGAACTTCAAGAGCTTTGAAAGACGTTACTGCACGTGATGCGAGAGTTGAGACTGGTCCAGATAAAGTGAGTGGTAAATCAATTGCCGATGAAGCGCCTGCCAACTTTACACCGGAGTACTTGCCTGGAGTGACTGGATACACACTCGATTTTCTTCCTTATTCCGTCGGAGAACTTCAAGTTCACGGAAACGGGCTGTTTGCTAAAGCCAACGAACCGAAATACCACTGCCCTCATTGCGGAAAAGTCTTTAAAACCAAGTACACTTTCGAGAAGCATATGAGGATGCCTAAACACACCAGTGAAAGACCATTTGCCTGTCCAACATGTGGGAAAAGTTTTCGACTGTCCAGCACGCTGTGTCGACACAAGATCATCCACACCAACCAGCGACCCTTTAAATGTCAGATTTGTGAGAAAGCATTCAATCGACACTCTACGCTGACGACACATTACAAAACGCACAAGGATCTGGTGTCGGATGAAGGCGTGGTTGCTCTGCGACGTCATGACCCGGCAGTCTGGAATGGAATTACTAATTTGAATCAAATCCCCTTTTAAAGTTTAGCTAAGCTCAATCATTTGCATTGCGATGTACTCCATCGTGGAGGCAAGGAGCTTTGGGCAGGAACTGCAAAATGACAAAAGGGCTATTCTGCAAATTAATCTTGTTATTAATACTTCAGGATGAATCTTTACCAACACCTCATCTTGTGATCAACTTCTTAGCATGGTCTACCTGGGCGTCCATTCTTTACTGTTTGACAAGGGACAGTTGTAACTCGCGATGGCCTTGATACACTGTTTCCAAAGTGTTGGAGAAACTTCTCAAGTAATCCAGAAAACACCACTCTTAGATCGTTTAACTGTTTTACATCAGTTTCGTCGGTAACTATGCTCGCCAACTGACTTGAAAATCTTACCGTTCTCTCCAAGAGATCTATATGGGTTAAAACTTCAGATATGTGGCGTTCACTGGTAGAAAATGAATTTTGACCCAGAATTTCCTCGGTCCTGCTTATTACATGCTCAAAGAAACTCTTCACCTCGGAATCTTCATCCTCGTCCAAATACCCTTCCGTTTCCTTCGCCATCTATAGACTATAGGTCCCAGCTCCCGCTCAAATTTCCTCCTTGACCCAGACCCCCAAATTGAATAAATGAGAGCCAAGATTGAATGAATAAAGAAGGATTAAATTGAATGAATATAAAAATTGGATGAAATGAATTTCAAATTGAATTGAATGATTATAGAAATTGAATAGAATGAATACAGAAATTAAATTGAACTAATATAGAAATTGAATCAAAAGAATACAAAAATTAAATTGAATGGATCTGAAAATTGAATTAAATGAATAAGGATTAAATAGAATGACTATAGGAACTGAATGGAATGAACAAGGATTAAATAGAATGAATAAGGATTGAATTGAATAAATGTAGCAATATTGAATATTGCTACATTTGGCTTGGCATAGCATACCATTTGATTACCTTTTGATGTCAGGAGCGGACAAATTACGGTCATAATTGTCGGTTTTGACTTGATTCTTGCCTCGAGAAATTTCGCCCCGGCCAAATGTTGCTATTGCAATCATACGATTTTATATGTAAAAATTAATTTTAAATTTAACGCCGAAATTTCGTACCAAAGTTAAAGAGTAAGTTGTCCCCCAAATTGATATTGATATAGACAGTCACTATTAAAATCCTTTTCGTGGTAACTTGTATAAACCTTCCTCTTTTCAAGTAGAATACAAACATCTGTCTGCCGTTTTCTGTGCTGCAAATAATGAATTTGACTAAATACTGCCGGAGTCACCCATCCTTGTATGTCCATCTCTGCCTACAAGTTATTGACAACCAAATTAGAAGAACTCCAAGGGTATTCCGCTTAAAATAAATAGTCGACTTCCTTCGCGCGTAGTCGCTGTTAGACCACGTATGCATATTGATCAATGTAAAAGCGCGATTGATACTTAATTTTAATTTGCTTGTCATAGACATCTCGTCATCTGCTGTCGGAGTGGATGTTTTTGAAATGTTGATCATCCGAGGTCTCCAATTGTTTTTAAATACTTGCGGTTTTTCCCATCAGTGAAACTGAGGGGTATCTTTTATAATCCGTTCAGTCGGTCAGATAGT
>OMLO01002275.1_pt1 | contig 15419 bp, 10 predicted proteins | sample 1674811 | NCBI WGS metagenome assembly OMLO01 (sample SAMN06265003, study PRJEB25207) | coral metagenome | isolation source: Coral host | place: Mexico:La Bocana,Puerto Morelos, Mexico | collected 2008-11-13 | reverse complement strand
TGCAAACAAAAATTATTTCTCAAGTAATGTGTGTCACAATGAAATCAGACTCAAGATGACACTCAAACAATTTTAAGACACTTCCTATCGAGCCAAGTAAGAGGACTATTAGATACATCAGAACATTGTGTAAAATGAAAATGTATACCCACCCGGCCCATGAAGAGTTTCCACAAATCAATGGCTCCCCCTGACGCATGTACCACGCACCTGAACAAACAAATAAAATTGAAAAAATAGTAGGCTCAGATTTTTCAGATTTATCTATGAATTATATATTAAAGCTGTTTCCTACTTAGCGTCCAAAGTAATCAGGCAACTACACTGATGTCACATGCAGAGCTTACTCTCATTTTGAACGTAATCGTTGAAATCTACAGTGAGATTCACGGGTGTGTCACGAACGCATTTGTTCCTCAATTCTCCCACGAACAGCTGCAGCCCAATGAGCGCCATGACAGCGAGAAAGAACAAAAACAAAACCAGGACATCACTCAACAGTTTCAGTGAACGGAGCAACGTGTTCACCATCGCCCGGAGACCTAAAATATGAAGAAAAACAACACTGTTGCGTTTCTCAAGTAAACAACAATTGGACGAGATTACACTAAGCGACATACACAACGACAAAACACGGAGAAAAAAAAGAAAAAAATCAACCTGGAACTATCAGGGCTACAAAGCTGAAAACTCTCTTGCGCATAGGATTGGTATACGATCAGGGAACGCACCTTGACGCCGCAATAATTTTCCCATAAATTGTGGAGAATGACACTCGCAGAGTATCCCTGTACTCGTGTGTACTATGAGTGACGGCGAATTATCAGGTCAGCGTGTCAAACGCTGGGAGTAACATATGATTAGTCTGATTAGTCACAATGAGCTATCATCTCTTCTCGTTAGGGCGGCTAAACACTTCGAATCTTCAATGGTACGTATGGACATTCAGATGATCGTCGAATGGGGCCCTTAGTGAGCTAAAAAAAAATGAAAGTCTCTAGTGTGATTAAATGAGACACTCACCTGAAACGACAGAGATGGTCCTTAGAGCCCGCAGTACCCGAACTGTGCGGATGGCCGTGAAACTCACAATGTTTGGGGCTATGGTTATGTACCTTTGAAATTAATATCATTAGACAATTTAATGAGGCGTATATGGCGTATGAGACAGAAATAAAGATAAATAATTTATGCCTTGGCTGGAGGTGGGGATGGCAAGATCCTCCTTTCATTTTGACGAAACCGTGTCGAACATAGCCTTTTCCAGACGTTCATTTAGGCAGGGCGCAGCGCGAAGGCCAGCGAGCGAAAAAACAGGGGAGAAGCGCCTCTGGGACCTTCTACCCACCTACAGAGCTCCTAAAGGGGCATGCAACAAGACCGCCGGTTTGTAGTTTTCACTTGTCAACCTTATATAGAATGCAAGTTAGCAAAATGTTCACGGAATATTCCAAACTTTGTCATTCGAAAGCCAATACCTACAGAATTTAAAAACATATATTGAAATAGAAATGAGACTGAACAAAGTATAAGCACATGGGAAATCAAACAGTTGTCAGACTGCGTACCGAAAGGTCAACATACCGAAAACAGAAGGTAAAATGTACAGATGCAACGAACCGTAGGAGTTTTGTAGCCCATTCAACCTTATTTTACACACAATCCCGCACCATTTGCAGCTTCCTCGTGGGGGTCTTCGCCAATACTTACCTGTATTGCCGTTGCTGAAACTCGAGATCTGTTCCACTTGGTCTTTCATTATGGTCATGAGAGGACAAACCGTGCATCGTGGAGATAGCGCCGTCTTTTACATGCACCCAAGATATTACTTGTTCAGTGAAAGCGATGAAAAATTAAATTCTTTCCAAAATAGGCGACAAGCATTGCAGACATCTTTGATTTGACCATATTTTTATTCCATCCTCTTTTTCTTCAAGAAGGCACTCAACATGGGGAAAATCTTTTAGTATGTTGTTTTAATATCACAGATTTGAACACCAGTACGTCACTCGTTGAAAGGTCTCTGACAGCTGCCCTAACCTATTTCTCATCTGCGTCAGTTATGCTCGAGTGTTCACAAAACTTGACAAAATTGACCAATCATAATTAGAGGTTTTACTGGAACTGCCTTTTGCTAAGTTTGCCCACATGCGTTATTTTGCTTTCCGCTCCGCGCTTTTCACCTTTTTGTTCGCGAGCTCTTTTTCGCGCTGCGCCCCAACTAAGTGAACGCCTGGAAGAAGTTATGTGGAACAGTGATCAGATAATTTCCGATGGGAAATTTTTTCTTGATCGATAAACAACCGACGCAGCTCTAGAGCGCGAGTGGATTTTCCTGTTGGGTAATCGGTAATAATCAGAGATTATTTGGGAACCCTGCACCCTGGCCCTAGATGGTAATATGTCATTGGGCGATCGCGGTTCTTTTTCCAGTTACCTACTGTTACAAATTGCCGTAATCATTAGCGTACGTTATATTTTGTGCAGTGTCCCTTTCCACCCAGAAGAATGAGTCGATCATAGTAATTTGTTGAGAACCTTGCCAAATGCCCAGAGGAGCCTGCGATGCAGTAGAGTCTGGTATCAGCAGACACAAAATTATAGCAATTCCTTTAATCGTTTAGAGGAGAAGGAAGAACTTTGTTGTGGATGAAGTCAGTTTTAGTAAAAAGGCAATGGAAAAAATCCGCGTGGTACGAATGCAAGGCCTCAAACATCAATAGGTTAGGCAAGACACAAATATTTATACCCGCTTTCAGTGTTACGTGCATAGCGGATATCTTTCGTCGTCCATCTTTCGACATGCTTAACAAACAAGACGGATCGAAATCCACCAATCACAGCACACTGACATAACCTTTTAAACTTGTGGTCATTTGCATAGAAGTGACATGAAACAAATATCGGCATGCATCGGTTGTGATTGGCTCATTTTAATCAGCACGTCGAAAGATGATGTCGAAAGATGATTGTCGAATGATGTCGAAAGATAGCCGCTATGCAAGTAACACTGAAAGCGGGTGTAATACAGGCCTTGAGCAGTGCTTGCACTTACCCCAAAACGACAACAATGAAGTCCAGACAGTTCCAGGGATCTCTGAGGTAAGCGTAATTATGCAGAATAAATCCACGTGATATAATCTTCAAAAGCATCTCCACTGTATATATTGCTGTAAACACGTACCTGCAATCAAAAAATCTGCACTCTAGTCCTGAGAGTGATCGCTAGATAACAATAACTTTTCAGGATTAAAATTCAAGATCGTATTTCTGAAACTTTCACCTCTCATTGTAGAAACTAAAATTGTTTGAACTGTCTTCGGGATTGTCCAAGGTTAAGAAACTTTTAGAAACGACGTTCGACCAGTTTTACTGGTCTTCTTCATGTTGTTATCAAAATGTTATCAAAATGGCGGATCGTTTCGTTCATGTTCAGCTTGGTAACCGCACATGATGAATCGCGATCATTACACAACGTGATGTGAAAATGCGCGGGAAATGCAGTCTGATGTCTGCCAAGTACTTTTACTTTTGTGATAATTCACTGACTACTATAGTATTTTTCAGGATTGAAGAAAGAGTTTAGGATTGGTTTCCATGTTTCAACATGGTCAAAATTGTTAAGCACTTTCATTCCGCGATGTTCAGTTCTGACGTAGTGACTCAATTCCTTCGAGAATTTTTCTCCGCCTTAAGCCTCTCGCTCTTGCAACGATTTCCCCAATCAACACCACTCTGGCATTCCACGGTGTGCCGTGCTAGACTTCCGTCTTCTTTGCCCATCCGTCTTTCGGCAGATAGAGTGTTTCCTCTTTGTAGGTATTCATTTGTGAGTCTGATTTTGTTAATGCGTTCTTTCTTTAGTGTTCGAAAAAGGCGCCATGTTTCTTATATACACACTGACTTACAAACTAATGACGTTTTTCCGATGATTTCGAGCACTTTCCAATATCAATATCAATGGTAGATTATCTTAACGGAACACCCATCGTATTGAGTTTAGGAGAAACTATATCTATTTTCCTTTGTTTGCATGCAGGCTTACAGCGCGATGGAGTTTACCATCACTATTGCTGATTCCGCAAACATGTCTTAACATCATATACAAAATGTTTATAAGTTAATCCTGCGTAATAATTCACGACTTACTCGGCTTCCTCTGGTGGATCTTTGAATGCAAGAAACACACAGTTTATGAGAATAACTACGATCACAATCATCTCAAAGTATCTTTAATCACAAATTAAGGAGGAAATCATAAAGCGTTTAGTTCGTGTTTATATCAACATAGCGCTAGCTTTTTCAAGGAATGCCATCGTAATCCAGCGTAAAAGTCATCACAGTGCCAGGATCTAGAGCATTATGACAGCAAATAATGTCATAAATCAATCAAAAGGTGAAGGGAAAGCATGTACCTGAAGGCCAGAACAGGAAAAGTCTCTTGAGTCAAATCAGAATTATTTTGCTATTAACCAAACTAAAAAAATCTTCGTTCTGATTGGTTACAGCACCGGTACTCGAGCTTCTCGTATGGAAACAGAAAAAACACAGTTTGTAAAATATATTATTCCAAATACACTTCAAAGAAAGAAACTACGGACCGTTAGCCAGGCTGCCGCAAGACGAAGCAAAAAGCAAATTTTGCGTCTCCTTCGATTGAGCTGATTGGATGTAGTGGACATGTCAACAAAAAATATTCTTTGAGAGCTACCCATTAGGTATAATAGCCATCATGAAATGTCACAGTTCATAAGTCTTATTTACAACATTTACTACCACTCAAGTTTTCACTATTTAGTTTTCCTCAGAGATGGATTTGCTTTTGAAGGATACTGGTTCGTGACGATACTGATTGTCCACCGTCTAAGAGGCTGTAGAGGTCCAAAAAGCCACAAAGAACGTGCTTTGTTAAACCGAAAAGCCTGCTGAATACGGGATGTTGTCCCATGGTGACGTAATACGAGAAAAGTGTCATCGGCAGGTATCTACGTGGCAAAAAAACGTATTTTGATACTTTGTGTTTAAGGCTGCATAACGTAAGGTTTAGGTCACTGGATTGATGACGTCAAGTTACTAGTTTTGTTCGCTAGTAAACTTAAGCGCCGCCTTATTGAACCGACGGACTAATCAGGGGACGTGATAATAACATCAACTCCGAAGAACAGTTTGTGTGCAGGTATGGTTTGTAGTTTGGGACTTCTGATTACACAAAATGGGGAAATTCGAATCACTTATTTTGCAAGGCTGTTCCTGACCATTAGCATGTTAATGATCGGGCTCGTTTATGATATTAACGCCAGACTACTTTTCTAGTGGCTATGGTGATAGAATAGTTCAAAGTCAATAAACAAAAACACTATATAAAACGGATAGCATTTTTGTTTTTAAAAACCTTCGGCGGAGGTGTGGCACAGGCAAAGATGTCTTATTTGTGTTAAAATTTCCCTTAAAATTTTGAAACGTTATCTAACCAAACCTAACTTGCAAAACCATAAATTAAATCTTAATTTGCCCCAAATCATATATTTCTTGTACTCACATTGTTGCCGGTGGCGTCATAATCTTCTAAAGGCATGTTCAAGAAGTAGCTTGGATCTGGCAAAGCTTGTGGTTTTGTGTCTTCAGAGCCATCTGCATTGCCTGTGTCTACAGCTTGAGAATCAGCTTCACATACCGCTAAAGCGTGTATCTCTGCAAGGTCGCCCAAACTAGCAAACGTCACCACCTTCTTTCGCTGACGAGGGCTCACTGCGGATTTCTCATCAGGAGCAATCACGGTTATCGTGGGGACGCGTCCGTCGTCTTCGTCTCTGGTCATGCTGGTAGGTTGCAAATTGCCGACACAAGTCATGAGCCTGTCTCTGAAAGACCAAGATGGAGAAAAGAAATGGAAATCATGAAATTTTATGCGCGTTTAGAAACTTACTAATTGAATATACGATAATACGATAAGATACCCAACTTCAATGGCTATGGCTGTGACAGTAACACCTCGTTTACGAGCTTCAATTTGAACAAAAACACGACAATAGGAAAAGGTTATGATATTGTACAAAGCAAATACCAATGCAACGAACTTGATAAGAAATTTCTCCAGTTCATGTAATGGCGTTCATTTTCGGAAACCGTCAATTAGAACAGAAAACTCTGTCGCGAAACCTTATCAGATGGTGACTCTGTTTTCCAGTTTGTGTTTAGCCTCCACATGTGAGCTTAAGTATTTGTAATTGTTCATCTTCAGACTCAAGGCAAATATAACACTTGATTTGACACCATATGTTTATTACTGTTATTAGTTTCAAATTTCGAAAGAATAAACTCTACGAAAAACCTATACGTGTTTTTAATAACGGTTAGGAATATTGTAAGCACGCATCATAAGGAAACATGCCATTTATGAGATGTTGAAACAACTACATGTGGTCTGAACAAGTATGTTTCAAAACAATGGTCTGGTGAAACTGATACAACCATGCATAATTTGCCAATAATGCATAAATTGCATTAATATCTAACTGAAGCAGACCGTCATCAGAAAATGTTAAAAACACAAATTCTGGTGATACAGAGGTCAGCGAATTTTGTGACAGATCGCAATCTCATTCCACCAAGACTTAATTAAAATCCTTTGTAAGATCATTAAATTCCATAACAAATTAATTTTTTTCCAGTCAAAGATATCAAGACAAGAAAATTTAATAATTCCGAAAGCAACCTGTGAGGCAAGGCATTGTTTATTCCGCTAATCTATGCCGTTACGAATATTTCTTAGATATATCTAAATGCCTTTCTCAACAATAATGCAAATTACAAACAGGCACCCCCTTAAAAACCATGATTTGGATAGCCTGGTTATTAAATTTGCTTATTTGACTCGCTTATTCACTACTCATTTTCTCCACGTTTTGTGAATTGTTTTTAAATTTCCTCGTTTGTCTTACGGTACTATAGAATTGTTTATATTATCTACCGAATAATATCTTCATAACCAAAAGCACGTGAAGTCAATAACAAATGATATGCTCCAGTGCAACAATAAAGATTTGTTAATTGAGTGAAATAGAATACTAGGTTTAAAATTAATTCATCGCATGTTTTTCGGCAGGATTTCTCGTGAGGGACATTGTCTGCGGCGGTGGCAAAAAAGAGTCGTACATTTCTAATCGTAATAATGAGTTCTCGTGGACGATAAAAATTGTTTTCAACCTTATCTAGTCAAAACATTCAAAATCGTGTCATGAAGAATTGACCAAGGCCGTAATAAATTGAAAATTTGAAATCCCTTTATTGTTGCAGCTGGTGTGCCTGGTGTGAACTGAGCTGTATTATTTAGCCAAGCCTGACAGGAGATCAGAAAAAATTGAATGAGAAATCTTTCAAGAAAGATTTAGTGGCTATAAAGGGATTTAAAATTTTATAGCTTGTAAAAACATCTGGTGTGAAAACGTTGATTTCTGTTTACGAGCGAGAGAAAGAGAAAGAGGGAGATCGATGGGGAACTAGAAAATTTCTTGTGAGTACGTTTTCATAATTTTTCTAAATAGTGGACGTCACTGATTCTAACTTTAATGTGATTGTAACGTTTCAGACAACCACATTAACTCATAGGAACAGAACTCATTTGGAAGCTTCGCCCAAACAATAAACACATAACAGTATTGGTCGAACGTTGGGGACTCAACAGCCTCAGGTAGGTAACTATAACGAGGACGTTTCAAAGTGAAATATAAAGTTATAAATGAATCGATAAAATATATCTGCAAGACACAACAGCGAAAAAGATTACTGCGTTTTTATGTGGTCGATTTATAAATTACTGTGTATTTATATGGTTTTTAAATCAGTTACAGCAGAAAACTATAAATATACGAGATATTTCGATATGAAACAGGATAATCCGCCGGTTTCCATATGGCGAAATAAAAACCTTACGATGTGTTATGGTTTATAGATAAAAAAAGAAATACGAATATTATTATTAAGAAGAGAAATACGAATATCGGTGGCAAAAGTAGCACACGAACATAGTATCAGAGTGAAACTGCGTATTTAAGTTCTCCTTTAAATTTTGTTTGACAAGTCTTTCGTCACAACAGCAAATAAACGTAGATTAATTTTAAGTTGCTCTTCACTGAAGTGAAAGCTGATTTGCTGGAAGGAATCTCGACTAATGGACAGCAAACACTGGTCCTTGTGGCAATTGCTGAACGATTTCGCTCTCAATCTCAAAAACCATTTTGGAAAAGTGTTGACGGACCTACAAGTCTTCTACAGTTTGACTTGCGTTTAAATGTTTACAAAGGTGACGTAAATAAAGGCTCATTTGAACGCATCAATTTTATCGACAGATATTTGCCGTCTGTAGCTCTTTGTTAAACTTTTAAGAGATCAAACTGCTGTAAGTCTTTCAACGGAGCTCAGCGTTTTCGATATGCACTTAGGTTCTAACGAATTCTCTAATATATAAATGATTAGCCAAGCCTAAGAGCAGAGCTCCTGTGCCGAGTTGTTCAAAGCTAACAAAGGATAAGGGAGAATTTCGATTTGAGCTTTGTAACTTTGCGGTGAGGTTCTCTGTATATATTGTTTTGCCCTCTGTTTGATTCGAAAAATAGTTGTATGGAAGAAAAATTTATACTTCCGTTAACTTTTAATCCTGGCTTAGCGTTAACCGGCTCCGATTACAATAAATTGACTGACATGAGCGCGCGATCCAATCGAAAACAAGTTCTTGGTCAACTTTAAAACTACACTGAGCTTTAAACCTGGGTTCTAAACCTGATTCCGTGATATAGTCACGTGACACTGGTCAGTGAATGTCTTATTTTGACAGCTGTCAATTGATGATAAGATAGATATACGCTGTAAACCAAGACTACATGACCTAGTATTAGCCGGAGTATGGCCGCCGTGTTGCGCGACGTCGTCGTCGTTGGATGCAGGCGCCCGCGATCCATGCTGCTAGCCATGTTGACCATGAAAAATGAGTTGCATGGTTTTCTATTTCTATGCAGGCACGTGGTTCTGTTCCTATAATTATGGTGCTCCGCTTGGCGGCCCTACAGGTCGCCAGAGCTCAGCTATATGTTACTGCTAAGTCAGCATGTTTTACTTATATTACAATGAACAATAATGAAGTTTTTACTCACCCTTTTTCCCACTTTTTTCATAAACGTGAAACTGCTCTTCTTCACTTTGAAAACGGCAAATGACAAATCTAAAAAACTGGCTGGAAAATGGTCATGTCATGGTTCGGTTTCCCTTCACGTTGCTCGTAACCTCTCTACTCGAAAAGGATTTGTATGGAAATTTAAAAAGCACAAGACTAAGTATGCATTCCAGAAAAATCGAAACGTCCCTCGGCACAGTTGTTACGTTAAACTGAAATGGGTAACCGAGTTAATAATTTGCACGCTAATTAGTATTTTTCCGAACATTTTTGTAATTAAACCTCTTCAAATTATTAAATATTTTAGCTATCTCTTTCAATTTTTGCATGGAAAAATTATTCTTAATTTTTCATATTAGATGAAAAGTTATGTGTAGCTAGTTGCCTGTCTATTCTACCTATTTTCACCGCAGCGGCTTTGAGGCCACTTCAGAGAGCGAACAATGTGGATACTGCCACTTAACTGCTTTTTGATGATTAGCGCAGGATTCGCTAACATTGCATTCGTCAAAATATCTAAAAATATTACTAATGAACTCCTGACAAAAGTCACCTTTTAGCCTTTCTTGTTTTAAACAAAAAAAAAAAACAAATGAAGGAATAGCGGAATTCTTTAATCCGAGCATCAATTTGCGGTCAAAAAACGAAAAGAACTTATTGATGTGAAATAATTTCTTGGCTAAAAAGATAAAACATAAAATTCCACAACTGAAAATTGAAAAATATCAAGGGAAACTTACACACAAGACTTTTAACAGTAACGTCCCATTTTTATCGGTCGTCTCTGTTTATCACTGTCTAACAGTTTTGTGTTCTATCACATATCAAAAGGCACATTTAAAAACAATTCGCTGACTCAGTCAAGCCTCGAGGATAGGTTGAACAAGAGAAATTACTAAAGCTTCGTTTCTATTTCCACCGGAGGATTCACTAAGGAGCCAAAAGTCGATTAACTAAGGAGCCAAAAATCCACTACACTCCCGGCTCACGGCTATGAGCTAATGAGCCTATATAGTTGAACTTGATGTCGAATTCAATGAGATATGAATCTGATTCCACCCACTGGGATGTAAAGCCAGACACTCCTCATACATAGACACACCACGAAACAGACAAGAAACACATACATGAAACTAATAGAGATTATTAAAAAAACGCGAAAGAAACCCTCCGCCATCTTGTTCCAACCGCTAATCGCCAAGTGCGGAAAAACCAAAACCGGGTAATAAGGTGCTGCTGTTATTGTTGTTTCGATGGGTATGAAGTTTTGTTTTTTTGCGTGTGCGTGCGCGTTTTGTTTTTGTAATTTAAACTTGGAGTCCTGGTGGCCAAAGAAAGTATGAATACTTCCTATCGATTTAATATTTAAGAATTTACTTATTTTTGCCAGAGGTTTGCTTCTTACACGACGACGTAGATGAATAAGTCTCGAAATATATGAATCAAAGCGAATTTCACCGACATCGTATAATGCAACAAAAAATGAAAACATCTCTCTAAAAATAATAGATGGCGTGAGACACAAACAATCGTCTCCAAAATCTATGTTATTACCCTTGCAAGATCCTTTGCAGCTGTTTATCATGATTTTTTTAACCCTTAAATTCTTTTTCATAACAATCTAAAATATTTTTCTTTCCACGTGAAGATTTTACAACAGTTGAAAATTCGGTAGGGCTTCAGTACACGTATTCTTGCAAATAACAGTTTTCATTCACTATTACTAAAAAAGTGAGTGAAAATGTATAATTTTGTTAGGAATTGCTTTTGGTTATTCTTTATGTGAAAGCAGGCATGTTACTCAAAGGCGAAGTTAACGTAACAAAGAATACAGAGAAATATTTTTTCTAACAAAAAACTTGCAAATACACGAACAAACAAACATATTTTTAACCGTTTCTTTACCCGGTCACGTGTACTCTGGTACGAATTATGCAATCTCTCGTGTGGAACTACAAACTCACACAGAGCTTGTGTTATCAATTTACAGAACATTTATTTTAGCTTTGTGTTACCGACACACCTGCTCAAGCTATATATATATCCTCGCAAGGCTTTATCCACTTAATTCAATGTCTGTCAAAACATTACTGCCAAATCCATCCAATTGGAAGTATTTTAAGACTAGAAAACCGTCGCTTATAAACGACAAGGCCCAATAGGTTCAATTCAGAATTGGCAGCTTTCAGTCATAAGACATCCGGCTCACGTTTCTATTAGAACTTGTTCTGACCCGCAAAAAAAGTATACTTTTGCAAAATTTCCACCTGGTAAGATGGGCAGGCCCAAGTGTTATGACTAATATCTTCTCTTTTTGGTAAAGCTAGCAAAAAGATGAGATAAAGCCGCCATAAATGTTTTAAAAAGCTGTTGATTACTAGTTTGAAACAGGCGCATCGATCAAGATAACAGATTGATGCACTGTATCTCTCGCACGTGGTTGGTTCAACGCTCAAAACAAGTACCGCTAAGCCTGAAATAATGCGAAATATTTAATTCATGTTGCTCAAAAAAATTAAGCTGGAAACATTTACGCCATAAAGATTTCACCTGTGGCCATATTATAGTATTTTAGGTGAATTCAGCCTTGACAACGATCTGCAAAAAACCGTGCAGCATGAACGTGACTGAGCTTTTCAGTTTATTTCGTATGTAGGAATTTCCGTCGATGTAATATATTGTACCATATCACGCAGGCAGGCAGGCAGGCAGGCAGATGATATAGAGTGCTGATTAATTACGAAGAGTCCCTCCGTGAGTTATTTAACTAGATGTTATTACTTACCCGCTAGGTGCAGGTAGCAAGACAAGTAAATTGATCGATCGATCGTTGAATTTTACCTTTACTCTGATTTCCGTCTCATTCCAGTGGCAAGGATGAAGAGCTGAAGGATCGAAATCATGCTACCAATTCTTCAACGTTACATAAAACTTAAGGTACATTTCGCCCCGAGCACGAAGCAACTATAAGACTAGAATTAATAGAACTGCGCCACAAAGCCTTTGTTCGGGGGTTCAGTATAGCGCCGACAACACGCCATGAAACTGCAATTTATCAAATCGTTGAGCCAAAAAGTCTTAAATGCTATTTCAATTGTTTGAAAGACGCCGGATCAATTATCTTTACTGGCGAGTGCTAGAAACCCATACAACCTTTGTTGCAGAGTTTCTCTCAGACCAGCTATCCAAACAAACATCGTAAAATTATTGCTCTACATGCAGTGACGTTATGTCACTTTTAAATTGGCCACAGACCGTGAAAAGAACGGTCAATTTGACCGAGCACTGCTGTGTCAAATAGTCCTGAAACGTCACATTTCAAAGAACATTTTTACTGTTAAAGATTTTTCGTTGCTAAGATTCAAAGATACCAACGTAAAGAGAATCAGTTAAGTTCAAATAAAACACTTTCTTTTTAATTATCATTTATATGCCACCCAAACTAGAAAAGGTTTCTACAGTGCTTGCCCTAGAGGCCTCCAAAAAAATTAATCAAATACGTTAAAATAATTTATACTTTTTGACCAATTGGGTAAGGGAATACCTACGAAAAGAACCCATATTAATGATTTTGATTGACGTGTACGCGTATTTGACATTTGCGATCACAATTCATGTAAGGAAGCTAACGCATCTCTCACTTAGTACACTCTTTTGTCTTATTATACCCGGAATAGTCATCAGGAAACAGCGTTCCTTTATATTTTATAATTTTCAAAAGTATTTTTACGAGTTCTGCGACCTCTGGTGGCGTAGTTTGAAGATTGAGGACTACAAACCGCATTGAAGACTTTTGCGTTACATTGAGATGAGAATCATAAAAACCTGAAGTAAGTGGATTCAGTCATACAGTTTTTTATATGTTAACTCTCGGGCGCACTTGTTTATTTTCATGATATATATCCGTTTGTTTTGGTTAGTTATCACGGAATGTTCTCACAGCATTATTCAAGACCTTTCAAGCTATGCTTTCGTTTGGCGTCGTATGTTCAAGATTTTCACCCTGACTCTGGCTTGCATCAGCTGCCATTATCTTGCAACTGGTATATTAACAGTCTTTGAACTTGTTGCGTTATTGCAAAAGCCTTCATTTCAGTTTAATTATAACAGGCGTAGTGAATTTAAAAAAGGGGAAACGTTCTGTTGGCCATCTTCATGGCACTGTAGCAGCTATTTTCATACTGCAACTGACACGAAAATGTTAATTTTTTTGTATCGTGGTACAAAGAACGGAATTATACATGGCACGCGTTTATGAGCAAAACTTGTCTAGAAACTTTTGTTGTCTTAGGGGCGAATAAAGGGCCGCTCCGTGACCACGCGACCAGAAACACACTTCATTGAGACAGTGAACTGGTACAATCGGGTGTCTTAGCGACTTCTAGGCTGAATGCCGAACGAGCGGATAGAATTGCACTTTATCGATCAACCACGATCGAACTTCTGTGGATGTTTCACACGAAGGCATTTTGTTATTAAATCGGCCAAGGTCTTTGAAGTGCAAACTAAATGTCTAATCAGTCTTAAATATTCATTCATACGTGCTGAGATGCGAATCCTTTAATTCCAATAACCTAGGGCAGTTTCAGGTTTTGTGGAACTGATATAAGTTCAAAAGATGAATTTCTCATATATTGGTTAAAAAACAAATAATCTTTCCTTTATTTGCCCACGAGGTCAAGCTCACCGCGTGAAAAAATTTTAAAACAAAACTTTGAATCATTTTGTTTTAGTTTAATTGCGAATGTGCCGTCTATGAAAGGAATCAGGTGTCATTGCTAATAGCTACAATAAATGATCTATATATAAATAAAAAAAACATACTTTTCTTGAAAAAATTAAGCAATTTTCGCATTTTTGGTTTTTGGAGTCACTCACAAAAAGAATTTTAACTAAACGAACTTACAACATCGCCAATAAAAAGTTCATAAATAAAAATTTGACTTATAGTACTTCCTGTTTGGTTTCTTAAAAATCGTTAGTCTCTTATTTTAGAATTGTATACTTCCGGAAAGAAGCCGTTTTAATCATAAGTTCTTTCTTTTGATGTCAACGCTTTTGAAAATTGAAGAGAAGATCATGACAGTGGGCTTTTAGTGAGTCTACACATGTGCGCTGCCAAACATGAGTACCTTGTTGAAGATAAAAGATAGTGAATGGTGGCAACCCGATAAAAATTACCCCAAGGGAGACCATTTGATTCTCAGAGGGGGGGGGGGGGGAATTTAGTACAAGAATGATTTTTAACACTTTCATTAGGAACCTTTTTCTCGGGGCGTGTGTATTCATGATATTTTTTTCTGGCATTAGTCGTATGCATGTTTTTTTTTGGTATAAGTGTCCTTGCAGTATATATGTTTTTAATATCACCGCTCTCCCTTGGAATCCGTGTTGTTCATTCGTCTTTACTTCCTTTTACCGGTGAGATGCCAGAGCTTTCAAACACAGGTATGCCGCTTTTGACGGCATTTTGCTTCTATAGTCTCTTTACTTCACACAGTTTCAGGACTCTATCCGCTGTTTCTATCGGATTTTAATGTTTTCCAAGGTTTGGAAAACTTGGTCTTTTAGAAGGTATCCACCACAATTTCGAGTAAGAAGTGTACAAAAATTTTGCACTGAGGTTATTTACATCGACTGTCTTAAAGTTATCATTTCTAACAACACCAAATGTCCAAAACAAATTTTGAATTTCAAAATAAAAAAAAAAAACTTGAAAGTACTGGTGGCACGAAAGTAGTTATGGGCATTTACCTCTTTACAAAATTTATCTAAGCTTTGAAATATGTTTTCTCCAGTTCCTATGGGAAATTGATTTTGGTGTTAAGTGCGTTAAAGCTTTAGCTTTTAGAAAATGCAAATAAGATTTTAATATGCTTAACATTATTCTGATACAGGATTTTTGTCCACTAAAGACTTGCTCGATTGTCTTCAAACCGTAGATTGCTAGTTTAGAGGACAACGTGGTTTTGGTCTCCTTATAAGGTTAACAGAATAAACTTATACACTTACGAAAAACAATAGTGTTCCAACCCCTTTTTTTACAGTAAATAGTTTGATAGCCAATATGAGCTTACATGTTATAATTCATCAATTACAACTGGAAAATATTTTCTCTCCTAAATAAGCCACAATCCTAATAATAAATTAATAGTTAAGAAAAGAAATCGAGATCACAAGTGTGTGGCTGTTAAAGCCATTGCCAGCAACTCATTTTTGTTATAAGATTCTCAAATAATCCGCAATCGGC
>OMLO01002274.1_pt1 | contig 15419 bp, 7 predicted proteins | sample 1674811 | NCBI WGS metagenome assembly OMLO01 (sample SAMN06265003, study PRJEB25207) | coral metagenome | isolation source: Coral host | place: Mexico:La Bocana,Puerto Morelos, Mexico | collected 2008-11-13 | reverse complement strand
TTTTTTTTTTTTTTTGTTTTCTTCTTTATGTTACTTTTTTTTTTTTTTTTATCCTCCCCCCCCCCCCCCCCCCCGCCTCTTTCAAAATAATAATAGTCCATCTCTGTCTGCTGCATGATAGAGAGGCGCGTAAAAAAGGCCGGGATGGACTGTGAGAGAAGAAAAATTGAGAGGTTGAGAGAGTGCTTAGGGGTAAGGAAACGAGAACTCTGTTTTTCTTCTTGCCGTGCTGGCCTTCTTTCTGTCTCGCAACAATGACTAAAATTCAGAGCTGGATCTGCTTCAGCAATGACTGAATTGTATCAGATCAGGAGCCTCAGTCCCTTGCTTGGAATGTCACGCAGCTATTCGTTGTGTAGAGTAGCGTGACGTCCCACAAAGCAACATATCTTCTTATTTGTAGCAACATCTTTTTTTATTTGCAGCAACATCTTTTTTTGTTCGCAGCAGCTTTTTTATTTGTGTAGGGTGCAGTGTTTAATATGCAGTTGACCTTTTTATGTAGAAACCCTTGTGGGCCACCCAAGAAATTCGTGTTCCAGGTACTGTGAATGTAAAAAGCATAAAACGTCATTTAATATTCGAGCAACCATTACCTACCTGCTCTGCTTGTACTTTGGAAAGTTTAAATAATGTGTTTCAACATGCTCCAACCTTTTGCTTTGTCAAGTCTTTGCGGCTTTTTCAGTGGAAATGACTCATCAGTGCGCCCTAGTAGCTTTAAAGTGCCTATAACCCCAAAAACTTATATTGGCTTAACAAAATCACCATTTCTTTCTGAGTAAAATACCGCAAGAATTTCTGTTTTTGCTTGAAACCTCGAATTTTTCAGTGCCCTGAAAGAGCTGGAAAGTTGCAATATTTTCCCGCGTTACCGAGCCAGAGGAGCCTGGGTCGAAAGTCAGTAGTGACGTCAAACAGGGAGATTCATTTCGCTCTTTGTTGATGTTTTCAGTGAAGAGGCTTGCACGAGGTGTTGTAAAATGCCGACTACTTGCGTTGCCTTTAGTTGCAACAACGTTTCTAACCTTGAAAAAGGTATAGCTCTCCACATTATTCCGTTCTTCGGCGATGATTGCGCCCAAGCCCGTAAAAGACGCAATAAATGGGTTGATTTTATCTAAGCGAAACGAGCGCATTGAAAGCCGACAAAATCACTCGGCGGTGTGCTCGGAACACTTCAAGCCGCTAGATTACCAAAGATATTTTTCTGGACTTCCAGGAGCGAACTTCTAACCCAGGCTTAAAAAAGACGAGCTTGGAGTGAGCGTTTTTCCTACGGTACATTCTTCATCTATAGTAAGCACAAAAGACCGAGAGTAATAGAAGTAAGAGAAAGCTGAGAAAGGCGAGACTGATCGAAAGCCTTTCGTTTGCCATAATGTGTCACTTTCCCTTTGAATTCTAAAAGACTTTTAGTTTAACAATGTCTTTTATCTAAAGACTGGAAGTTTAGAAAACCAGGACATTGAATTTGGATTAAGATACATGTATGATCAAGACTACAAAGTGTAGTAGTGTTCGTGATGCCGAACACGGCAACACGCAAAACAGTCAGCATACTTGCGCGTAAACAGCAACATTTGAATCATGTGGTGTCAGTACGACCAAAGGAGGGATAAACCTATACATCGAGCTCGATCAGATAGCTGCAAGAAACATTAAAATGTCTCTAGACAAACGTATAGCTATATCAAAGTAAAGCTACGGCTTCTCTGAAAAAAACGTGTGAGAACAAATATGAAATTCGTGATAAGAATTTACTACTGTTCTTGCAAACAGTTCTAATCACAGCCGGGCCCAGCGTCACAACGTAGAATGCAAGTAAACAACATCTTCACGGTTAACTTCACATTTTTCCCTTAAGTAAGTACAATAACATTATAATTAAAAAAAATATATCGAGAAACTTTTAGCATGATTTCCAAAATTCCTTCATAAAGTTTCTAGTTAGTTACTTTTTTCTAGAATTGGACAGAAACTAAGCCACATGTCATTTTATGTGGTGTTTTATTGTGTTTAAAATGTGATGCATCATCTCATCATTGTAAAGATATAAGGCATGTACAAAGCTACTGCAGGGTGTTAATCGGCCGTTTAGTATCGTTTACACTTTCAAGATGTCCGCAACTTTAGCGCTATATTCTTAGATTACGCCCAGCGAATATCTAGTTCCTTAAATCCCGAGGCTGGCCGTTATATACAGGTTCGACTGTATGACAAAACACTTAAGAACTGGCCCCGCGGGAAACCGTGAGTTTTGCTTCCCCTCGCATCTCGGGGAAACAACTCACTGTTTCCCTTGGGGCCAGTTATTAAGTGCTTGCGAATACCTGATTTACCGACGTGCTTTAAAATAGACTATTTTCGATATACTAAAAAAACAAAGTAATACTTAAAGGGCACAAAATTTAATGATCCAAAGATGGAATTGAAAAAAAACCATGTTGGATTAATTTCTAGTCGCTCAATTTGATACACGCACTTGTCTTGTTTTTCTTTCAAATGTCTTGTTGTTGCTGCGGTTTTTCTTTTTTTCCCTTAATAAAATGACCCATGTAGACTGGAAAAATAGAAAGCAGAAGGTACACATTTTCATCAAGGCAGCTAATTTGACAGCGTTTGTCAGCCATAGTGATATCATTGTTTTCGTAAAAATACAAAATTCCATCAGCAACTAAAACTCCGTAAACGATGAACAGGAAGACCGCATTGCTTGAATCCAAGCGAACGAGAGAAATTAAAAAGTTTGGTGAAGGCTTTTCAGCAGTTTGTTTGAAGTATTTGCGATATCCATGATACCATGAAGCACTGAAGATAATCACAGTAGGAAGGTGAGTGTGCGCTGTAGCACTGAAAAAAATGGCGGCACTGTCCTCTGTGTTAGCGAGATTCGCACTGAAACAGTTGCCACTCGCACATAGGTCAAACTTTCGACCGAACATAGCAAACAAGCCGGAAAAAAATAATAACAAAATGGCAACGTTCAGCTTTGAGTTCATTCGTTGCCGTAAAGGTCGCTCAGCAGCGATGTACACTATCGAGGCTGCAAGGAAATAAACTGCGAGAAACGAAGAACTTGCCGACAGTGTTCGCCAAATATGCTGCTTAGAAAGCTCAAGCATAGCGTGGGTTATGATGTTGCAAGCATTGAGAAGTAATTGAACCAAGGCAATAGAGTTGTAGCTGTAATCCGGTGGAGAACGTGATTTGTACAGTCGAAAAAATAAGTAAACGTTGTTCGCTAAGCCACCGACGTAAAACAGGTAACAAAACAGAAGTAACAAAACAGCCATTCCTTCAGCAGTTAGGCGTTTTCGTCTCTCGGGTACACTGACGAACGGCACGGAGTTAGCTCCTGTCCTCGTCTTTTGCCGGCCTTTCCCACGATCCGGTCTTCGCCAGGGGTCTTCGCCTTAGTCGATTCTACCGTTCTGAGATTTATTAATGTTATCGTCGCTTGTTTCACCAGTTTCTACCACAGTAACGGTTCGCTGACTAGATTCGCAAATTTACATGTCTAACTGTATGCTAATGCTAAATTCAATTGAATGTTTTTTCATTGTACCAAGCCCTACAGCTAGATGCTTATTTCTCTCAGCCTTGTAAGGCGCACTACGCCGGAAAAATTGACTTCCCACGTTTAGGCGTACCGTCCACACGGCTCCCTGGAAGACCACTGTAGGTGAAAGTAATTCTGATACTACTTCTACTAGTACCACTACTACTACTACTACTACTACTCGGATCCGTCACAAAAACGAGCTTGTCAAAAAAATCTTCTAACCCGAGGGAATTTGAAAACGTCGGCTTTCATGTCACGGCGGATATTCGTATGCACGGAAAACCCTTGGAAACGGAGCTTCTCGAAAACGAGTACAAATATGAGAGGAGGACCAGGGGGCTCCAGAGAACCGGTTAGACAGGTTTTCTCGCAACCACGAAAACAAAACATTTGGCGTGTTGGTTAACAAATCTCTTAAAATGTTTTGTTGTGAAGTATCGCTGAAACTTTTTACTCGTTGTTTGTATGTTGACTCACAATACGGGCTCGTCAAAATACGGCTTTTTTGTGTTTTGGAAGCTAGTTGTGTCATTTCTATAACATTCAGTGATCAACTGGGGACTACCTTGCTGACACATGTCAAAACGGACAAAACTTCGAACAAATCACAGTGAAATATTGAAAAGGAAAACAGCTCTAATTTGTCTAATTTTGGCAGTGGCTAAAAATTTGCAAGTCAGCAACTCTTGATTTAGCCTATTACGTATCCCAAAAGTAGAACGTTGACGAGACGTTTTACGCAAAATGTGCCGCTAAACGTACCAGTTGCGTCGACTTCCCAGAGACCATTGTGGCCCTAAAGCATAAGATCACCAAATATGGAGCGAAAACAATTATATTTCAATGATGTCATGAGGTTGTTATGGAAACTGCAGGGAGGTAAAATAGGACCTTTCGCCGACGTTTCTCAAACGATTTATTGAGCTTGTCGAGTGTGGTTGTGCGTTCGGTTTTCTAGTTGAAAAAGGTTCGCATTCAGTTTTAAAGCAGAATTAACAGTTTGTTTTCTTTTGAGGCTCTCTTTCAAAGGATTACTCGCTGTGTTTTTACTTTTGTCAAGACGCAAAATTTTCCATGTGCTTGAAAACGACGACAGTCAGTGTGATGCACGTAAGCAAGAAGATTATGGAGGTCGAAAACGTCGTCTTGAAGCCACAAAAACGAAAGAAACTACGAAGATTGAAGAAGAGAAAGTACTGTGCTCTATTTGGCGTCGACAGAGCGGGCGATAACGAGATACCTGTGAAGCAGAGAAGAACCAAAACGGCGGCTCCCGAAAACACAACGCAATTCATCATGGCGGATAAAGAGGTGAATGAACCTTTCTATACTATACCTTCTCCTTCTGCGTCACCATCAAGTCATTGTACGAGTTCTCCGGGGTCAATACGAGGTACACCTTTGTCGGAAAGGGACTTGGCTTTCGATTCCGCCGAAGAAGACCTCGTTCGCGATTTTGAAGAACTTGATTTCGATTTGGACTACTTCCATAAGGATTACGAAGCTACTTACAACCGAATACAGGAGGAAAGCCTTCTTGCTCTGTCTAAAAGTGAACTTGTTAGTAAGTATAGAGAACTAGAAGGAAAAGAAGAAATTCTTCAAAAACGTTGTGACGAACTAGCGAAAAGCTGTCGACACGAGGCCGAGGAGGAGGAGCCGATTCGCTTTCCCGCGCTCGCGGAAAAATCCGCCGATGAAGACACTTTGCTTTTTCATCTGGAAAAGTTACGACGGGAAAACGAATCACTGGTGGAAGAAAACTCGAGGTTAAAAGCTCTAAAATGTTCTTCAATAGGGCTTGCTCGCCTCTCATAGTTCTTATTTCACGAAGTATATGTGTGGAATTGCATTTTCTTAGTTACCGTAATATGATGAAATCAACGTGGAATGCGAGACATATTATTAATGAAAAGGTTATTGTCGTAGATGTAACTTCGATTTCTTTACGCGTTCTTTTAGTTTCGTTTGCTCTGTTAACTTTGGTTAATTTTAGATTTTATGTTCGAACAACCATAGTCTATTTTTGGGAGGCTAATTTCGGGTATTCCAAAAAAAAAATTTGCTCTTCGTTTACACGATGAGTTGGCAGAGTTTTTATATTTTATTCATGCTGACGCAGTGAATAGGCAAGTTAGTTCGACGTGGGAGTATTTTACATTGACGGTGTGGGTTTCGAGGTTTCACTCTTACGTAGAATTTGTCAATTAGAGCAAAGTTTGAGCTTGATTTGTAGACGCAATCAACCTCCATATAACCTTCACTTGGGCTCTATGTTAATTTCCCTGTTGGAATTTAAAAATGAGAGGAAGTTCACCTAAGGATAGGGTGTGAACTGTATTTTTATTTATGTGCTGTTAGTAAGGATACTTTTAAGCAAACATATACAAGGGTGGACTAAAGCTGGCAGTTTTCCACCCTGTGATTTAGGTGATGTGTGGTGACACTTGGTTATGAATGATACCAGTGGCATTGCCTTTGGATTACACCACACAGTTGTCCGGGACAGCTGATGCTACCCTGAAACAAGGTAAAGGGTTTTTGTTTCATCCTTATGCGAGGGACATTGTCTGTCTATAATGTATATCAATGAGAATATTATTGGAGGAAATTATGATTGCTTGTTTGCCAATTTTTGTTTTAGTCTTCATTAAATTTTGTAATAAAGAAAGTTAACTGCAGTTTCTTTGAATTTGTCATAATTTTATTTGGTTATTTGGGAGCTTGGAGTCACGTTAAAAAATAGTTGCCTGTTTTTCCCTGCCACAACACCTTTTAAGACTTTGTCGAGTTTTGTAAGTGGATGTTTGTGGACATTTCCACCATAGTGTGGACAGACCTTATTCCTTAATATATTCTCATAACAGGCACAATGTACATTTGATTGAACTAATCTTGTTGCTTTTTGTTTGAAGCTGAGTGGTGGTGGATGGAAACTGGAGTATCCATTAACAACACCTGCTGCTCAGAATCAGCTAAGTATAGTCTGCTGCTCTTCACATTGTAATTGCTATTTGGACTTGGTGGGTTGGTAGTGGTTACGAGTTCAAGCCAATTTCAGTTGGAGGGTAACTTAGTGCAGTGTCTATGAAAATAGACTGTTTGGCTGATGATTGTCTCCCAAATGAAACCATTTCCATAACCTCTGTCTCTGTTGCTAGAGTATCAGAATTGTGTCCCCATTTCATCCATCTATACGTGTCACTCTCTAACTAGTCCCCTTCACTAAAACATCATGGCATTGCAATCTTATTGTTAACTGGAAAAATCCATCATATGTTGTACAGCCATTCTACTGAGGACAACATGTCTCACCAGAAGTTTGATTTGGGGGCTAGTGGGAGGGTGTTAGTCTGTAACTTGTGTAATCCAATCTGTTTCAGAACTGGAATTAAAAAGTTATGGATTGCAAATCAGCTAGCCTGCCATCGTGCCCTTCCTCGTCTAAAAAAATTACTTATTCTGATCTGTAGTTACTAATTGGCAAGAGTGTTAGTGTGGTGCCAACTTTGTGTATTCTTTGTTTTTGAATTTGGTTAATAAAATGTTTTGTAGATCTTGAGCCTGTTGCATTATTTTAATGTTTTCCTTTAGTGTTGCTGTTCATGGCAATCTTCCTTAACAAATTATCTGGTCTCATTGTTATCTGGCTTCTGTTTTATACACCGTCCTTGTTCACTCTCCCTCCTCCTCTGGCCTATTTGCTATGCAGACCCAGCTGTTTTGCAGGATGCAAGCAATCCCTTCCTAGTAACAACTTGTCAGCAACATATATAAACATAGCCTCTATGAGAATGAGAATATGCTCAGATATTTATCTGCAGGCATAAACAGTTTTTTTTAAGAGCAAAATAATTATGAGGAAAACTGTGAGCTTCATGAACAGATTATGCCAAAGGGCAAATATTTAAGCATATTTTTAATGTTGAATGAGGGCTGTTGTATTAATTATCATTGAAATATTTTTCACAAATTGCAAAATGGGGAATAAATATCACTTGAATATTCCCCAGGTTTAGCTAGGACATTGGCAATTATGTGACATGCTTTGACTAACCATAGTGTCAGAGCAAAAATATTTGATGGAAAATAAACTAACCAAACAGACCAACCGCTACCACTATTTACACAATCTATTTTCAGCTAAACCAAATGAGGGCTTTGCAAGGAAAACCCAGCATTTGAGGTCACCCTGTTATAAAATGGTAACAAGAAGGGGGGGGGGGTGGTTTTTGAGATCTCATTTGACAGAAATATCTGTGATGTTATCAAAGAAAGTCTTCCTCAATTTTTCAGTGCAAAAATATGGCATGATGTTTCTGTTCAAAGCAGGCAAGCTAATCAGTATTAGTGATTAATTCCTTTTAAGAAATAATTCTCAAAGAGGAGGGATTCTTTTGTTGGTTACATTTTGCTCTACATGTCTTGCACAATCCTCGAATGCTTTCATGGTGACAAGATACCCTTCCCTCTGGGCTGGAGAAGCATGCATGTATTCTGAGGTAGCTAAATATGGCAATTGATGTTCAAGTTCTTTTGCTTCCTTGCCAATATTTTGGAAAACATTTAAACATTACCATTAAACTTCCTTGGTAAAGCTCAAATAATTTGAAAGAAAGAAAGGAAAGAAGAACACGAGTGTGGATTAGGTTTATGTGAATTACATAAATCCACACAGTACAAATACAGTTTACTACCTTCACAGATTCGTCAGTCTTCCCCAGGTATTGGGTTTTCAGTTAATAGAGGAAGCGACAAATCGCGATGAAAGAGAACATTGAGCCCAGGGGATGGAAGGACCCCCCCCCCCCCCTAGAGGGTTTATGGTGTGAAGCTTTCCCACGCCACACTAGTCTCCTGTCTGTTTTCTTCTTTTACATTTCTTCCTTACGGACCGAACGTCTCAAACTGGGCCATTCAAAAGTCACTATTTTCATTTATCGAGATCAGTCCATGTATAAGGTATATGATGTGCCGGGAGAGAATATACGCACTTTGATAGGCTGGAGACCAGACTCCCAATGTGCGCAGTTTGGTGTCAAATATCATATTATTGTTCGCGGTGAAGAGTTTGCGATCGCTCGAAGATTTACAGATTTGGCGGTCTATATCTCGCAAGCCTCAACAAAGTCAGCAATGACATTGTACGGAAAGATGAAGTCTTATTTTATTTTAATTGTGGCCGTTTTAGGTGTTGTTGGGATTCTTTTAACGTATGTATACTCACAGAATGGTTACCACGATCGAGGAATAGTTGCATTCGCACAAAACGCCATCGCGGAATCTAGAACGTTTAATTATCTTCATACAAACGTCGGAAAGGAATACCGTTTCGACGTGAAGGGAGAGGACATAATTGTTTTTCTACACATTCAAAAGACAGGTGGAACTAAGTTCGGTAAACATTTAGTCAAAAACTTGGATATAAGGCATCCGTGCGACTGTGTTCCGAAACGAAAACGTTGCACATGTAAGAGGCCTAACTCCGAAAATATTTGGCTTTTTTCTCGTTATTCGATGGGCTGGCCATGTGGATTGCACGCTGACTGGACTGAATTGCAAAGTTGTGTTCCGAATATTATTAACAATCGAGAAGGCAAGAACCGGAACAGAAAATATCATTACATTACAATTTTACGCGAGCCTGTTTCGAGGTTTGTCAGTGAATTTCACTGTTACCAGCGAGGTGCTACGTGGAAAAACTCGCTACATTTGTGCAATGGCAGAACTCCTACGAAAGAGGAATTACCACCATGTTATACAGGAGAAAACTGGACAGATGTAACGCTACCGGAATTTTTGAAGTGTTCTTCAAATCTGGCTATTAATCGCCAAACTCGGATGCTGGCAGACTTGAGGTTGGTGGGTTGTTACAACAGAAACGCTATATCACGCGAGCGTAGAGAAGAGATTTTATTGCAAAGTGCTATGAAAAACCTCGTCAGCATGGCTTACTTTGCTCTTATGGAGTACCAAATCGAAAGTCAGTACCTGTTCGAGAGGACGTTTGGAATGAAATTTCGCCAGCCCTTTGTTCAAATGAGTAGCGAAGAAACTAGAGCGGGAGCTATTGTCCTAGATTCTCAGAATATCACGCGCATTCGAGAACTTAACCATCTAGATATTGCCTTGTATTCGTTTGCTGAAAAGCTTTTCTTTGAGAGATTAAACTATTTTAAAAGAAAGGACGAGGAAGAAATCTTTATTATAGGTTCTTAGCAATGGTATTTCACTAATCCAGTCCGCGCTCAAATGCATGTCTTATCTTTGTATGGATATGCGGTTCCAAAAATGGAGTGTCACAGCTTCTTAAATTAATCAATAGATATATCAATGCAACTGAATAAACGAAATATCATATAAATTATATATCAATGTTTGTTTATGCAAATGTTGGAGAAACTTGTTTGTAGGTAGTTTGCATTGTAGGCGTTAAAGGGGATGCTTTATTGTGACGTTTGGTTGTACACTTCTATACAATGGACGTGTGAACTGGGAACTGCCAGAACTACAGACAAGACGTATGGGTTATTGACCAAGTGTGCCATCAAGATGGCTGGATATTGGCTTTGTTCTTTTTTGGTGTGTGTTTACGGACCAAGATTGAGTTGAGGTCCATAAACAGGCAAAAGAACACTATTTTCTTGTGGAAAACAGAAGATAATCCCAGTGGGTAAGATAGTGCCATCTTGTCTGCTTGGGTAACTTTCTGCTTCAGTTGTAGTAGTAGATCTCAAGGCCATTAGGTACGAGAAGAGTAATCAATGACAAGGAACTAGGATATAATCAAATGTCTTATCATCCAACTGCAATTTGTAGTCCAAATATCATGCGATATTTGTACTCCAGAGGACCAGTTAGACAGGTTTTCTTGCAACATGCAAGCAGATTTCCTGTGCCAATGCCATTCAGCTTTGCATACTTCTGTCACGCATTCTCCGCAAAATTCGCCTACAATTTGGTGTGTTGGATAATGAATCTCTTAGAATTTTTATCTGTTTGTAAATATGGCACTATGGTTTGTAAATATAACTTTGTCATGACAGCTGTATAGTAAGCATATGAAGCATGGAATGAGATTCCTTGTTGAGCTGCACATTACGCAAGTTAATGTAGCATTGCAATCAACACTTGACTCATTGTTACTCAGTGATCATATTTAAGACATAGTTGTAAATTCTAAATTTAAAATGTAAAAAGATTGTAAATTTTAGTAAATATTTTTAATAAGAAAATAAATTTATTTCATACACTAACTTTTGATATAAAAATGTTTTTATTTTTCCATATTATTGTATTGTTAATTTTTTTATTGGATTATTTGTTGGTACTAATACATTATTTTTCAATGATTCATTGATTTTAATGTCCTGTAACATTAAACACAGTACAAAAGTATTAAACTTTACATTGCTTTTGACTTCTAACAACTCATGATCTTGTCTTAGTCTTAGTCCCCACACTAATTCGTTCTCATTTGAAAACGCGTACTTTTCGATGTCTCTATCAACTGTACTATAACTCTGATGGAAATGACAGTGTATTACACTTTTTCAGTTTTTCCATACTAGAAACGGGGTTTTAAAAAAAGGTTTAATTCAAAAGGTTCCACTTTTGAAACTGTTTTCAAAAGCCTCTGTTCTCATCAGGTCATGTGAGAAGTTCAATGTTCACTTTGCGTTTGCCATCCGACATTGCCTGACACCCCCCCACCCATGCATGGAGTATTTCTAGGGTCGGTTTAAGTTTGTTTTGTCTTTTGCTAGCCTATGGAAGTTTGAGTGTAACTTCTTTCGCTGGAATCAGTTACTTATAATGTAATCTTTTTTTGCTAGTCTTTCTTGATTCAGTTTTGTTGTCTTGGCCAGTTTTTGTGCTATTGTATTTGAGCTTTTGTGTTAATAAAGGTCAGGCTGCGTGTTTGGCTTGTCATGGCTCCCAGCTGTGTGTGAGAAATATGGGTGTTGACCAAGCATGAGGTCAAGATGGCTGGATATTGGGCAAGTTCTTTTCTTGTGTGTTTAGGGACCAAGAAAGAATCACGGAGTCTCAGTGCATAAACACGCAAAAACAGAATGAGGCCAATATCCAGCCATCTGGACTGAACAAGCTTGGTCAATAAAGGATTTATTATGTGGGATGAAACACCAAAACATGATAAATTTTCCTTGCTGGACAAAGCCTGTATCCCGAGCAGGCAAGATAGCTACATCTTGCCCACTGGTAGCCAATCACAGCACGAGATTCAGTTATCTTGCCTGCTCATGGAGCTAGTCATACAATAAATATTGTTATTGACCTGCGAGTACTGACCAAATAGGACTGCTCTCAGTCCTATTTTTCATATATAAATACCAGCTATTCTGACTCATGTTGAATTCACTGGATCTGGGATTTATAGGGAGAGACTTTAAGTAAGCCACCACAGGAGGTAGGATTATCAAAGGAATCTGGTGGAAATATTTTATTCAGCCAACATTCAAATGTACAGGGTATTTTCATGTCATGTCAAGAACATTAACTTTGTGTTCCCAAATAATGAGTATTAATTAAAAACCCTTACACAAAGAATGTAGTTTTATTTCTCTGCTTTGCAGGTTGTGTTCTGATTTGAATTACATGTCATGGAAAGCTCTTCAGCTTTTAGTACCACCCTGTACATTGATAACAAAGGATTTCAGTTGTTGTATTGAGTTCTCCAATAGTCACCCCCTCCTAAAAAAATTCCTCTCCGGACTTCTTTCCCTTCAGGCCTCCTTCCCCATCCACCTCCATGGCCACTCCTTTCACCTCCTCTACCACCATGCCAACCTGAAAGAAACAAAACTTGTTCCACATTTTTTTTTTTCAAAACCAAAAATAGCCACATAAATATTAAATAACTTGATTGCAAGTCAACAATACTCACCCCCTTGGACTTTTCCTCCTCTGGCTCCACGACTACCTGTTGGAAAAAAAAAAATTTTCAATAAAACATGATGAGACAATGGCCTGAAAAGAGAACTTGATGCTATTACAGCTATCAAAACTTTAGCAAGAAGAGAAAATTTTCCTTTGCCACTTGTTCAAATGCTCTACTGACAGCTTTCATGTATAATTATGTACATTAAGTATAAATGAAACTATTAATCATGATAATAGTAAAATATTTGTCTAGTATGATTTACTTTGTGGCCTTTGGTCCCTTGGTGCCTCTGTTCTCTTTTTAAACGACGGCATTTCTACTGGTGGAGCTACATTTGATGGCCTTCCACCTCGATCAGGTACCTTGCACAAACACACAAACAAAAGAAAACAAAAATTGAAAGTAATGAAAGTGACTGGTCTGTACATTTATATTTTACTGAATCAGTCTTGCCATGGAAGTACAATTCTCTTAAGGACATTTCATAAAAGGGTATGAAATTTAGTCACTTGTTAAAGATACAAAGTGCAGTGTTCATCCAGTCACTAATGGACAACAGAAATCTGGCCATCTTAATGGGGTTCTTCATATGAGAAAATGACTGACTGAGTTCTTGTTCTGGTCAGAATAGAGTGGCTGTTATAACTATAACCATATTGACAGTAAGAAAAGACTGATATATTTTGGAGTGTTATTACCATAATAACTACATAGAAGGTGTTAATGAGGTATAGCCCTAGTATATAAAAACATCAGTAAACTATTAGAAAAAAGGGACTTGTCAGTAAACAGCTAAAAAAAGCCATTTAGTTAGAAAACTGTCAGTTAACTGAATCAAGTTTTTATCCTAAAAATGTTTTCACATGCTGCATACACTAAAACATCAATCTTTCTTTCTATATTAGTCAAATATAATTATTTTTAAGTTTATGAGGTTGCAATACCAAAAGAACATATGTTAAACAGTTGACCCCACTGAGACCCTCTACAAAGCTACTGACACTACATGTGATTTTATTTAGAATTCAAATAATATTTTTATATTATTATTCAAATAATATTTTTATATTATTATTCAAATAATATTTTTATATTATTAGACATTACCTTGCCCATCATGACCTTGTTGATTTTACATTGTGTTTTTTCCCTGATTTCTCCACTGCTTGTTCTTGTCAACCTTAATAAATCTATAAGAAAAAACAAATTCAGCAGGAATTCTTGACGTGATACAAGCCCAGGATACAAATGGTTTGTGTTGCAATTCATTGACTACCATTCTCTACACTGGTCATAGTAAATAAGTAATAATACATAAACTATTACATCTTGTGTTGAACATATAACTTCAAAAAATTTGTCTGCAATCAACAAACACTAAAAAAGACATTGCTGTATAGAGCAGGTAAAGAAGAATCCAGATTTTTCCGACCATCTAAGGGGAACAGATACATGTCGGGATGTTACTATTAGTATTAAATATCAGAGGTTCCAAAAACTGAAAATAAATTTATCTATTCTTACCAAGGTACTTGTATCACACAATTATTTTGAATTATTATACATTGAACTCACTATCTCTTTTCTGACTGGCTGAAAGCGTACAGTGAATTTTCGAAATCGGTGCCTGTGACGTCATAACTGCAGACTATATGATAATCACATCAAAGTCACAGGTAATCATGTCATGTATGACTGCGGTGCATGATTGCTAATCACAATGAAACAAACTTTTGGAGATTCTTCTTTTAAGAAACCCATTTCTTGCCTGATCTTGCTGCAATGATGTCTGGAATGCTAACTGGTGCCATGGCTGACAGAGATTTTCTCAGAGGGTGAAAAACTGAGGATATCTCATCTTTCTTAATCTGAAAAAAAAACCAAACACTATGTACAATTCAAAAAAAGTCAGTGTAATTTAAAATGATAAATTTTATCAGTAGTAGAAAATTTGGATAGTTTGAAAATCAGATTTTAATTAAAACTAAATAATTTGTGGTCATGCAGGGGAGACACACTTTATAAAGAATTTAAGAGACAATGAAAACAATTATAATTATAATATTAATTTATATAATGCTACTGCTACCAATGACAATGACAGACTGTTAGTAATAGCAACCTTAGCTCTATCTGACCAGCCAAAGGATTGAACAGTCACATCTAATCTCTTCAATAACATCGAACGTCTCAATGTATACTCTTGGTTGAGCTGTGAGTTAATTTCTTGCACCTTGCTCTGAAAACAAAAAAATGTTGAATGTTAATGAATTAATACACAAAAGGAACACAAGGACTTCAATACATAGCTACCAAACTGGCCATGTATATGGTACAATAAACAAAATTAAAAGCTTACATGTATTACTGCAGAATGGATGCTGGTTTCTTTAATTCAGCAGTCGGCGCAAAAGAATGTAATGGGCCAAATTTGTATTCTCGGTATTAGACTGGAAATAACTTACAATGGAGGCTAGTGCAGGGAATATCATTAAAAAGTGAATAATATAATTTACATAAGATACCCCGCATTAACGTCAGTTGCAAGCTAGTTACAGTCCAGTACTGAAAATACAAATATAGCCTATTGATGAGTCAGTGAAAACAAAAGCATACCCACTGCTTGTGGCTTAGACGTTTAGTAAGTAGTGGATTGCCAAGATGATCTTTTGGAGCTTTCGTTAAAAGTTGCTGCACCTGCCAAGGAAAAACAAGAAAACAATGAATAAATTGTGAATAAAAAAAAATACACATTTTAAGTTAACTTGACATAAAGTTATTATGTGTATGATTATTATTAAACAAAGTTGATTATTATTATTATTATTATTATTATTATTATTATTAGAATTGGGTTACTAAATGAAAACATACATGATTCACTGCAACTCTGAGTTTCGTGCTTACGCACTCATCAGGCAGATTTAATGAAGAAAAACCCTATCAGCT
>OMLO01002273.1_pt1 | contig 15422 bp, 5 predicted proteins | sample 1674811 | NCBI WGS metagenome assembly OMLO01 (sample SAMN06265003, study PRJEB25207) | coral metagenome | isolation source: Coral host | place: Mexico:La Bocana,Puerto Morelos, Mexico | collected 2008-11-13 | reverse complement strand
ATGGTAAGCGGCCGTGAACTGTTCATTTTCCAAAAAAATATTCAGTAGCAATATTACAATATATTATTAAGATTGGTAAAAAACTATTTGTCCTATGACTGTTAAATACAATTCGTCTTGATCTACACGAACACACAAAACCAATCTAATAACATTGCACGAGTAATTAAAAAGTAAGACTTAAAATCAAATTGCCTGCAAATTGCTGATGTCTTTTTCTGATCACATTGTATTGCTCTTCTCGTCGGAACATTATTACTTATTCTCTAAAACAAGAACGCTAAACATGTTTCTTGATTCAGAAAAAGTCACATTGAATTCTGCTGATTCATATTAAATACCGCGTCAAACGTGCTTCTAAACTCGGAAACTGATCAAATTCAAGCACGATCAATATTTCTGGAAACATTAATTTCATGCGATGGGGCCTAAACAACTCATTCAATTTCTTCTTTACCACAAAAAATTCTAGCAAAGGGCATTTGCTTCTAAGACGGACTGGGACGTTAGGTTTGTAAAAATATTTCTATTAAAATATGTCTTGCTTTTAAAAACATAAACTTGTACGTATTAACAGAATTGAGTAAAACTAAGATATAAACTTTGAATTTGATTGAAATTGTCATTACAATATCTCTAAAATCGTCAAGTGATCAAATTCTTAGTGTTCCACCAATAAGATGCTGGGAAGCCGCTAACAATCTATACCGCTGGCGCAAATTGCGGGCGCGAACATGTTCATTGAGGATTTCTTCAGTGTGATTGGCAGGAAACCAGCCCTGAGTTCCATCACATAATCGCTCACCGTGATACCACCCTGGAATAAGAGGAGACAAATTATACAAGTTTTCTCAGTAACAGTCAATTTCAGAAGTTGTTGAACTTCAGAAGTGACCTGAAGTAGTTAGACTCTTCACTTCTGGTGTGAAGAAGCTATAAAGCTTCGTTTCTACGTTATCACACTTTCACTTCCTGTTTATTTAGCTCTACATAATGGTTCTAAATTCACAATGCAGAGATAAAACCCTAGTGTACGCAGTGCTCTGAACACTGATGATAGCTACTGAGTGATACTGTTTATCACGCTGTGTAAGAAACAACTATTCAAACGAAGCTACTGAGGAGTAATGTTGTTCCTTCGCTATTGAACAAAATTAGGAAACTTGTCAACAATAAAGGGTGAAAAGGCCGTTACAAACACGTATCATTAAATTAACTATAAAGAACAAAGAGTGCGGTTTTCTGACTGGGGAAAACTTTCTACCAAGGAACCAACTGCCTAACTGCACTTCGTTTTATAGACAAAATGTAATAAAATGTGCGCGAGCTTACCATCCGGGAGTTTTTTTAGAACGTTGATGACGTCACCTTCGTAAAGAGAGAGCTCGTCTGGTTGGTGAGCGGTGTAGTTGTGAAGCGCGTTCACTTGAGGACAGTCTACAACGTAATCCAGTTCACATAGAGTAAATAATCACGACGCACATTTCGTCGGATCCAAGTTAGAAGTATTTTAAGTTGTACTCAAAACGTCAGTTATCACCGAGTGTTAGGCTTACCCCAAGCAGCATAAACAGTTTCTCCTTCTTGCTCGGCAGCTGGCGGTTTAAACGCTTCCATCCATCGAGTCTTGTCCGTTCTAAGGAGAGAAAAAGAATGAATAGTGAGCAAACAACCAAAGATTCAAGAAATTCAAGTCAACAAGCATCAAGAAAAAATGAAATGAAGTAAGCATTTATTTCCAACGAAAAAGTAACGCAAAGTTAACTGTTAATTTTAGACCATTATTTAACTAAAACAACTTACTCGGTGATTCCAGCCATCAAAAACTCTTTGGTTTTCGATTCTGAATTTTCTAGTAACACCAAAGAGAACATGTGAGCGATATTTATTTCCGAGTCATGTGGCTCGTCCACTTGTGTCATGTTACGTGTGGCGTAGTCCAAAACAATGTAACGATTTTCACTGAAAGTCAAAACGATAACACAAAGGTTAGTCTTCACGTTTTTTGTAAATTATTTTATATTTTTTTTTTCACGTCGTTTGGTATCATCCTGGTAAAATGGAGGTGGTAAATTCAAGAAAATTATAATTGGGAAGTAAAGGGGTTCACAGCGTATACTTTGATTACTAGCAGCAAAATGGTACATAAGGCAACAGCAGGATATTTCTGGAAAGGCGTTGGATACTGTGTTATTACGTGCAAAATCTGAAACTAGTACCCTGATGAAATCCGCAAGTATAGTAATCAATAAGAACTCTATCTGACTCTCCCAAGCCAATCTGATATACTAATAGTCGTACCTTTTCTTCTTTGCCAGGAGCAGCAGATCGTTGAACAGAAACATATAAACAGGTTTAAATTTGGGTCTTAATCTTTTCAGAGGGTTCCTTGAGTCCTCCACACTGACTTGCATTAAATCACCTCGCCGCAGTAAATACCGCGCTGGCGTCGCCAGAGCAAGTGGCTAAGTGAAAACATAACAACGGTCAGGCTCGTATTTCTACAATATACAATCTTTCATCAACCGAAGATCATACAAATAAGCGCTGGGCAACACGCTTAAAAGTAAGAGGAAGTGTGAAATGTTAACAACGGAGGAAAAATTGTCTGAATTGCATGCAAAACAAAACAATTTGTATAGATGTGCTTAAAATCCCGGTATCTGTAGAGTTTTCTCTGCGTTCTCTCACCTTTGTTCTAAACTCGATCTGCGTTTGTAAAACACATATTTCTTCCATTCGTTCCATCTTCCTTGCACCTTCATTGCAATCATTCACAATCTGAAACAGTACAAAAGTTCCAATAACTCGTATCTGGGCCTAGCTCATATCTACTTGAACAAAGTTCTGATCAAGGAGGGTCCCAGCAAATTTGGTCGTCAGTGTTCCTTCGTGGTGATGTGTGAAGTGACAAGGTAACAACACCAAAAAGAAAAACAACAACAAAAAAATCTTCACCTTGTTGATGGCAGCTAACGCTCTGTCTGTCTTACTATACTCATCACTGCCAGGTTCACATCGATGACAAATAGCCTGTAAATAGACAGTGAAACACCCGCTCAAGAAATCGTTCCTGAAGAATATTACTTCGGTTTTTTCAAGTATTGTACTAACTCACAATGCAGTTGATGTGAAGATAAAGCACAAATGGTCTATTTGATTTAGGTCACGTGATGTAATGGACTCAAACCCAGTCCTGGAAGACCCTAGAGGAAATACGCACTGAAAGGCAGAACTGTGTTCCTCATTTTCAGCTATTTCTCAAAGTGTTACCTTCGAAGGTACTCTGTGAAATGCCGTGATGTGGTTTCCACGTTGTAATCTGGGTTTGATGAGCACAAACCGTGGCCTGTATCTTAAGCACACATTTCACAGCACTAAGTACTCACGTTTACTAGTAATGGAAGACGTGTTATTCTTTGCATTGGAAGAACTAGAAAGGACTGTAGTGTCAAACCCTGCGCCTTTTTGCATGATTGGAGTCTAGCCACAGCATCCACAAAGCGCACACTCTTCCTGCAATAACGACAGAAAAACCACTGACTTAGGTAATGCAGAGACGGGGCATGTGAGAGTACGCGAAAGCACAAAAATTAGCTTCATGCAGTCGTTAAGAAAATTGTTCAAGTTTTAACTCACCTGAGGTTTTTCAGAGTCCTGTCCTGATAGATTTGATTAGAGCAGTACTTTACATAAACATCGAAAAATTGTGAGGCCTGTGTACAGAAATGAGTGGTAAAACGTTAACGAGTTCACGACGGAAACTTTTTTTCAGATGGTTAGTTTAAAATAAATAAATTTTTCGCTTGTTAATGGACGGAGCCAAAGGAGCTTTTCCTCACCATTGCGTTTAAACCTTTCAATAAAGTTCACGTAAAATGCGGCGTAGTGACCGAGCAGGCAAAATATAGTTTGACTTACGTATTCTAGAATGATGTCACTTATGGACGAAATAACCACAGCTTCCTTTTGACGTGCTCGGAGGGCTTGGAGAAAGCTAGAATGAATAGAATGGTTAATTACAGATTGACACATACTCCATGGAAAATGCGCGCGTACGATTTTTATTCACGAGTGAATAAAAATTCGTACAGAGCATTTTCCATGTTGTAATTTGTTTATTTTATAGATACTGAGATTGTTGAAAAGCCAATTTTTGTCAATCTTATGCGCGTATTAAGGGAACCCATTCAACTGCAACGTATGCGTGTAAAACTAGAATAACTAAAACAACAACAACAGCAAGGTTTACTTGAACTGAAAAATTACTAATTACTACTTAAACAATAAATAAAACAAAATCAAATATTTAATGAAGTAACACAAGAAATACAACGTCAGTTTATACTTTCACAACTTTTATAAACATTTTTAAGTTGAAAACAAAACCTGACTGAGGCTTGTAAGTCAATGGAAATCGCGATGCGATGTTGTTTTCGTCGTTCGCGTTTCCTAACATCCAGAACGTGATATGTACAAACATATCCAGTCATCTAACATATCGAGACTTTCACTTCAACGATGACGATGACGATGACGATAACAATAACAACAACAATAGCAATAACAACGATTATAACAGAGGATATCAGCAAGCTAACACTTACTTCATTACAATGGTCCTCTTATTACTGCAGTGTTAACTGTAACATGAGTACGTACCTCTCGCTAACGGATTTGATAGCACAGATGTTCGAGAACAAAACGTGTGACTGGCCTCGTTCTAAAACACACAGAGATGAGCCTGCGGACAACTCGTCCGAGTTGATAAAGTGTGACATCAGTATATTGAGGCTTCTTAAATAGCTGGCTTCGGAAGTTATCACTTCAAACATGGCCTGCAAAATGGATGTGTTACAAGGGTTAAGATGGTTTTCACAGTAAATAAAGTTAAAATAATGACTACCAGAATTAGCCATTGTACTCTGCTACAGTTTTGGGAACGATTTAAAGATAAAAACTTTCAACTACAAAATGACCCATTAATCCAGGACTGGGCCACGAGTAGCCACTGAATGAATAACAAGTTGACAACTTGGTGTCTGTTTCAGTCTCCTGAGTCATTATGTTTGAGAACTCATATATCTGCCATGATAGAGAGCTTGACTAAACTGTGCATAGCTAGATTGCAAACTACTCTCTCAGCTACTCCAATAATTTTCTATGCGGTGAAGTATGCCTGATCTGTTTCCACTTTTTCTACTGTAACAATCGCTGTAACAATGGGTTAATTCATTAAAAGCACACAGTTTAAACTGAGATACATGTACAAACCTCTTGCCGTTTCCGTTCTTCTGGTTTAATGTTGTCTAAAATTCCACTTTCTGTGACCTGCAAACGGAAAATAAAACGAAATGATATAGCGGCCTTCAACTATAGCTTGATGTAAAGCCAAGGAAACAGACAATCTTTTCATTGTAGTAAAGAACTTTGATTTAAAAAGCCACCGAGAAATATTTCATACATTTTAATAGGGGTGGAGATACCCAACTGACAAGGAATGTTACTCTAAAAAAGAACGTTGCAAAACTAGGTACAGTCTTAATCACTTGCTTAACAGTCCATTTACTGACCTCTGGCAGTTCACACCAAAGCATCCTCATGTTTCTCAGTGTTCCTTTCGTTAACTCCTCCAAAGAAGCTGCATCATTCAGTGACACATCGCTGCTCAATCGACGACGGCTGAGGTTTCTTTCACGTTGGAGTGTGCATCTGGTATACACTTGGTACAAAGGTTCTGTTGAGTGCACCAATAACAAAATAATTATTAATGACTTTTGTGCAGGATTGTCTTGCCTCCACCTGTATGTGACATAGGTACATGCCAATTTATGTTAAAGAAGCTCTGTCACGAGGATTTCGCAGATTTTTGGTCTTAACTTTTCTAAAGTCAATTTTACCCATGAAAAAAATTATTTCTAAAAACCTAAAGGAAGATATAACCTTAATATGTGGATAGAAACCCAACTACGGCTATAAATGTAGATTTTTTTTAAGACGCGCGGAAACAGCTTGAAAAATTTAGCTAAACTTTTCAAGTTGTAATCCATTTCCATCGTAGCCAACTGCAGCTTGTTAACAGTTTTGGTGCTCTAATATAGCTATTGTTAATAAAAATGGAAAATTATTTTTTGTTTTCCTTTGACACGAATATAAATTTTGGCTGTTAAAAAATCTGTTAAAATCCGTGACAGAGCCCCTTTAAGAAGATTGAAATCCATAAATTTTATTGTTCGCCCCTCTCCCCCACTAAATAATGACCTTGATTGATGAATACAGTATGAGCCTCAGTGACCAGCAAGGTTGTACAAGTTTATTAAAACATGTCAACTTATGCTGTGTCAGAACACAGGAGGCAACGTAATACCTTAACAACTGAACACAATTTTTTATTGTATCAACTAACCGTCAGCCAAACTGACCACACTGTCTTTGTCATCATCTAAAAACAAAAAATTACTGTTGTTGTTTATGTATACATTGTAGAAATAACTAATAATAATAATAATAATAATATTATTATAATGTTTTAGGTTCCCTTGTAAGTTCAGTACTATTGAAGGTTACATTCAACTCTTATTACACTGTTTACTACAACTATGTGACAGTAACAAAATAATGGACTTGGTTTATTATTACCAGGGCTGGGTTGTTGGAAAGACGGTTAACTAACCCAGGATTAAAAGTTAACTGAAGCATCACTTTTTCCTCTGTAATTTTTTTTTTCACTTCTTATGTTTTGTGTAGCTTTAGATCATTTAAGCTCAGAACTGAAGGACAAACAATATAAACAGAAAATCTCATCAAAAAAGTTACAAAACTCAAATTAAAATTCTCGCTAATCCTAGGTTAGCTTAATCGGGCTTTGAACAACCCGGCCCAAAAGTACATGTAAGTGTCACTCCCTTGTCAGAGAAAATTCCATGCATTCACTAACTAAGTAACACTTATCAAATTTAATACTATTTATTTATCTACATAACACAAACCAAACCAATTTGTCTTTGTTTTTTTTTACTTGTCTGTTTGTTAGCTTATCTTTCTCAAATACATATGTATGTACCTGAAGAAAATACTTCATCTGAAGGTTTCTGGATAGGCTAGAAAAGAAAAACAAAACAAAACAGCTTGATTACAATATGTTTAAGTGATCACATGATTTCAAGTTTACTTTGAAATTAATTTGCACCAGTGAGTTTTTCTGAAGGCTGAAATCGCACAAGATGCTTCAATCAGCGAGTGAAAAACTCACAAGTGCAAATTAATTCATTTTTGAACAAGAAAACCATATGATTACTTATTAAAAGCATACACTCAAAAAATTTGCGTGGAAGAAGTGCTGGAAGATCTCTCTTAAAGCTTTTTTTCCCATTGGACACTTTTTGCACTGGTGTTACACTTAAACCGCACTGCTCTCAAACATAAAAATTGAGTTATCTTTTTATGTATATCATTACTAACAACACTTATACCATGGTCTTCTAAATACTAGACTGTTTGCTACATAGAAAATTGTAATAAGCTGCAGGTCCAAAAATTCTGCATTTTGTTGTGTACAATGCTCCTCATGACAAAACTGGCAGCTGTAATATAGCTGTCTTACCTCCACATAAATACCATCCACATCCTCTAAATCCTTCCTGTGTGCAGGTGGCTCAGGAGGAGAAATGTTTTCGGGTGGAACACAATATTCATGTGATGAATCTGATGAAAATGAGTTCTCTGAAGAAGCTGCAATGTAAAGAAAATTGTAATGGCATGACGACAGCATGTAGAACAACATGGCACAACAGACCTCATTACTCATGTAAATAGTAAAAAACTATGAGCATTTTAATTCCAAAAACTCAGTTTTTGTAACAATAGAGATCAACAGAAAAATAGAGTTTGAGGAGAAAACAATAAGGCTGGCACATGAGATTTAGACAAAAAAGAAAGAAAAAGAAAAACCAAAAAAAAAAAAATTTGTCACCAAGCAAATTATAAACAACAACAAATGAATACCATCATCATGGTCATCTTCTTCTTCTTCTTCCTCTACAGGAGGCTCAAAATACTCATGGTCATCACTATCAGATGACTCAGACTGCGTCTCATCTGTGCTCAGATCTGTCAGCAAGAATAAGCAAAAACATTTCAAAAACACAATTGGATAAATATACTATTAAGTACTTTGTCCTAAAAGTAGCCTATTCCAAAGTTGCGGCTTTATGTGTACAATCATGAACAGTTTACAGTGGAACCTTGATTTCACAAACCTCTACATAACAAAGTCCTCAGTATTATAATGAACAATATTATTCATCACAGCAATAGTAAACTGTATGGAAAAGAACCTTGATAAAACAATGACACCTTGTTGTAGTGAACAGATTTTGCCAGCAAAGGATATTGCTTATGAATACATGCACAGGATTGGAATCATTCTTTGGAAAGTACACAACACTGTATAAATTTGTCATATGAAACAAACACCTATAAGTAATAACACTCTGTACACATAGTTAGAACAGATGCTGTGAGACATAGGAGTAACAATTGCTCAATTTTATATTCTCAAATATGTACATTTTAGCTGGTAATTATTTTTTATTTATAAATTTACTTTCATCAGGAATGATTAACTCAAGATTAACATGTTCTGGAACTGCACAATTGTAATGAGAGGGTATTATTAATGAGACCAACCTGACACTGCCACAACTCAGTGGCCTGACAAAAATGGATGGTCACCTCTCAATTAACTATTCACCCTCAGACTTACATAACGAAAAGAGCTTACCAGCAGGCATTCCATTCAATGTCTGGTTCTTCTTTAAACTGTCCATAAATCCAGCTACATTTTGCTCATCAGCTACTTCATAGCTTATTGATGTACTTTTACCACGGATATCCTCCAAGAAGTCATTAACAATACTTTCCTCTGGTGCAACATAAGCACTATCAGACTGAAATGATGTAGCTGGGGGTGGATTACTAGCTGACAGTGATCGCTTGGGTGGACTGATCCCAAGAAAGTTATGCTCATAAGCATAGGAGTACTGAGATTGGTCTGGGAAAGAACAAATATTACCAAAAATGCATGTTGTAGCATCAAATACTTACTTGAATTGTAAATGATAAACCTCAAATTGATATTGATACATGTATTTCCTGAACTGGCAACTGATTATGATAATGAAATGAAACAAAGAAAGTTATTGGTAATAGAAACTGGTCAAAAGAAATTCAAGTTATATTCATGTACAATTCTTCAATCTCAGAAATGAGATGCTCAAGTGTACATACATTGTACAGTCATGTATTCAGTAAGCACATCCTTTCAAACATAATCAGATTATGTAGAGTAGCAGTACACTTAAAAATAAATAAATTCACAACTTGAGCTAAAGATCAACAAGCATTACCTTCAGCTGACGTAAACCTTTGTATGTCACCTTCTGACACAGATTTGCTGACAGTAGGTCTGCCAGGAACCTCTTGAGTACGGTCATTAGCTGATGATGGTCGTGGACGAGGCACAGTAGGTAGAGGTGGAACTTTAAGTGATGGTGCTTTATCTGTTGTAGGCACGGCACCTGGGGGAAGAGGTGGTGGTGGCCGTCTATTCCATGTAGCTTGCGAAGATTTTTGCAAAGGGAGTCTGACACCAGGGCGGCGAGAGATCATTCCTGCTGCCAACCGTTGCTTGCGACGCTCTGGTAAGGATGATTTCCTAACTGAGCCTTAGGATAAAAAAAAAAAACTAATTGTTAAATTAAAAAAATACTGAACAGTACCAGAAAGTGTGACTCTTCCAATTGTTGTTTTTAAAGACATAAAAAAAAACAAAACCTAGTTTCCTAGGAAATAAATGTATAATGCTCCTGTTGCATCCCACAGTAAATGAACCTACATGTAGTGCACTGCAAAAATCAATGATCAGACTATAATAAACCTAAGTAGCAGAATAAGTAAATTGTTGTAAACATGAGCATGCTAACCATCCATCTCTTTTGTGCTCTTATCTATGAAATGACTTTCATTTTCCTCAAGACTTTCCATTGTTCTTGATCTTGCCCTTGCAACAGCCTCTGCTGATGGAGGACTGGGTCTAGCTGGGGAATGCTTCTCTGTTTCTTGGACTGCAATATGAGAATAAAACAACATTGTGTGGTGTCAAAGACTGAACAAAACTCTGCACACAAGCCCAGGGCTGCATATAATTTTTTCACCTGAAAAGGAATACCATCAAATACTATATTCTGCGCTTGGCGTTTTACCCCTGCCGCGCATAAATGTTTACAAAGTATAATTTCTAACGAATCCTGGGTCCCCTGACTTGCTGTAGGTTTATCTCAGGGCTTACCCTCGAAACAACTGACACGCAAGAAGCAAAGTCAGCAAGCACTACGAATAACCCCCAAGTATTCAGTGTTAACATAACAATGAGGTCTTGGTTTTTGAGGTCTTAGTTTTCAAGGTCTTAGGTCTCAGGTCTTAGATCTTAGGTCTTAGTTTTTGAGACACCCTACTTTGTGATAATGCCCTTCTAAGGAAGACCCATTCAAAATAGCCAGTAAAAGGTTTAATGACAGTTTTCAATGTCACCTTGGCAGATAGGCAAAGTGGTCAGAGATTAGTGTTTGCATGAGAATCAGATTGCAAATAACTTTTTTTCGAAATATTGAATTTTGCACAGCTTATAAATTGCAGCTTTACCATACTAGGTAGCACATTGTATTCAACAAATTAGAATGACACAACTGAGCTAGAAAATGCTCAGTTTATTTTTTATTTCCCATACAAATTTTGTCTATTTTTTTCCCAGTGAACTACATCTACCCAGCCAAAATTACAAATAAATCTAAGGAAAACTTAACTGAGCATCTTCTAGTCAAGCTATGTCCTCTAAATTTCCATACATGCCCCACAGAAGGGATTGGAATTTTCCAGGGAAGGGGGAGGGGGGAGGGGATACTGTGAGACCAAAAAATTTAAAGAAATGTTTGAAGCTTAATTAGAATTTCTTGAGGAGCAGAGCAGTCAAGACATTATCCCTTTTGTGGAGGAGGTATGGATATTTTCTGGGACTACATTGTGTACATTACCAAGTCGAGGAGATGATGGTTGACTTGAAAATTTCTGTGGTGAAGTTCCAGGTCTGGGAGGAAGGTTGGGCTTAACAACTTCACTAGATTTTGCTTTGGAATCAGATTTCTCAGGTGATGAAACTGATGGCACAGGTAGTTTACGTGGCGAAGGTCTTGGTGAGGAAAGAGGAGATGCTCTTGGAGAATTAACAGGAGAAGGAAATAAACCAATGGCTTTACTAGGATGGTCATCCCGCAATGGGAATAAAGGAATTGTTGATAACTTTTGTGCGAGAGCAGCAACAGATGACTGTGGACAGTCTTTTTTAGGAGAGGATCCCAACTCTGGTGGAGGCTTTTGAGGTAGCGGTGGTTTACTTGACAGTACTTCACTAGCTGGTGGTTTTTGTCCAGCAGGAGGAATTCCTTTTGGCAAAGAAGGAAGAGGTTTCTTTGGGGGTAAAGGCTTTGATTTATCTCCAACTGGGTGTAAGTCAACAGTTCTTGAAGCAGAAGTAATACCCTCAGTGGCATTTGCACTCTCCTCGCTGGCTTCTGATTGTCTTGTGTCACTTGGTTTAAGAGGGTTCTGTGGGGAGCTTTTAGTAGCTATGCCACTACTTTTACGGGGTACAGGTGGTGAAGTTCTGCTAGCCATGTTGATTATCTTACGGGGGGTAGGTGGGGAGTTTTTACTAACCATACCATTTATTTTGCGGGGTGTTGGTGGGGAGCTTTTACTTGTAGTGCTGCTTATTTTACGGGGAACAAGAGGGGAAGGTGCGCCAGTCATTCCACCTGCTTTGGGGGGAGAAGATGATGTGGATTCAACAATAGTTCCACTCCTTTTCTGGGGAGGTGATGATGTGATTCTGTCAGCCCTGAAAATTCAATAAAAGAAGTTAGTCCTAGGTTAGAAAAAAAAGCATAAACATATAAATAAATTAAAAGAATGGGAATATAGCAGCAGTTGTACAGGTAATATTATTTTTGACTACAGAATTTGTCCTGCCTCTCCAAGTACAGTTTGCACATGTTCCTTAACTATTATTATTAAGTAATAATCTTTCAATTTAACTCCTAGAATAAACAAAAACAACTCATCTTTATTGCCCTACAATTTTTGATCTGGGATGATACATTTCAAAGTGACTTTTTGTTCACAAAATATTAGGCTTTAAATATATGAATTACAAGTGATACTTTTAGAATGTGATTCATTCTGATTTCATTCTAATTTTTAATGTCTTGTTAACTGACCTTGGAACCATAGCTTGGCTGTCTTTACTTTTATCTATGGTTGTCACATGTTCATAATCATCTTCTGAGTTTGATGATACAGTTTCTGTATTTCGTCTTAGTGGCTCATACCTCTCATCATCATCATCTATAGAGTTGACATTTGCAGGACCATTTTCACTACAACTTGTTTCAACATTGTTTATACTTTCTCTAGAAGATGTTAAGTTTGTAAGTGAAAGACTGGTGTTACTAGTCTCTGTAACTGACTGTGGTTTTCCTAAAGGTCTCTTATCAATTGCCACCTCATTATTGTTAGTCACATTTTTTTCCTCACCATCAGGACTGACTGGTTTTGCAAATGGTGCATTAGGTGGCGGTCTTCGTGGTTTTGGAAGTATAACAGGTTTGGGAGAAATTTTGCAAGGTTTTCCATTCTGTACTGTAGTTGCTCCTTTGGCTAGGTTTCGTGGTCGAGGTACAGGGCGTGGCTTAGGAGTGGGAGTGTGGATAACTGAAGGTTTCTCTCCAGCTTTTAATGTTTCATCTTTGTCTTCTTCCTCCATACCTGACAAAGAAGATCAAAAGTACGTTGATGTACATTGTGAACTTGATGGAGCTGTTATACACTCTAGCTGACCAAATATTTCTTGAACATTTTCATACTGTGTAAATGACCATTCGCCACAGACTAAAATGTGTGAAATGTTTGTTGCCTGTATAAAATCAAAAAGGATTGAGACTTCTCTTTGGGACAGGGTAAGAAAAGAGGTGTGATTGTGTTTTGTCAATTATTGAGCTGCAAACTTTTTTCACTACTTAGTGCAAAGAAAAGAAAGTTATAGAAACATAAACTGCACGTGTGGACAATAGCAGGTGACAAAAACAAAGAACCTGATGTTGGTCACAAGAACATGGTAAAATTGTATATGGCAAGGAACACTTATGGTAACTGGGTTATCTTAGGTAGCGAACTTGGCCTGTGAGTAACAAGCATGTAGCGAACTTGACGTTCACGGTCGTTTTGATAAAAAGTCGTTTTGATACAAGTCGTTTCAATACAAGTTGAAGTCAATTCGTTACACATGTTAAGTCAATTTGATAGAAACTGAAGATGTTTCAATACAGAAGTAAACTTGAGAAAAGTTCAGTATAAGTGATTAGTTTTTCTTCTTTGATATGTCTGATGATTTGTTGTTTTCTATTCAACAAATTAGCTAAAATTCGACTCGATCGATCCACGTAATTGTAATATCCAGTTTCCCTGCAGCCAAATAAGAACAAACTTTATTGAATATTTAGTTAAAACAGTAAGGTACATAGACGTTGATCATGACTTTCACAGATGTGGTGGCTCCTAAAAGAGCCGTTTTCATCGACCTGAAATCGTCCAGTGACAAATAGTATTCTGTATCGAAACAACTTCAAGTAACGTGAGTTTGTACCGAATCGACTTTACATATGTAACGAATCGACTTTGACTTGTATCGAAACGACTTGTATCGAAATGACTTTGTATCGAAACGACCCGGTTCCGAACTTGAATATAGAGAACTTGACAAGTAGCGAAACTGACCTAAAGCGACCTCTTTAAAGTAGATGAACCAGCACATACAAGTTTAGTACATGGTGGTAAAATAGCCCCAATAGATTAATAGATTTGATCAACAGTTGATTTTTGTTAATTACCACCACAGATTGCGATACAGCAGTTGTCAAGACTACAGTACAGTACTAACAAATAGTCATCACCAATTAAAACCATCAAGGTTTGGTTTTAACACTAATTCATCAATATTGCTAAGAGTTTATACTATGTTTGACGCAATGTTGTTTGTTATGAGCTTGTCTGAAATGTGGCTTGATAGTCTTCATAAACTACATTAGCGAAAAAATATTGCACAGTCTTTGAACAAGTCTACATATGTATAACTACTAATCTGTGCTCATGAATGTCTTAACGTGTAGTCCAAGTCTTACGTCAAAAGATCACTTCTCTGTAATTTAGCCGGAGGCAAATCTTTTCATTATCGACAATATCAGTAAACTAATGGATGATTAAGCTTAAAGTAGACAATCCACAGGCTTGCGAACATACAGATGCACAATTCGTAATGCTGGAAATCCAGCTGTTCGTATAAATTAGAACGGCAAATATGTGTTATGTTTTTGTCACAAGTAACTACACCTTACCAGCCATATATAAAGAAATATTCTTAAATTTTAGCTGTAAATGAACGTCACATTGTCATTTAACAATTCGAAATCTTGAAGTTAAAACATTTCTTCGACCTTGGACGTCTGAAAACGAAACCCAAGATAGATCGATAACAAGTGCCGCCAGCACCTCAAGTAAGTTAAAACACGTCCGACTCTACCCGCTTTAATAGTATTAATGAACCAATATCTCTCAAACATAAATAAGCAAAATGATATTTCAAAAGATGCAAGCTACATTTAAAAGGAAGGACACAACTATACAACAACAATCATTCGATCGACTTACCCTACAGAAGCCCACATTTGAGGCAGGCCGACCACAACAAAACAACATTCACTGCAGTAAAGGTATAACTGTACCGGTAGGTTAAGGTATCAAAAGCACCATATTATTGATTTCTAAAGGATCGGAAGTAACGACAAATTTCACTATTCTGTGCAGCAAGATGCCAAATGCGCAATGTAAAAACAAAAGAGGAAATGTTCGCGCATTTCCGTAAGTTTGTTGTTGGGAGACTGGGTAGGACAGATTTTCAAGGAAACATTTTGAAATGATACTCACCGCTCAGGATGAGCGCACAGAGAAACATATCTTCATAAAGCATATCTTCTTTCTTTTTTAAAGTAATGTATAATGATATAACACTGATTTTTCGGCCTATACTTAACGGTATTGGGCCAAGCGGCACTCACGGTTCTCGTGATTTCCGTATTTGCTATTATCAAACTGTAATGTCGTCTTGTGGTGGTTTCATTCATAATGCAGTCACATGAATTCCTTTTACGACCATGAAAAATACAGACAGGTTACTTTACACACATCAAGGTGTGATTCAAAACATTCAAAGCTTCAACGCCAAAAATAACATGATGCAAATCAGCACCGGAAGT
>OMLO01002272.1_pt1 | contig 15423 bp, 8 predicted proteins | sample 1674811 | NCBI WGS metagenome assembly OMLO01 (sample SAMN06265003, study PRJEB25207) | coral metagenome | isolation source: Coral host | place: Mexico:La Bocana,Puerto Morelos, Mexico | collected 2008-11-13 | reverse complement strand
AGAGATCGTGATTCCCAGGTAATGACCAATGAATGCTATTTATTTATAGGTAGCGGACACAAAAGGGCGTTAAATGTCCTTATTATATGATTAGCTACGTGAGCGCGCAAGATGAACCGAACCGAATTGGTGTGTTATCCAATATAATAAATCCTTAGTTTATTGACAAAGCTTGTTCGGTCAAGATGGCTGGATGTTATCCCCGTTCTTTTTACGTGTTTATGGACCTCGATTTCGTCTCGGTCCACAAACACGCACAAAAAGATCTTGGCCAATATCCAGCCATCTTGACCGAAAAAGCTTGGTCAATAACACATATTTACATCTAGTCTTCAGTATCAACTGGCTTCTCTTCAAAACAAGTTATTTTTTTATTTATGTTATTTTCTCACTTTTAATCCCAAGCTAACATTGTTTATTTTATTTGAAGAGAGACGGAGGGCTGGGATCTGTTAAATTAAAGAAGGGAAATGATTTCTAGGGAAATGATTTCTAGCTCAACGAAACAACTATCGTCTGAATAGTAATGATCAGTGAAAGTATACAGCTGCGCATTCAGGATGAATTTATTTTATACTTCTCTAGAAAGGCATAGTCGTCATCGGAAAGCCGTGGAATCATAACGCTTATGAAGCTACTATATGTACCAGTAAAGGAAGAAATTCGGGAACCACAGCTCAAGTTGCCTTCATCATAGTTGGAGAAAACGGATCCAGCGGTGTAATTCCATTGAGCAAGCTTACTAAAGTGAAGTTTAGCAGAGGTTCTGTTGTCACCTGTACTATCTATCTTCCAAGCTCGCTAGGCCAGTTGCTATATCTGCATATTTGGCATGACAATACGGGTGATGAACCCTCTTGGAACCTCGATCACGTGGTTGTCCGGGACACTCTGAGTGACGAAAGGTGGAGCTTCATGTGTGGAGAGTGGTTGGCAGTTGAAAGTGATGATGGGAAAACGGAGAAAGTAATCTACGTGGCAAACATCGGTGAAATGTCTAATTATAAGCACCTATTTTTGTCAAACAGTGCAGATGGTTTTTATGACGAGCATCTCTGGGTTTCAGTAGCCGCTAAACCACCGGCGAGCAGCTTTACTCGTGTGCAGCGGGCTTCGTGCTGTCTGTCGATTCTGTTCAGCACAATGATCGCAAACGCCATGTTTTACGATGACGGTAAAGTCGACACTTCTCCTGTATTTTATCTCGGTCCCATAAAGATCAGCATGCGTCAACTCATGATAGGAATCCAGAGCAGCCTGATCATATTTCCCCTTAATTTTGGCATGACTCAGCTGTTTCGTAAATCATCCTCAACGACTATCCCTGTAACAGAAAAGAAATCCAAAAATACGCTGCCTAAAGAAACTATGCTACCTACGACAGAGTTATCGACATTTAGTGGACGATTCGGACAGAGGCCATCGTCGCTTAAGTACCTTCCCTTGCCATACCAACTACATATCACAAGTAGTATGTCTACCATCATCTCTGGTTCTGAGAGCACTTTCGACTTCAAGACAGATGACTCTAAAATAACCAACGAAAAAAGGAAAAGATATTTCTACCGCTTTCTATATTACCTGGCTTGGATAGTATGCTTCGTGTCGGTGTTTGTTTCAGCATTCTTCACCTTGATGTATTCCCTCGAGTGGGGGAGTGAGCGATCACAACAGTGGCTTTTGTCCTTCTTTGTGTCTTTTATTCAAGATGCCACGATCTCTCAGCCAGTAAAAGTTGCCCTGTTTTCAGCGTTGCTTGCTTTTGTCTTAAAATTTTCCATGGAGCAAAGAGAAAAGCACCGTCGATTTAAAACACGTAAAGCAAAGACAGGTGATGATGATGATGAAGGAAGTGCCCACTCGACCGAGGTTCAGCTAGGTGATGACATCGCAGGGGAAGATTCTCTACCGTTGCAGCAAAATGTGCTACAAAAGGCGAAGATGAAAAGAATGAAAGAAATTAAGTCGTCAGAAGTAATGACAGATGTGTTGTTCTATTCTCTGTTTCTTCTCCTTTTACTCATAGTGGCTTATGGTCACCGTGCTCCAATCGCGTACGAGATGACCAATCATTTGGAGAATATATTCCCCATATCGGTGAGTTGTTTTTGGGCGTTCCTAAGTTATACACTTCGTGCTGAAAGTGAGCAACACAAAAAGGGACTTATGTGAAGAATCCATATTCGTATTCTCGGTATTGGACTGGAACTAGCGTGCAACTGAGGCTAATGCGGGGAGTCTTCTTAATTGCAAATAACAATAATTTCTTTTTAATGAGCGAGTGGCCAAAAACGCTCCTATGAGACTTTGGGGATTTTCAGCGCGGAACGGAATTTGTTGTTTTTCATTTTAAATTGTCCGCTGCATTCTAATACCAAGAATACGTATATGGTCTAATATATACTACATTTTGATTTTTGACTCACTCAAACTAATTTTGTTCACCTGGTGAGAGCAATGTTATTAAAGTTTCGACAACCTGAGCGGACCTCATCTTCAGCGGCTATCGTCACCCGGTGATTACTCCAGACGAACTCTCGGGTTCAAAGAATTAAATTTTTTTCATGGTATATTAGCTTTGCTGTTACTTTCAAACTACAAATATCGTGAGCAGAGCAGTAGAGGAGCGATGAGTAGAGTTGCTGATAACGGGTTTCCTTGCACAGTCTGTTCGCGAATAACTACTCAGTGAGTGTTCGTCTGCAGTGACAATTTATGGAAGGACGTCAAGACGGAATTGACAGAATCATAATGTAAATGTTGCAACATTCTTTTTAATTTGGGAATTTTATTTAACATGAAAATAATTTTATTATAGATCAAACTGTACGAAAATAATGTTTCGTCTGATTGCTAATTTATGTTTCTGTTCACTCTACAGGCTCAACATTTTTCCGGCATTTTGTACTGGGTTCTCCAAGGTATCGCTCCAGCTGTTTTTGTCGGTCCATGGTATAACGGAATGCCTCCAGCGGACTCAGAAAATGGACTCTTGATTGACAGGAATTCAGTTCTTGTTGGCATGGCGCGTCTTAGGCAGCTAAGAGTTCTGAATGGTAAGAAAGAGGGCAGAATATAAAAGAGTGGGCGAGCTTTTACTGACCAGATCCTTGGCTCATTGCAAGTCGCACCAAACCAGGGCAGTGGAAAGGGAAATAGGGCAAATCTACCCATATCGCAGGTTCAACCTCTCTAACTCTTCTGATGACTATCTGTCTGTCTTTCGACTGAAAATATTTCCCTCTGTATGTCTGTCTGTCTGTCTGTACATCTGTCTGTATGCCTGACTCTCTGTCTGTCTGTTTGTCTGTCTGTATATATCTTCTCGTTTGTCTGCTTCTTTATCGCCGTGTCTTCATCGGCCTGTAAACGTTTCCACGTCATCACAAATCCATCATTTCGTTGTTCTGTAAATGAACATGTTTTCAATGTTTGATCGTCTAGGAAAAAAATTAACATGTTATTGCTGCGCATTAATTTTTTGGAAATTTTGACTCACATTAACCTACCTTTTGCCTTAGACTAATTAAAACTCTCACGGAGTATCTACTTAACTGAAATCAAAATTAAATTTACATAAATCGTCTATTTTGCAGACACGTGCAGCAATGTCCCATTTATACGATATTTAGCCAGAGGTTGTTATGGACTGTACAGCTTTGCAGACGAAGACACAAGCCTCTATAAACCTGAATGGGTCCATGTTCCTCCTAACATTCCAATTGAAAACATATCGTATGACATGTGCCCCAGGCCTTGGCGTTACCAAACAGCTACGGAGCTCAAAGGCGTTCCGCTGTGGGGTATGACAACTGTATATTCAGGGGGAGGGTATGTGGCAGAGCTTGGTTACTACCCCGCTAAGGCGCAAGAAGTGATCGAAGAACTGGCGCATCACAAATGGATTGATCGACGCACGCGGGGTGTGTTCGTAGAGCTTACTGTTTACAACCCCCAAGTGAACTTGTTCAGTGTTATCTCTCTACTAGTGGAAACCATGCCAACTGGCGGAGTGGAGACATTCCGTAGAATTGATACCACACGCGTTTACAGATACATAGGAGAGCTCGCCAACGTCGCACTAGCGGCGGAGCTTATCATCGCTTTAGTTATTTTGTTCTTGCTTTACAAAGTTATCAAACGTATGTACCATCAAAGGCTGGCATTCTTCAAGAAATTTTGGAATTTGGTAGATCTTCTGCAGGTCCTTTTCGCGCTCGTGTCCATAGCGTTGTACTTTGTCAAGATGATAAGTATTAACACAACTATGAAAGACCTGAGCGATAACCCTTTCCTATTTGTCAGCTTTTCGATGCTGCTCACGTGGAACGAAATTGACACGTACATGATCGCGTTTGTGGTATTCCTTACAACGATCAAGTTCTTGTACTTGTTGAGGTTCAACAGCCACATCAAACTTTTAAATCAAACGTTTTCTAATATGCGGCAGGAAATTCTTCAATTCATGGTACAATTTTCGTTCTGGTTTCTCCCTTTTGTAATCATGTCTCACATATCATTCGGGGCTCATTTACAAGATTTTATTTCACTTCCATCGGCATTTCAAGCCATGCTCAATGCGCTCCTTGGCGCGTCCTATTTTCATGATTTGGAACAAGTTGATCGAGTTATTGGTCCGGCCTTATTTTTCTGTTACAGCATTCTTATGGAACTCATTCTTCTCAACATGTTTGTTTCTATCATAAACGCTGCTTTTGAGAGCAGAGAAGAACATCTTATGCCTTCAGAAACTGATCCAGAGCTTATAGAGTTCATAATGAAACGCTTGAAAGCAATCTTGGGTGTGAATTTGCTCTCTTCTCGCGTGGGACCTGAGCAAAAATGGTTTGTGGATGATTCAAGTGAGGATGAAAATGACTATAGGATCATTAATACAAAAAACCGTTATAATGTGTTGAACAGAAAGCTAGCAATCTTGCACAGCAAATTCAGGGACGTCTCAATCTTAGAAGAGGAGGAAGAGGATGAAGATGTTTTGCTAGAGATGATGCTGATAAGACACGAACAAGACAGCATAGGGTCTTCACGAAGTGTGTGCTCAGGAACAACCGAAACTTCATTTTAAACGACGACAAAGAGGGAGACTGTTACAAATACTCATGGTACTGTTAGTACCCCGAGACCCTGTGTACAGCGAACACTTGCAATGTTAATTTCAGTTTGAATCTCGTCGTATACGTTAAGTTGAAGGTTATAAGCGACATTTACACCACAATTTAAACGACAAAAAAGAGGGAAGTTGTCAAAATACTCACGATCGCGTTAGTACATCGAGACCCTAGTCTACAGTAAACGTTAGTCTACAGTGAACATTAATTAAGAAATTTATGTTAATTTTATGTTAATTTTATGTCAATTGAACTTCGAAATCTACATGAAGTTTAAAGTTATAAACGGCCTATGGACCAGAGTAAAACCACTTTGATATCTAGACAGCGGACGTTAAAAGAGAAAAAGTGATTGTAATGACGGGTTAGATTATTTTAATACGCAGAACTTTATATCCATTTATATCGCTTTATTAGAAACAAAAATAAATCTGACCATTATATATTTCATAATCGTGTTGGAGTGATTGCAGCCTTAGCGTCAAAGAAGCAACCCTCTTAGAACTTGAAGCAGATCCTGGACCTGCCTACCCCTGCCCTTCTCTGGTAGTTCCTGTCCATTCTACTGCAAGAAAATCCGCAAAAATTGGACAAAAAAATCTGCCAACGCCTTTCCTGTTATTCTGGGGATCCTCTTCCTTCCCTTTGTTTTCACGCCTCCCGTACGGACTCCCGCCCACTTTACCCGTCTTCCCACAGTGACACATTTGGACATGAGCAACATTTTTATAGGCTAAAATGGATGATTTGAAGGTATGTCACGCAAACAAGATATTATAGACCTGCATGATAAGGCAATTTAAAACTTTATTTTAACAGCGTGCTCCACTCAACTCCATGGCTAAGGCTATGATATATATTTGATGCGAGAGCTCTGCGCCTGCGTACGATTCTCGCTGGGCTGAAATGGAAACATACCTTTTAATCCCAGTACTCACAGCAGAATACTCGTGCCCGGACAGGAAGGTCTCGACCTTGTAGTAAACACACAACAGTAAAAGGTTAAGATGAAAAAGTATAAGATGATAGATAAAATTTTGATTAACAAGTTAATTAAATTTGCTAAATCCGACATTTATTCACTTCTGTTAACCATTGTATTCTCGAGAAGTTAAATAATCTTTTTTATGATGGGCAATAAATTTTGAAATATCTTAGAATAAGCCTGCGTAAGGTCAACAAAGGGCCAGCCTATGACCTCTCAATATCGAAGTGATCGTGTTTGCTTGTGTGGTCAGTGAGTTGGGTCTGTTCATAAACTGGGCTAATGAGGTGCTGTTTTACTGGTCGTTTCGATAAAACTACTCCCTTAGGTCTTACTAACAGTCAGGTGACTAAAACCAATATAAAGCCTGCATTATATATTATGTAGCTCTGACAAGTTAATTTCGATTAACCGTGTCGGACCTAGAAAAAACCTTTACTTAACTGTTTTGGATTGCCGCCGAGGATTGCCAGTTTGTCGGTCAGAAAGTAACAATATACAAGATCGATATATTTCTATGTTTTATTTGGAAGTTGTTTTATGATATAAAAATATATAGCTTTATAAATAAATCGCTTCACTCTGCCTCTTGCTTAACGTTTTTACAACTACAATTTTACAATTGTCTACTAGTTTCCTATACGGCTAGTAAAACTTTGTATAGCTCTCGAAAGGCAAACGAATAATACTAGCTTAATTTATTTATATAAATATAGAAATCGAGCAAACGAGGTTAAAGAACTTCTTCTTCAATGAATCTGTCGGTTAGTTTACTGATTTGTCTTTGTCTTTGAATATGTGGTGTGATTGATGTTTCACACACTTTAAAGAGGCATTGATTTGGGAACTTGAACAAAGTTCTTTTATGGAATCTCGGTAGTCCAAAGACAACACACGATATTGTGTTCCTAAAGTTGTGTCATCAACTGTTCAATAATTATTTTTCATTTAAGTCCATATCCGCGATCACCTCTTTGGGTTTATGGTTTTTGTAGTTCACAGGTCCTGATGATAAACCTTTTCGAGTTTATGACGATTTCGCGGTATATCTTCCCAGCCACTCCTTCACTCCTTTCATGTCGTAACCCATAGGTCCTGGCCCGCCTTCGTAAACTGCCCTTCCGTTCTGGACGATGTGAAAGCGGATGGGAAGAGCACCGTAAGCGATGTTTGCTGCGTCAAGCATTGTATCAACCACCACGGGACATCCGGGAATTTTTCGCGCCACCTCACACGCTGCACGGCATCTTTCGGCCTGTGTTCTGTGCGTTCTGATTTCGTAGTTCCCCTGTGAAAAGACGCGAAAAGTTAAAATAAAAGCCTTTAAACACTTTGTTGTCTCGAATGCATGGTGTGAGAAGGAACACTTCCGAGGTAGGACTTTCAGTCTCGATCGATAACCGTGCAGCCATGTAGCTTGCAAAGATCAGTAGGAAAAGGGATATCTTATTTCTGTCACATGCTACTTGGCGTCTAGAATGTGACACTGGTGACCGCTAAAGGATGTAGAACGCTTGCAAAGAGAAGTTGTGCTAGTACTTCTTAGTTTCTTAAATCTGACCGCGTTAAAATTGTTTTGTAAAGCAAAAATTAATTTCTGGGTTTTATTCTCAGTTATAAAGGTACATAAAACATTTACTTACTTTTAACGCCCATCCGTCTGATGGATGCGCCTCTTCTATGTAAACAACACAAAACTCAGCGACGTGGCTGAAGTGGTTGGCCATTTTCTGAAACTCATCTAGCTGGCTCATAAATATTGGGCAGGTACAGCTGCCAAAGTTTAAAACAAGGGGCCGCCCTGATTTGGACATCTGTAATAAAGGAAAACAGTGTTTTCCAGTTAGTGACACCACTGGGCTGTTGGGCGCTTCCGAGCCTAACTTGATCTTCTTGTTCATGTCTAAGGCCACGCTATGCCATACGTTCTGGAACATTTGATCAGTGAACAAAGAGTCCCAATACGAAGTTACCGGTAACTTTACTTTGGTAACCGCATCAAAAGCTCCGATGATGAAATTCCGGAAAGCAGGCGCCGATTTCAGCAAAGAACCAATTGTAAAAAACAGCACTAACATGCTGTAAGCTGCGAACATTTGGACGGCTTGAAAAATCTGAACAAACATGTTGACTGCACTAGATCCGGGTGTAGAATGAAGACCTTAACAACCCTCCAGATGTTTTCTAATCATAAAAAATAATGCTAATAAGTGGTTCGTGCCAGATCTTCCTACTGGATGCCTTAAAACAATAGATTGCTCAATTCTCTTGAAATCCGCCTGAGTTACATTCTTGCTTCATTGGCTACGGCATACAATCAATATCCCGATACTGTAATACCTGCCATTGAATTTTGCAGGAAATAGCGATCCCTGACACACTTATTTGGACGCCTTCAGCATATTTCCAATTTTCTTCAATCAACACCCTGTCTTCATCGCAAGACAGGCTTCCTCGTCTATTTTAAAACTTTAAAAACAAACTGTCGTGGCAAATCAGAATTAAGCAAATAGACCCTTTTGTCTTCCGCACGTTAATATCATCAAGCGCGCGCCAAAAAAACAGGCAATGTCTTTTACTGGTGTTCTAAAACATTTCCAGCTATTAAGCCTCAGAATTTAAAGGTTCCTCAACATTAGATTCTTGTTTGAAAGATGGGTTTCTGTCTGTAATTTTTTGAGGTATAAAACCGTTCGTGTTGATAAGATAGATTGTGTGCACACTATGCAAGAGCTCACATCGTCCACAATACTCAAAGGATTTAACAATGTTATGCGACTCAATGTTCTTTGGAAATTACTCCTTGGGGACAAGTTCGGCTGGTTTTGAAAAAACACGTCCAAAAAACTCGCAAACGAGTATAAAAAATGCCTGGACATGATCCAGCTGGTTGTTTTTCTGGGTAGAAAGCTGAGGTTGATTTCTGTTTGATTTTTTTTTTCAGTTTTAGCTTTTCAAGTGCCATTGATATTCCTGTTACCATGACGTTAAACCTGTGTTTTTTTTTAACCAACTCGGGTCCTTTTGTAACAACTGGAGAGTTCGTGATACTATGTAAACACTAAAGACAGTCAGGAGGTTTACAGGGAGTAATCTTATAACGTACATCTTTAAACGAACAATGGAGACCATGCGTTATCTCTTAGACATGCCCTTTAATTAATGCTAGTTACAGCATACAGTGTAGAAATATAGCATCAGGCGAGCTTACACAAATAAGCGTCCGGCGTTCAGAATTATGTTTGAAGGAAATTTTCAACTAGTACTAGCTGTCAATGATTAACTTTGAAAACTCCGGATTGTAAGTACGTAAATCCGTCTAAGTTCTTTCCCGTTTCGACAAAGATGAGTCATTGAGTGGCAATCAGAAAAATGTTGAATTAGCATTTTTCGATGATGCAATTTGCCATTTTCAGCTCTTAAGTTAGATGACTACGTAATTGTCCAGAAAGTCGAGTCTCGCATAGAGCCCCAAACAGGTTTATTCGAAGGATATATTTGAAACTCCGAGGCCGTTTTTGTGAGCCATATCCCTTACAACTTGATGTTTAAACCTTAAACCTTAGAATCCAAACCAGCGTCTGGCTCAGAGGCGTCACATTTCGTGTTGTTGTATTGATAAAATAGCCTGATTTCGTGGCACTGAAGGTGCTCATGACGTCAATTGAAGGGGGTTCGTGTACCAGGGAATCAGTGAACAAAGAATTGTCCTTGCATTTAAAAAATTACAAGACAGAGGGGCACGCTACGCTGGAGAAAAAACTCATGCAACACACTGAAAGTCATGCTTTGAACAACTTCAGGCCAGAAGATCTGTAGAGATGTCTTTACCAGCTCAAGTTGATTTAATTCTGCCATGTCAACTAGCTAGTGCGGATTAACTTCTTTGTTCTCACAGTGTCTCATATAACAAATTTTTGTTAGTACTTTCTGAGAATTCGGCACTTGATCATAATATTATCATGAGCTAAATTCTTCCAGTTCAGGACATTGCAAAGTAAGAAGGAAGGGTTTGGATTTTAAAACTCCGGATGCAACAGTTTGGTTGGCCTGTGAAAAGCAGGTCGTCTTCACCAGTTAAAAAAATTGTTAATTTTTATTCTCTTATATATGGGTTTTACATATATAACCGAAGTTTTCAGTCAAGTTAATTAACTCTGTTTTCTTTGAATAAAATAAATCATTAACCAATGCAAAAGTTGACAACAATACTGAAAAAAAAGTCAAAGTTATGATGCGTTGACGCATTTAAAAGGCGCGGATTGAACATTTGAACCCGCTATGTCGAAATCTCAAAGAAAACAAAAAATAGTTGAAAATAGTAAATGAATGAAAATTAATATCCAAGAGAAATTATTTGATTTCCAGATAGAGGGATAAGAGAGTATAAATAAAAAGATAGCTAGCTTGAGGCTCAACTGTTTATTGGTGACTTAATTGAGGCGACAAGGTGGAAGAGAGCCGGGAAAAGGTACCGGCTGGCGCTAAAAAGGAGCGGCTGATGTACCCGTTTAATTTGCGTAGTAAGACTTCCCGTACGAATGCAACCGGCATTTTCCAAATTCCGACCTCGCATCCCATAGCCCCGTCCGCGTACGTCGATGTTTTGCTGTCGACCCAATTTTTCTTTCTCGTCATCAGCAAGCTAGAATAGTTTTGCTGATGGGATGACGCAGGCCAGTGAAGATTGAAGGTGGCCAATCGGTTTAACAAGGTTGTAGCCCTGAATACATAAAATAAAACAAATCCAGTTCCTCTTCTTCTTTACATCTTTACATTCTCGCAAATAGATTATGCAACACTTTCAGTTACAAGCAGTTCCTATCGGGACGCCTCAACCAAATAAACCAATATGTTTCAGTTGAGTTGCAGTTGGTTCCTAAAAGAAAACGGCCTGACTGGGTATTGTATCAGCCAATCGCATTAGTGTAAACAGGAAAATGGACAAATTGGAAGACGAAGCAAGAATAAGTTACCGTAGCGAAATGTGGGAAAATGCGTGTGACCAAGTATAGTCCGCCGTTATTGATTTTCGTTCCGCATTAGATTGGTAGATGGAACCTCAAAGAAAACAGACAATCTAACAAACCAATCGAAACTCAGAGTAAGAACAAATGCCTGAAGCGAGGTGCAGAAAAAACGTGATCGAGCGACTTGCGATTGGTTTTGGTTTTACTTTTGATTGGATCAAAAATTGGCTCGTAATAATGCAAAACTAATTTATTTTAAATTTCCACACTCAAGTGAAAATCGCAAAAGTGAAAAGGCAAAATGAATCAAATTCAAAGCAATTCCGGCTTACTTTCTACATTCAGTTGGAGATTTTTTAAAATCTTTAATAGTATCTAATTACGTTTCGGTTTTTTTTATCGAATAGTGACTTGTTAGTGGTAAAAGGTAAAGTCTGCATACGAGCCAAGGGGCTCATCAGGCCGGAGCTTATCGCACAGAACACAAAACCATTATCTCAGCAAGGGCTCGAACCCAGACTGCTTGCTCTGGACTCGATTGCACTAAGCATGAGGCCACCGCGCCACCCACTGACTTGTTAGTGTAATAACGGCAAATGGAACATGTTACAGCGACGTCCATGAAGCGGGGACACGCCCTTTTATGTGCAGGCATAGGACTCATGATGGAGGAGCAGTGCAAGTGCACACGAAGCGGCTGGAGGCATTAAGTCCAGTGCACACGATGCGATATTAAAAACTGAGGTCGTTTTCTCCTTGCTTCAGTGACCCCCGATTTCAAACCAGCTGAATTTTATGCATTATGTAGCGGGACAAAATTTTGTTCCCGTAGCAAAACGGGCATCAGTGCCACACAAGAACAATGATTTGCTACGGAATATCCCCGCCTCATGGTAACCGCAACATGTCCCCTAGTGTGTGCCGACCCTCAGACGAAGAACAAGATAACTTGATTTGTCGTTGGTCAGGTTTCCGTGTGGGCTCATGAATAGGATTACGACACTTGTCTCGCTTTGGAAAAATAATCCCATAGCTTCTAATTACTTCAAAAACTTAAATGATTCAAAAATGCCTGCACGTACTCGTACGTAAGAGTACAATGTCCCACTAGGGCGATCACGTCCTCTATTGCTTCTTATTCATCTCACAGCTATTAAGTATTCATAGCTGTCTTAGTAACGGGCTTTATACTGCTGCTGTTTCACGCTCGGCTGGGCTGTAATAATTCAATGATTAGCTATGATTTTATAGGATTATAATCATCACGAAGTCAGTTGTTCAGATTATTATTTTATCTCTTAAATATGAATTACACGTCTGGTTATACAAATGTCATTCTTAGTAAGGCATAACTGCAGGTTGTTGTAAGACTTCACTGCCAAACAACAAAATTGCTGTTTCCTTATGCTTTAGGAACTTGAAACTGGACGAAAAATTATGCGTAAATAGAAGTTTCTCAGGTCAAAATCTGTTAATTTCATTAAATTTAGCAATTAGACTACTAGCGAGTCTGTTAACCACGTAATAGAAACGAGGCGAACCAGGCGCCGCCGAATTGACCATCACTCGTAAAAAAGAGCTACTATATTGGACTACACAGAAAAGCTCTTCCCTAAAGGTGTCTTTATTAATTTTCAGGCTTAATAGGTATAAAAATTTAGGGCTTTACAGAGTCGAAGCTAATTAAATAAAAGGAAAGAATCAAAACCAGTCATTTCAAGGTGTATAAAACGGCATTTCTCTTCTTAACAGAAACGTTTTGTAAAACTGTTATTTGCTCGATAACAGAATCGTTTCCATTGAAGATGCAGTAAACAAAATATTTTTAACTCTCTGCCGAAGGCAAAGTTTTATACACCATTTATTGGCAATAATATAATAAAAAGCTATGTAAAAGGTTAGCGTTTGTTGGAAACCGCCTCCCCTGGGAAGTCTGGTAGTCAAATTGACCTGTTAAGGAGAGCGGTCCAAAACTTGCAATCCAGTGCACCACGAGTAGTAAACAACAGAACGGATCCAAACCTATACGCGCATTTAGAATAGAATAGATATTGATAGATATAAATATCGAATAGATAGATATATAACAAATAGTGGCTGAAAAAAAGAAGCAGATCAGCATGACGTTTAAAACGGAAGATAAAAAATCGGCTAAGAAGAGCGCCACGTCAGTTCCTCAATAAGATGCACGCCAAATAGACACGTTATAGTCTGCTTACAGACCAAGTGGCCCATCAGGCCGGAGCTTTTCCCGGTTTCTGTAGCATGAAGCAACTCGGAGTATTTCTACTCCACTCTGGATAGGATGCCCCAGTGTCCATCACAGGATTGCACCCAGCATTAAATTCGCCTAGTGGCAGTCATACACATGGGTGGAGAGAGGCTCTGTTAGGCAAGTGTTTCGTCTAAGAGAAACGCAATAAATTTACTTTCAATTAAACTTATTTTTCTCCTTTAACAAACATGCGAATTAAAAATAACAAATTGGTAAGAATAAATCTATCACTGATCAGAAAGTAACCTTTAGAATATGCAGAGCTTTTCTAATTGTTTGAAAACAAGTCTGCTCCTCGATCGGCCAAAGGTAGTCGGTCTCCCGTCATTTAAATTTTTTTTCTAAAAATTATGTACACTGTTGAATGGCTTTAAAACTCAGTACTTGTTTGATGATTGTGCTATGAATATTGAGGCTTAAAGTGTCAATTGTCGTTACATGGTCTGGCAGTTCCGAGTTCTGGCTAGCCATCTCAACCACGTAAGACACTTCAGTTAAAAAATAACGCATTTGCCTCATTGCAAAATTATCATTTACGTAGCAAAAGCACTAATAGCTTGGTATGTGCATACTTAAGCACTCATATAACGCCGGATTTTCTTACAGATCGAGGGTTTCCGTGCACCCTGACTAGACATACCAACACTGGCCTAAGTAGCGTTTTGTTGGATTAAGAAACTTGTGGTTTGTCCGAGATTAGTACTAATGTAATTATTGTCAAACCGCTTTGCTCCAGATCCAATTGTAAATTCTTTCACAACCATCCTCGGCGCAATATCTTAGTATCAGTCACAAACTTAACCTAGCTGCTCTCTATTTACTGTCACGGGTAAATAACCGTGACATAATATCCAGGAAAGGCCGAAGAAGTTATTTTTTGCAAGTCGGTTCTACTGGCACTCGTGACTATGGCATACCCAAGATGGTGCCAGACCTCTCGGGGTCTAAAGTTACCGACCATGCTGTATAAGTCTATGATGAATCCGGCTGGTTCGTTCTCTATTGATAGGCTCTCCCATAGTTTAAGTGAAAATGAGCGCCATCCCAAAGTCCCATACACAGACAAAACTGCTGCTATAAAATAACCACGAAGCCTTCATCTTCCCTGCCCGGGCTTCCCTGTCAGACAGTTTCTCGAGAGGCAACTACAACAGCTAAGCATTCTCGCAGGATTAAGGAAAAATAGGGGTAGATAATAGTGTCCGACAAAATCTTCCGGAGACACGTTTCACATACCTTTTCTTGCCTAATAATTTCTTTCCACTCCAGTTCCAAAATAATACTTCTAAATTCTATTTTTCCCTCAAAGGATAAAGCAATCAGTTTTGTAGGCATCGTACACATCTGTAGGCATAACTGCTCTACCGCTCGTACGAATATTATTAACAGAAATTATTAACAGAAAGAAAATTGTAGACATGCAAGCTGGATAGCATGCACGCTGGATGGTCAGCAAGTTACCAATGTTAGGGTACTGTGTGAAATTGTTCTCTTCGTCGCTAGAAATAGAGTGTTTGAAGGATGAAGGCAATTTCCTTCCATTCTTATGCAGCGCTACGTTTCTGGCGGAATGACCAACCAAGACCCAATAAGCTGCTTAATCTCCTGAAATGAACACCGCTTTGAAGTTTTCGATTGTTGCTGGTCTAAAAAGGGAAATTTTGATCGGAGATGACAGGCGCTGAGGGGAAAGAGAATTATTACTGAAAGTACGGAGTCAACGTACAGTTTGTGAATGTGGTTCAGTTTTTTCACACCACCAAACATCACCTAGGCGCACCTTCCACGTTATCAAATTAACATGACAAACTTGGTTACCAGCTGGAATGTCCTTTCAAAGAGATATCGCCGAGGTGCCGTACAGTTTGGAAAAACGTTAAAAGCCTTTTAGCATAGGAAATAGCTTATTGATATATAAGCCAGTACTAGAAAAAGATTAAATGTAATGCGTTTTTCACAGCGCAGCAAAGACATTTGAAGCCCGGGCGGGGTACTCCCTTATATGGGCTATATAGGTATGTGCGGCCCCAAAGGGTATGGTTTTTCAGCCGTTTTGGTCATAAA
>OMLO01002271.1_pt1 | contig 15425 bp, 7 predicted proteins | sample 1674811 | NCBI WGS metagenome assembly OMLO01 (sample SAMN06265003, study PRJEB25207) | coral metagenome | isolation source: Coral host | place: Mexico:La Bocana,Puerto Morelos, Mexico | collected 2008-11-13 | reverse complement strand
CATTTCGACCGATATTTTGACCCAAAAATCCAGATTTGAAGAAAATTGTCCATCTGAAGGTATACGGTAACCTTAAGCGACATTTTTGAATGAAGAGAGAGCAAGGCAAAACACATCAGTCGGGACATCCTGCCGAACGAGGTCAAAAATCTCAGGCGGCCAAACTGTACCCACGGCCACAAATCCACAAATCCACCGCAGAATTCAAGGGTTGAGCTCTCTTTTCCATTCCCTAGCCGGATAATCGCAGCCCTGTAAGCGACACCAGGCGGCTCTTCGTGTTCCCAGAGTTTTTATGGTCGTGGGTACATTTTAACCTGGGATTTTTGACCTCGTTCATATATGTTAAAACTCATCTCTATTAGTGATCATGCTCTGATTGTAAACAACCGTTGCTATTGCCGTTACTACTTAAACAAACTTATACCTCTGTGTATTTCCCTTCACTTTTCATCTAGCAACTTCGGCAAGTGTTCAAGGGTTTTATTAATGATAGTAAATAATAATAATATCTGTAAGATACCAATAATCAAAATATGCCTAGCTTGGCTCTTACAAAGAACCACTCCCTAATCATTACTTGCTCACAGCATGTGTTTGAAATAATTGCGAGCGGAAACAAATGCACGATCTATTTATTTCAAAGATGAATCTATTTTTATCAACAGGGGCTCTGACGTTAATTGCCTTGTCTGGAATAATCTGGCTGATGTATTCGGGTTTGACTATGTTCATCTTATCTGTTTATGTATTTATCCTGAACATAGTTCTGGCTGTTGTTTGGATCATTGTGCCAGTCGTGAACCACATGGGAATCTTCATCGCCATTCGTCGTCATAACAGGCAGGTGGTGGAGGCCGTCTCAGGAAATAATTTATCCGTTATATTCAGGCGCGAAAAGAAAGCAGCTAGTGACATTATCATAGTGATCTCTGTGCTTTTGCTTTGCCTAGCTCCACTAGTGGTTGTCAATATATTTGGGGTGTTTTTTCCCGACAAGATTAGTGTCTTGCGGTTGTGGTGCGCAAATCTTCTTTATGTGAAGTCCTCCATAAATCCGGTTGTCTACTTGGCTCGAAAAAATGATATCAGGCGTGCAGTTAAATCCATGTTGTCATCTTGACTGCTGATCTATAGCCATTTTCTGGCTTAGTTAGAAATATTATTTTACGGTAACTGTCCAATTTTAAGAGCTGTAATTGTTTAATTACTTTCTCGAGGTTATTTGGTTTTATTCACGCCAAAAACATCGACTAAATCCAATTTCAGTTACCCAGTTATTGACCAACAATATAAACTTTCAAAAACAGTAGCCGGTGACGAGAAATATTAATTGCCTACAAAAGGTAACGGTTCTAAATTTGTTCAGATAACTTAAAAACATGTCACGGAGTAAATAGAATTAGTATATACCACATAAGTGAATAGTGCTTTTCGCGAACGCTGATTGGCTAGCCCGGAGGTGAGCCAAGTACTATTCACCTCTGAGCAGCCGAAGAAAAACAAAATGGCTTCCCGTTTCAAATAAAGTAACTGTTAAACAAGTAGAGTTTTTCTTTGATCCGCAAGTTATTCAGGTTGTTTGGTATATACTAAAACAATTATTCACCTCAGTGTCGGTGAAAGTGGTGGATAATTGTTAATTAATTAGGGGGAAACATGCATCTGTCCCTGCAATATTGAAATATTTAACAATTATTCCATGGGACCGCGTTGGATATGAAGTGATAAATAACCAACGCGCGCGTAGCGCGAGTTGGTTATGATCACTTCATATCCAACAAGGTAGAATGGAATAATTGTTTTAGTATATTCTTAATCGGGTTTTTGCCGCCAATTTTTATTTCAACAGTTTTACAAAGCGGAAAATTTTTAAACTTGGCGCACTATTTTCCATATTAGGTAAAACTCCGACTAATGGCTCATAGTCGGAGTTTTTGAGCCAATTAGAGAGCTAGAAATGCAATAGTCGGAGCTGAGAATATACTAAAACTCATTATCCAACTCAATCACTATGCTTTTTGGGAACGACGTCAGCTTTTTTTCTCTGTTTTCCTTAGGTCTTTCACGAAAGCGTCTTAAATTTTATTTCCCTCAGTAAAAACGGGGTTAGAGATAATGGAAAACGGTCTGCTGAGTGGCGGCGAGCGAAGGAAACGATCAACTGCGGCTCTTATAGATTTCGTGGATGAACTTTTGTAAGACGTGCCATCTTTCCTCCCGCGCAGACGTGTAAAAACACTTTAGACAAACATTCAATTCTTCCTCGGACCTCTTCTATCGGTTTCCAAAATGTGGTACCACCAGGACTAGCAAGCCATTCTGTAACATTATTAAAAGGTAAACATTTATCTTGCTACGTAATTTTCATGAATGCGTAAAATCTCGACGGTCGTAATTGAAATGTTGCGACTTTTAAGAGAAATTAAACTTAACCAGATACGCAGCGTTAAATAATCTCATTCCGAACTTTGTGGCGTTTTTTGTTGTTTCTGGGAAGGCCTTGTACATAATTTCTTGTATTTCTTCTGTGGATAGCTTACCAAATCTATTATTTTCATCCATTTTTTTGTCGACGAAACGTTGCTTCCGCGAAAACTTTTATGCCGAGCGACATTTGCCGCATTCATTTCCATATAAGGTCAAACGCAGGCATAACGGCTGGTAACCGAGACTTGGTGAACCAATCAAAAGGCTAGAATTGCATCATCCGAGGTTGAGAATTTAATAATAGACCATATTATTGCATCTGTCACGATGAATAACAACAACAATCATTTCCTCGGCACAAAAAAATATAATTTCACAGAGTGAAAACTTACGGGTTATTTCAGTCTCCAGACTCGAATTGTACTTCACTGACTTATTTCTCTTAATGCATTATAATATTTAAGTACAAGAGTGAATAAAGTTATTATTATTATATAACGAAGTTAAACAAATAAAGAAACGTAATCATACTATTGAACTTTGTGCTCACTGATTTATTGTAGCTTCTCACAATAAAAATATGCTAAGATTTATACTTCTCCGATTCCCTTGGCATGCTGTTGAACATTGACAGTTAAAATTTTGAGTTAATTTAACCGGGAAAACAACGGAAAACAACCTGGAGACAACGCGTCTGTAATGATCACCAGAATGTTTTTGTCTCACAGTCAACTTAAATAAACAACAGCAATGTTTGCTGCCGAACTGCAGACCTTTTGCTATACCAAGTTTCAGGTGGTAATTCTCTTCCTCTGATTTCCTCTAAAGAAGCAGGGTAATCGGAAACAGTCCCCGTAGAGGAATCACTTGCGAACTGGCTGCTATCGGACAGAGTGCTGTACGCAGCTTTTCCCGGGAATTTGACCTGGCATGACAATGACCAGGACGACTGAATTGCCCCTGCGAGTTTTGTCTACAGCCAAGATCGCGCGAGGAGAGTAACATGGCTTCTGACCTCGAAGAAGAAATGCAAATTGAATCGGAAACCCGCGAATTATTACCTAGAGACGGCCCTATAACTCTCAACCGCTACGGTTCCTTAGTCGCCTTAGTCGCCGAGGACGATCGATGAGTTACCTGAAACTCAGAGAAATGTTGACGAAGCCGACGAACGTGTTAAAACTGAAATGACGAGAGAACATTTTACTACTTTGACCGCTTTGCTGTATAACACATTTCTGTTTCTTTTGCGTTTACCTAATTATGATTGGCTCTTATCTGCAGTGTTACTCGTAAATGTAGCAGATAGAAAACGGGACGAAGTGCAGGCTGTCCCTGCAGAAATGCAGACAAGAAATGCTCTTTACGTTGCGGAAATGGGCAAAAACTCCAGTGTAAGAATGGCAAAAACGAGACCACCGAACGGGAGAATGCTCAGAAATTACCCTATTTTGCGGTAAGTGACAAAGGGTCTTTAAGAGATCAGCACACAGGGGGACTAGTCCCAGCATTAACGAAGGAACTGGTCGCAGGGACTTGTCTCACGAACAGTTTGCGGGAACCTTTTGAGGAACAAGTAGCAGGGACTTGTCCCAAAACTCCAAACTGGTCGGCACACACGAGGGGACTAGTCTTATCGTAAGAACTAGATATTTTTTTCCCACTAAATCTAGTCGCAGGGACTAATACCTGCGATTAGATTTAGTTGGAGGTCGGACCCTTGTTGCAGACCTAACCAGTTTGAATTCGTGGGACTTAGTTACAGGGACCAAATTTTAGTCCTTGCGACGAGAATTTGCGGCAAAAATGGCTAGCTCACACGATGGGACTTGTCCCCCCGACATGTTGCAGGGTTACTCGTAGGGACCAAAGCCAAAGCTGCTTTTTTTATCCCATAGGTACGACGATCATCCTTACAATATGGGATAGATCGCTGGTTATGTTGTTAATGGCTCCGTCACAAAGAGAATCTACAAATGCATGATTCCATGCCGCTTATCAGTTAAGGTGTCCCGGCTCGTTTTCCTATGTAGATTTCTTTACATGTAATACTGTCAAAGCAGGCTATTTTCTCATTCCATTTTCATATAGTAACGTTTATTACTATATCAAAAATAAACCTTTTCGTGTGAGCAATGTTACGCATCTTATGGTTCCCATTTGTCTCGTAAGATGACAGCATTTTCGTCTTTGCGAGTGACAATGTAAGGTTCTCGCTCATAGTCCAGTGAGAGCTTGTATTCACGTGTCTGCTTTAATAGCACTTTGTCACCCTCCTCGATGTTCCTGTGTTTAGCTTCTCGTGTTCTCTCTGCGTATTCCTTTTGGGGGAGTTTTGCACGGCTGTGTCTCTCTCTCAACAGCTGTTGCCAACATGCCTCCGTTGTACGATCTTTGGAGAATTCAACTTGAGGAAGCTTTTCACGCAGTTACCTCCTTATCAGCGACACTCCAGTAACAGTATGTGGAGTAAGCCTATATTAGAAGAGTAAGTGCTGAAGTGCTTTTCACCAATCTTTCCCTTCAAGGCGAGCAATTCGCACTATCTTCAGAATTTTTTCATTGCCGCGTTCTATTTCTCCGTTTTTCTGTGGCCAGTAGGGTACGCCCTTCCTCTGTCTTATCCCCAAGTATTCCAAGAAGCCCTCAAATTCCTTTAACGCGAATGGTGGTGAAGTGTCACTGCGAAGATCTTCTGGTAATCCATGTGTTCTTAAAAGGGCTTCCACTCCCTTTATGACGTGTTGCGCATCCATCTTCTTCAGGAGAATGGCCTCTAGCCAACGATAACAATTAATTAGCCGACCACCACCAAGAGGTGTTCAACGTTTCAGATCTCTCGTCGGGGCCCATCGGGAAGACTGCTTGATCTCACGGGTTCTGGTTTCGCTCTTGGGTCAGAGGCTCTGAGGCATCACAATACAATTTCCTCCCATCAATACGTGCCGTGCTACCCACAGTTCCTCTTAAACGCTTTGTAGACATGCCTGACATTTGGGTCCAGTCGGCTGACCGTTCATCTTAGCATTGCCCTCTATCTGTAAAGTTGGATCATTTGCTTTGGCATTCTCGACTTGCTTTGGCAGTAAGGCGGCTGGCACCGATGTAAATGCTACGCTGCAAAAATCTTCAGTTTCTCGGGTTCTTAATTCATCTCGAGCTGAGCTAACAGGAAGGCGACTATGTGTGTCAATGTGTTTTGGAATTACTGCAAATGAATGAGCCACCTTTCTACCCGAGAAGATGGAGGTTTGGACTTTGTACTGAGAACTGTGACTAGCGGCTTGTGGCCAGACCGGCTCTCGAATGTAGTTCTATATAGGTACAGGTAAAACTTCTCCAAGCCCATCTGACAGCTAGAATGTCTCTTTCAAATTGGGAGTACCTTGCCTTGTTTCAACTTTGCTAAGAGTCCGGCTAGCGTTATCTAATGGCCTGTAGATCTCGTCTTCTTGTTTCTACTCGGGTTTCTCCTTCAGACATAAAAAGGTAGTTTGTATGATAAGAAAAATGCTGTTTACTATTTTCCAAAAAACTATCCAAATTTTGCTCAAATGTGATGAAGAAAGATATCTCAGCCAAATTGTATCATGTTTGATTCTTTTCAGAAAGATTCTACTAAATGTGCTCCACAATACGAGCTCAGCAGTGTTGTCAGTTACCAAGGCAAGATACTGAGTTTCAGATCTAATATTGAAGGCTTCTCTGGCCGCCTTTGGCGTTCCATTTTGACATTTGCTAATGGTGTCTCGTATGTATGATCCAGCATGCATATGTTAGCTCGAGTTTGCGGCCTCCTTTAATGTTTATCGAGCAGAATATCACCAACATATCGAAATAAAGTGAGTGGGGACAGGAAAAGAGTGAGTTGCCATCGGAACTGAATTTTTATAGCCGTAGATGTGCTTCCTGTAAAACTATTAGCCTATCAAGTTTCAATGTTCTGTGATACAAATTGGCCAAGATAGCGTTATTAATATACTTCATTTTATATTGGGTTGAGCGTATGACGTTATTAGTTTTCTCATTTGCATATTTTGCACATTTTTTTTTTAACACAAATATCTACGAAATTAATCTAGATATTTGTATTCGTTTTTATTTGTTCTTGGAATGATATGTAATACAACTAAAAAATTAAGGAGTGATCATGATCAACACGCCAAGCAACTTGGAGGCTGCGCGACGTAATGGCGTCGCTGCCTTACCGCACGTTACATAAAACTCAGTATATAGAGAGTGGACCAGTGGTACCTGGACATTATAACTATTAATACTTCCCCTCAAGACTTGCTTTTGCTTTGCTTTGGTTTTTTAGTTTTCCAAGTGATGCGACAATCTAATTGGATAATGCTGCCTGCTAGGAAATCTGGAGGTACTCTTTGAATAGAGTTATGGCTTTGGAATCACGGCTGTTTGCTATTAACCAGGTAGTCACCTCACTTCAGAGATATGTCTACGGTCAAAGCAACCACTGAGGTAATTCTTTAGCAATAACTGTAATAAAAATGCAATAATAGACCCTTTTCATAAATGGCTGCCAATTTAAATTTCTTTTGTATGCATTTAAATTAGCCTTACTAACCTCGTTTCAGAGTGAAAATTCTTTTGAACAGCCCTTTTCACGGTTAGATTTTTTCATTTGCATTACAATGTAATGCAACGTGCGTGCGAGGCAATTTCGGGCTAAAACTACAAAATAGCCCGAAATTATTGCCTCGCACACACGTTGGATTACATTGTAATGCAAATGTGAAAAACCGTGAAAAGCGCTATTACCACCTCCAAGTGAGGTCAGTAAGGCTAACTTTAATAATTTCAAATGTTATAATTGGCCGCCATTTATGAAAGTGGTCTATGAAACAATTGAAGTGATCACACGGCTTGTGTTTGAATGCGGTTTGTGTTATATTATACGGGAAAAACGAAGGGCTTTTTCGTACACTTTCCTTTTTCGATTTTTTCACACACATCATTGAGGTATTTAAGAACTTGGTGAATTACGCTGGCTGTTTTTTCTTCTCTAATTGTCTATGAAAAGAGATCACAGTCTCTTGCCTGTGACATTTACCTATTTTGAGGGATGCGTGATGTGTCAGTGAGAGTCAGCGAGAGTCCGTTTTGGTGCATAATTTTTCAAGTATATAATACGAAGTAGTAGTTGCCCTTTCGTCTGACATGGATTTTGTTACAGAAGATCCGATCCGGCGCAAAATTTTAAGATAATTTTAAGAACTAGTAGTAATCAAAGATTATGATTATCAGAATTTCGATAAAAGCTACCGTCGAAGCATTTATATTCACCATTATCCTACGCCAGGAGCACAACATAGCGAAGCCCACGAAGCCTGAATGCATGGAAAGAAGTCAACGAAAGATCCAGCGCAAATACGAGCTCACATGGTCTAAACAGTACCATTTAACTGGCCGTGACATGCCCCAGCAAAAATCAAGTGGGGTGGCCATTTTGGTGTCCCTACAGGAATGTGGATTTTTCAGCCTAGAACCGTGCACAGGGCAACCAACTCTGGAAAGCCACAGGTCAAAATTAGGCTTGCGTTCCACTTCGTCGAACGCAATAAACCCGAAGGTGCGATTATGAAGGGTGTAATTTTTTGTTAATTTTAACTAAAATCCTTCCTTTCTCTAAACGGCTACACTGGCCCAGAAGCAACAAAAACGGCGCTAGCCGTATGTTTGATACTAATAACATTTCTGCAAGAAGTTTTGTGTGTCATATCAGGCTTTAATGGCTGCGGCCTGGCTCCAAACTACTTTTACACGACCACCATGTCAAAGGATACTCCCAAGAATATCTTCAGGCTTAAATCGGCAGAAAAATAAGAATATTTTGTTGCAAAAATGGAGTAGTCACTTAAATATCGTGTCGTTCCAAGCAGTTTCCCCTCTTCCTCCCCACAAGTACTGCTACTTCTGTGCGAAAATCACAGGCTCATGCAGAGCTAGTGAAATTGCGCGTTTGTAATTCAAAGGACTACAGATGCTGGAGCATCGTTTGGACGACTTCATTGCCAAACTGTTTTCGCTACCTATTTGCAGCTGTTTGTGAGTTAGTTTGTGGCTTATATCGGTGAGGCTTGCAGGTAGATGGATCTATAACCGGAGAGAGATTAAAAGTGGTAGGCCTTATGAGCCGGAGTTTACGGTATGGTCTATGAACAGTGTATCACGCATGCGCGCAGTCTCTATAGTTAGTAGAGAGATAGAGAGTCAGTCAGAGTCAGGATTCACCGAAAATCTTTATTCTCTCGATTTGACCTCATATAAAACGGTACACTCCTAAATTAAAGTCCCCCAAAACGGGACTTAAATTCAAAACGGTACTTGATTATCGCATGCAGGCCCAACGAGCCCAAGTTAATATCGAATAATTAAAACTCATTTTCAACTTTCTTTATTGAAACTTATTCATAGGAAATGAAGGACGCTGAATTTAACTCTTTGTAATTAAACTTCCATTGAATTCCGTTCTTTCAATGGACAGAGGGCATTGGATTGTAGGACATATTTTTGTTTATTTTGAGAATAAAATCACTTTTTCCCTCTATGAAATGGTGAGAGTATAGAAAATGTATTTGCAAGATGACCCTGAAAGAAGATTACTAGTCGGTTTTCGGGCTTATTGTGAGCCAACTGAAAAGAGATGATACAAATTTATGACAAGCGCTTCCAATCTAAACTCATGCAGAAAACGTTTGTCTATAACACCTTGAACAAAACAGGCTGCCTGAACCTAATTCAACAATTTCGCATTAAAGAGAACATGTATAACGAATACTACTAGACAAGTATCCCTTCTGTAAGGAAATTTCCATAAACACTTTTTCACTAAAAAAAGGTCATCCTAATATTATATATCTGAATCCCTTGGATTAATCCCGGGGTCAATTTCGCAACGTTTTAGCAATAGGCCTAAGAAACAACTAGTACAAACTATGTTATTTAGTTCCATAAAGTATTAACGTCCAAGATTCTAATATTCCAGAATTCACTTTTCCATATTTATCTGGGTTGACATAATAAGTTTGAGATGATTTTTCTTGATGTGATGCTTGGTGTGAAATCCTCCTACGTTGTAAGTCTGTGCCTCCGCTATTGTGTTCTTCAATTATTGATGGTGATTCTTCTGTGGCACCATCAAGACCATCAATTTCGTCGTCTTCCGGGGTGTTACTTCTTATAACTCTGGAAAGATCAGTTTTACCGCCAGAGATTTGGGCCTCTAAAAGTTCCAGATCGTCAATATCACCGCGTTTAATGTCATCGCGGACTCTGGCTAGAATTGCCTTGTTGGACTTTTCCGATGCTGGATCCTTCGACAAACGCGAGAGCTGATCTTCCAGAGCTTCTTGCAAAACCTCCAAGTCCTTGCTGTTGTATCTCTCATCTGAATCATCCTGATCGATATTTCGATTATCATCATCATTATCAATCTTCGAAGAGGTGCCATCTTGGCCATCACCGCTATCCAGGCTGTAGTCTCCTGAAGCTGACTTTAACTTATCTACAGCCAGATAATGAGCCAGATTTTTGTCTTCTTTATCTCTTTCATCATTGCGTTTTTCGCTTGTGTCATTTTCTTCACAACGCGCCTTTTGGGTAATAATTGATGAACTATTGCTTAACACCGTCGAGAAATTACAAAGGTCCGAGTCAGGTTCATTGAGGGCCCTCAAATCAAACCCAAATTCTGGGATAAGATCTTCACTGTCTTCAACGCTTCCAACGGGTCTTGCCGCGTCTTCAAAGACTTCGTCTCCATCTCCTTCACCGTATTGGCTTTCCTTATTATCGCCCTCAAATATCTCGTACAATGACGAATTCTCTTCCTTTTCAAGTATTTTTTGTTGTTCGCCAAGGGGCTCTTCATTACGATTTCCAGTACAGTTCTTTGACCTTCCACAGCTCATAAGTTGATGGTTGGTAGCTTTTGCGTCCTCTGGATTTCCGGACCCACTTTCATCGAAATGGTATCCACTCCCCGAGACTCCACTTCCTTCAATTCCACTTCCACTAACATCATTTTTGTAGTCTTTTTTATTACCTTTAAGTATCTTAACGAATTGAAAATGTTTCTGTTTCACAGTTGTGATGGTTCCTGGTGTTTTCATTTGAAAATGTTTAGATTTTTTTTCGTTCACATTGTAAGCATTGTCTTTATCAACTATTCCCGTATCTATATTTGCCCCTGAGCCATTACTCTCAGACCCAGGCTCTAAATCTTGGGTTTTCTGTTTGATGCTTGCTGTCGGCAACAGCCTTTCCTGGATATTTTCAGCTGTATCCTTGGAGGAATCAATTCCAAATAGTTTTCCTATGGCAGGATTTTTCAGTGCTTCCAAGGCAATTTTTGTCACCAATGGATTTTTTTGAATTTGTGATATCAACTGTGAAATGAGACCCAGGGCTTTGGTTGCATTTGCAGACGTGGTCAGATTACTAAAAGCAGATGTACTAGATTTGTTAAAGGTGGTCGTCAGTTCACGTGCCATAGTTAAAGTCGAGTTAACTTCGTGTTTTGAAGCCTTGTAAGCCTTCTTTCTCTTTCCTTCATTGCGGTGTTTCTTAAATGGAGCTTTCGACTTCTCGTGGTTTTGACTTAGCACTGTTTTCGACGTTAATTTCTTGGTTGCTGCATATTTCTTTGAAATTTTTCTGGCTTGCTTTACTTTAACAACGTATGTATTTGGATTACTGTCTTTCCTTGTCCCACTTTGTTTTCCCGTGTTTATTTCAGTTCTGCTATTTGTTTTATTTTTCAAATAATGTTTTTTCAGATGGGCTATTTTACTTTCTTTAACTTTCTTACCGTGATGCTTCACTTTCTTTGTAACCTTTACTTGAGGATTGTTAGGAACGTGCTGTGACTTCTTCTTATGAGGAAACTTGACAAATCTGTTTTCTTTAAAGATTTTCCCAGCTGTATCTTCCATGGTTTTCAAGATATGGTCCTTTGAATGGTCCTTCTTGGATGGCACTTGACCAGCATTGCTCTGACCAGGTTTCCCTGTGTCGTCTAGGAAGATTCTAGTGACATCTTCTTCGTCGCCTTGATTGAGTTTCTCCAGGTAATGTTCACGATTATTGTTGTCATTGTCGGTGACGATCACAGTCCATGAACCTCTAGGATCCTCACCCCAGCAGTGCACGGTCATGAAGACCCAGTTCTAGGAAAATTAATTCATCTGTTAGAGAAGTGCTAGTGGCAGGTAACTGAACTGTTAGAGAAGTGCTAGTAGCAGGTAACTCAGCAACGTAGATGGAATTATAGATATGACTGATATGCGTATTCCTTAGGTAAAAACATTTCCCGGACATTAAGATCACTGAATGTGAAAAAAAAACGCTCTGATCAAACGGGAACCTTGCTCAAAGGTTCAAAAGCTGAAAACAAAGGCAATCTGTTATGGTTCTTTATAAACACTGGAAAACGTTTCTAGTGATAAAAAAGATGAAAATTTCAATGGTGAATCTCACTCGTCATTGAGAACTAGCTCACGCTTAAGAATTTCCATTGTCTACACTTTGCAGCGAATCTATTAGCTATTTGGTACAAATATTGATATACTAGTTGAGCTTAATGCAGAACACTGACCCACTGACGAAAATGTGTTCATAACTATTACCAACTTCAACGAACAGTTCCATTGATTTGTCTGTTCAGACGTCTTCGGTATGTAGATCTAATCAAAGATGCCGAAAAAGAACTATATTGCAAGCTCAAAACGCCTCCAAGATGAAAATCTCCTTCACTTACGGTTTTCGTGTTTTTGTTAAACAAAGAGTACTATGTTCTTATAACAAGCTTTTTGCCATCGGATTGCTACGAGATGACGTCGCCTGTCTGACAGCGTCGTTCTCTAACATCATTGGAGATCTAATATTATTGAATTTCTTATCACCTTCAGTCCTCGAGCCGAATGGTCATTCCTTCGAGTGGTCAGCAGCTTACTTCTTGTCCCGGATGGAGAGATGAGGGTAATACTTATATCTCCCCTGTGACGGTGCTGCAGTGTGACATTAAGTTGCACGTGTTCTAGTCTTTTTATTTCAGAAGCGGTGCTTGAACATGCTGACGTGTTTGCTGATAGAATGAGGCTTCCTGAAGCTGGGATAAATCTGTTAAAATTTAATGAGCACTGTTCACAAGATAAACACATTTTTTTATCTTCATCAGAAGGGACGCGATAGCTGGGACTCTTCTTTACTTCGATTGTACGCATCTTCCGTTTCAACATATGATTTCTTTCCTGAACGTTTAGGTTGAAATATTTAACCAGCATCAAGGATTTCTTCAATTGCTATTAATTATTCACTTTATTTTATTTTATTTTTTTTTTGCTGTCTCCTTTGTCCATAGAGGTATACCACATCCACGATTATCCCGGCCGAATCAGGAGAACTTAAAAATAGAAAGAATTCTACAAACCTCGTCGTATTGTGGGCGGCACCATGGCATATTCTCTGCTTATCAACATTCTTCCATTTTAGCGCCTTGTCAACCATTTTACTCACGTCCAATCGTCCGAAGCCAAACTTGTGATTGTATCGTTTTCCTGCGCCGTTAGTCTTCCATCCCTCGTCCAGCGGACTTGTCACCTGAGACGACTCCACGATAACATGCTGAACGTCACGCCATGTTAGCTTAGGACTTGAACGTAACGACAGGTTAACTTTCAACACTAGCGAATGCCGCTTGTTTTTTTTGTTTTTAAATAAGGCCTGACGCACACTCTTTTATGTGAAAACAGTTTTTTTTTTTTTATTCAAGGGTTACTCTTCTTGCTTAACATAAAGCTATTTTAACTTACTTTGCTTCCAAGACGAGAGCCAACATCCCTGCGGCCAGCGGTGCTGCTGACGACGTTCCCTTGAATACTTCAGTGCACTTGTGATGTAGGTCAGTGGTGACCTTCAAGAAAACCAATCAGGCAAACTCTTTGTGGCGTGTGACAGTTTAATACACGGCTTAAGCTCGTGTTCCCAGAGCATTTTTATCTCCTTTTCTCTGTTTCTCGTTCTCCCAAACTTTCACTAGTGTTTCAATAACTCGACAAAAGCACGGTACATGTTTTCTATTTCTTAAATAAAACATGGGTTCTTGACCAATCAGAGCGCGCGCAGGGTCCAACCTATATTCTAATCATTATGCCAATTAATACTATAGTCAAAGACGTCCAGTGAAGCTTCGATCATGGATCATGGATCATGGACAAAGCGATCATGGATTTGAACTTCCGGCCCAATGCGGGGACATTTTAATAGCCAAGCTCACGTGACTAAGAGATTCTCGTCATATGCACCATGAAAGACGCTGTGACAGCGTCGAAAAGCTTGTGATCGCTAAAACAATGACTTTACTTTGGGTATCGTGTTTCTTGTTATGTCTACGACACTGAGTCGGGAAACAATATTTTAATTCGAGATAAATTATGTTCAAGGAATTTCACGACTCTATTAGTCAAGAATCTCTCACCATAACTTTGTTGAAGCAACTTACCACCTTGTGCTCTACTGTTTCCCTGTGCGATCCTCCAGAAAACGTCACAGCCAGGGTGGATGCACAGGTCTCTGTATAATACGTGGAGAGACCGTGGTCACTGATGGCGCCAATCGATATGGTGTATATACTGGTGGTGTAACCGTCACAGTTGCAGTCATCATCTGTCAGACCTCCATTACCAGTCGCCCACACATAGATGTTACCTTTGCCACCACGACCCTGCAGAACATAAGGGAAAATGTTCCCAAATTTACTTTCTACGTACATGTGGTATCGAGTTAATGGGTTCTTCACGACTTCACACGTGTTAGCCTACACAGCGATGGGCTGATCGTTTTTCGCGTGTCTAGCCTTGGCAATGACAGTTGTCAACCATGATGACCGTGCCAACATTTGATGGATTGTTAACCACTGAAGAGTACATATTTCTGTTATCATTACGAAATTCAGAGCTTAAACATTCCAACAGCAAATCTCCTTACCCGATCGGCACCAATTTGAAGCGCTTTGCTTGCTAGATAACCAGGTTTGCCGAATCTCTTCCCATCATCTTTCGGGCCCCAACAACAGCTGTAGATGTCAATGTAGTCTGAGCGGTAACTAAGTGAACTTCCTTCCACTGTGTCTGTAGCTTTGCCGTCTAACATGCGAATACCTATGAAAATGTCATCAAATAAACCGTTTGTATCAAAGCAAACTACAGCCTTTTCTTACCTGCTAACGGCTCCATAGAGCGATTGGGAAACGCGGGGTCTTCATTGTTAGTGCACTCGACTCCAGAGCGAGCGGTCCGGGTTCGGGCCTGGCCGGGGACATTGTGTAGTGTTCTTAGGCAATATACTTCAATCTCACAGTGCCTCTCTCCACCCAGGTGTAAGAATGGGTACCGGCAAATTTAATTCTGGGGTTAACCCTGCAATAGACTAGCTTCCCATCTAAAGGGGGGGAGTAAAAATACTCCTAGTCGCTTCATGCTACTGAGACCGGGATACGCTCCGGCCTGGTGAGCCACTTCGCTCGTATGCAGACTTAACAACGGCTCCTCCTTTTTTTCTCAAATTTTCACTTTTGGACAATCAATCTCCTTTGATTGAATTAGCTTTTACAATGATTATTCCAATTTTAATTACTAATGGTACAGCGAAGTTACAATTTTGTTTTATTGGAATTTTTCATTTTTTAATTCCTATAATGATATTGTAGCTTTAGTAGTTTTAGTTTTTATTAAATCCATTTTGAAATCACTGGTTATCCTTGCAATCTGATTGGCTCTCTGCGGTGCGATATTCATAAATCGCACCGCTCAGAGATTATTCATAAATTTATACTACAGACTAAGAAATTTCTGAAATGTGATTGGCTAAGACCAGTTGTATTTAAGCCAAATTTGAAATATTTACATGTAAAAATTACAGCCAGTCACATGTTGTTGTAAAGCCAATCAACTGCGCGTGACTAAATAACAATATGT
>OMLO01002270.1_pt1 | contig 15426 bp, 5 predicted proteins | sample 1674811 | NCBI WGS metagenome assembly OMLO01 (sample SAMN06265003, study PRJEB25207) | coral metagenome | isolation source: Coral host | place: Mexico:La Bocana,Puerto Morelos, Mexico | collected 2008-11-13 | reverse complement strand
CGTAATGAGTTATAAAGCTTTATAACTCATTACGGTGGCCAATTTACATTTTCAACTTAGTTGATATAACGAAATTAACTATGAACTTACTATGATGACTCTGAAGGGTGAAACATTTGCTGGTTTCAAGATACAGAAACAGTCGGTTTTCTATTTAATGTAACTGACGATGCAAGTGTTATACTCTCTTCAATGTGCATTGCTTTGCTGAGACAGTGTAGGAAGTAAATAATTCGCGAAATGCGTTAATCACAAATAGCTCTTGGAGAACGCTGGAAATAGCATTTCCAAGCCTCTAGGTTTCAAACATTTTCTGGGGGGCCCCCCCTAGACCCTCCTAGCGGCTCGCGACTCCGGTGCTCGCGTACCCCTCCACTTATTTTACCTTTGCTACGGCACTGCGAAGTGGGAATAGTATCCTTGCCAGTTAAAACGTTATCGACTCGTTGGGAAAAGTAAAAGGTCTTTTTCGGTAGTTCACCCTCCGTAGTCCTAAAACTAAAAAATCTGAATCATACATGTTTGATACTTGTCGCATGAAGCTTTTGTCGTAAAGAGAGATCGTAAAGCGATGCGGCTATAAATGTTGTTTGCTAATTTCCGATAGTTTTCTCAGCGACGAAAATCAGTCGGGCTTTGTCGCAAAAAGTCTCCGGAGCGATTAACTTTCCGTAAGGGATTGAAATAGTGCTTTGCTTTACGATATGTTTACGGGTTTATGATTCTAAAAAAATACTATAACGAAGTATATAAACGTGATACCTAATGTAATATAATATATAAGCTGAGAGTGCACATATGTAGTAGTTGATAGACTAAGATTCCCGCGTTTCGGCGCGTGTTGTTTACTACAACTCATTCATTCATTAGTTTGTGACACGTGGTGTGACTAGATTGCCTCTCGGCAAATGCTGATTCATCACACAAACATAATAACAAACGAGGATTAATACAGGCTCTTTCACTACGGATATGTAAACATTTTACTCATACAAAAGCGTTTTAACTCAATTGTTAAAATCGAAATTAAAAGTCAGATCCCTCCATAGCATTATTTTTATCGCCAATAGCGATCTCAGTAATTCGCATAAAGGATCCCTATTGTTTTTCTTTTTTATCGAAACGTATCTCAACTTTAATCAATGGTGTAAATACTTACCGCGTTCTGTAGTTAACCACAATATTCACTTCATTCCTCCGTTGTTTATCAGGAGGCCAAGCACATGGTCACACGCTGTAGTATAACAACTGACCGGAAGTGAATTTAGTGACTGACTGATACCAGTTCAAAGCCAACAAAAGATCACAGGTCTTTTTGCGATCAAACATATGTTGTACAACTATTGACACATTTCAGACGCAAAGACGTTCAACTTGAATTAAACGTCCGTAATCCAAAAAAGTACTTTGGCCTTAACACTTCAGAGAATTCTTTCAGTACTTGGAAGTACCGTTCAGATTCGAACAACGACGATTCCTGAATGACTTAATATTGAAAATTGAATCAATAAACTCATGGCTGGTACCCGCTGTATACCACACAAAGGACAGATCATTTGGTGTAAGAATAGTTAACCAGTTGTAACTAAAACAGGATCAGACTATTTGAGAAACACATGATATCTATTAGCGAAGTTTATTTCAGTCTCCATTTTCATTAACTTTCTTCGTCATCAGTTTAAACTTAAGACGATCCAAAAAACATCTGGCTTGTTCTTTTTTCAACTGCTCTTTAGTCGAAGTTATCGTTTGAGTACGTCTTCCAAAAATTTGTGTGCCTCTTACGACTCAGAGAAGACCGAAAACTCGTTCCTAAACTCGCCCTAAACTCGTTCCCAGTCTTCGCAGTCCGTGAATAGTCCTGTTGTTTGATCTTCTATGTTTATAAAGTGATTACAATCTCAGTTGGTTCACCAGTGCATGAAAATGAAATTCAAGTGGTTTAATATTTTTATCTTGTCTCTATCCGGATATCGCCATTAAAACCAACCAGGGTAAAGTCAAGTCAATGAGTCAATATTGTATTTACCCTCGGATTGTAGAGCAGCTTTAACAGTTAATATCTCCGAGCATTTCAACAGCACAATGGGCAAAGACCAGACCACAGCAGCGGGAACTCCTTGCCCTACTCTTTACGATGAGTTTGGATTCTTTAACGTCCCTTGCTGACCATAACAGTGAAGATGCAGGAGACGGGGCCTACGGTTTATCGTCCCTATCCGAGAAGACTTGAAGACATTCTCCTCGCTTATTTTGAGATCCTGAGTACGTGTTAGTCCGGTCTGGGGCTCGAACCCGAGACCTCCCGCACCATAGTCCGAAATATACCTGAAATATGTCCCTTTTGCACAATTGTCTCAACCCTGGTTTTCGTCCAAACCCTAACTGTGAACTTTGTTTCAGTGAAAAGTTAATTGCCTGCAAATTACAAAAATGTGTATTTCAATGCTGTGGCAATAACTGCCACCGGGCTCTCAAAGCTCTGCATAAGGCTTGTACACTTGAGAAACTATTTTTTTTAATTCAAAGGAAAAAAAATGCCTTTTTACTCGTTTTTTAAAGCAGACGAATGACCAGCTGAAATGATTTAGGGATTCTGCAAATTTGAAAATGCTGAGCTCTGAAAGCCATCCGGCTAAAGTTGCGCAGTCCATATTTTATAACACTTTATTTCAATAACTTCGTCTATGGCACATTCCCTTATTCATATCAATTAACTTAGTGAGACCTAGCAATCCTGAAAATTTGAGGTCAAAAGCTAAATTTTTGTTTAAGATACCTTTTCTTAAAGGTAAAGTTAACTGTTTTGAGGAAACAAGTTTGAACTTACAGGGAGAAATTCTTCTCAGAATGAAACTTCAATAAGAAATAAAAAGCAAACTGCGGTGACAAACACGGCAATAAAACGCATGTTAGAAAACAAAGTTCATTTACTTGACTTTTCGTATGTTTCGACATACATCTTCAGAAGTGACTGTTACGAATGGACAACTTAATACCTTAAGATTCAAATTACGGAAAAACAGAAATTCCAAACTTTTACATAATGGTATGTAAGGCCGCCCCCTCGCTAAATGCTTTTTTGTAACATGTAACTTAATGTTGCTTCACTGAAGACTGATATCAGTTACAGTGTTTTTATATAAAAATAAATATAAAATATAAACTAAGAACCATACTGACGTTTCAGTACCTCTTCAATACGAAAATACCACATCAACGATTTAATACAAGTTAAACTCTTCTGGACTGCTATACGATATTTATAAAGAAATACTTTACTTATATGAACTAAGCCCATTTCTTCATATTGGTCGTTTTAATGATCGAGAAAATCGCATTTGTTTTCTTCTCTTAACTAACGCTTCTAAGTCATTTAGATCTTGCTCGCGGATCTGCTCATACGTTGTTTCCAGCGCTTTTCCTCTTTGTTCATTTGCTTTAAGGAAGGCGTTGGCTTCATCTGAAACAAAAACAAAAACACAAAACCACAACTGAGACGTTCAAAACCAAAAATGCTCAAAATACTACTATTCACTATTCACTATTCACTATTCACTATTCACTATTCACTACTGAACGAGTGCCAACGCTGGCCTTAAGTGCGGCAGACTTAGTTTTGTTTCAGGACCAAAAGCAGACCAGATGGTCAGCTGCATAATGCTAGTAAATATATGTTTTTTTAAAAATAACGAGTGTCTCGCTTTATGGCGGTGCCACACGCAAAATAGTCTGGTCTAGTTTCTGTTCCCAACAAAACGCCCGGCAAACACCTTGGCCAGGTTAGTGTTGGTTCGCATAAGTTGTGAGTTGATTTCCATTCTTCGCCCGAATTTTTTCTCGCCCGTTTAGACTTTTTCCCGCCCCCACTGTCTGCCCCTGGGTCCGAGGATGGTTTCAATTAAAATTATGGCCTCCTGCGGGGAGTAGTGTGTTTACTCGTGCAGGAACGGCATTCCTATAGCACCATATTAGGAACGTATGATTGACAGAAGCGAATAATTTTATTAGAGAGTCGCGTATCAAATTGGTGGTAGCTAATACCGTTTTGGGATTTCTTTTATCACGATGTGATTTATAAAATAAGTGTTAACAGTTATAAGTATTTTAAGTGTGACAAAAATTATATACATATCCAAAATATATGAAAATACCCCTAGATAGATTTGTGGCCTGATGTTAAAATACCCAGCAACTCTGGAAGCTTACATATCAAGGAGACGCTGAATGGGGATAATGAAACAAGTTTCTCTTTGAACTAAAGTACAAATCTTTCAAGAATAAAACGAATCGTTACAGCGCAAAGCAATCGATATGAGATCGTTCTTCGTTGTTCTTCTAGTCTTCAATCGTTCACATCATGATTTCTAACCAATCTGTTTCAGCGGCGTCGACTGAAGGTCCTTCCTTGAAAGGGCCCACATCAGTTGTATGTTTGCAGTTTTGCCCCCATACAACCGCATTAATAAGAATTATTTACAGGAAAGCGCCGGAAAGTTTTTGATCCGCGAGATCTGTGGTCCCGTAATCCTGTGCCGGAATAAAGATAAGACTATTTATAGACAAATCGTATGCCTTGAAACCTCGGTTTCCTCTGCAGTGTTGCAGAAGTTCTTATTAAATGGACCTAAATAGTTTACTGACGTGCGAAAAACAAAAGGGCAATGTTTACATCCACCTGCCCACTTTTCGGCAGTGGGCTGGCAGATGTACACAGGCTAACTAAAAGAATAAATGAACAAACGTTTTCTTACTTGATTGTCGACCTTTGAACAGTATTTCTTCCAGCGAAAATTCATTCACAAGCGCTGGAGTCGTTGTCTTCTTTGTTGTTTCTTTGGTTTTTGTAGTCTTTACTGTTGGTGTTGCAGTTCGTTTCGAGGCTGCAGTTGGGCGTTTTGGTTCAGGAGTACTTTTCAGTTCACTGTGTGACTGCTCTTTCGCAATCGGTTGATTTTCTCTCAGTGACGAGTTTGGCACAGCACAGTGCACAAGACAGTTCAAAACTAGCATAACTACGGACAGCCGTATCACAAACCACAACATTGAAGGGAAAAATAGCCTGAGAAAAATCATAAATAATATGACAAATAAAACAATAACGATGGCAATCATGAAGCTCATCTAAATTGAGCCCTCTTCGAACGCCGTTGAATGAGAAGGAGCTAACAGAACGAGACAGTTTGTAGAGCGATTCATAGTTTCCTTTCTACGTAAATCATTCACAAGGGTTGTAGTAGTAGAATGGTAGTTTTTATAGAAGATACTTTTACCAGTTACCTGCCGAGTGATATTGATTTCAGTCCTGAATAATAATATTCCTCTCGACAACTTGCCGCCGTGCCTCAGCACATCAGTCAACGAGAGCCGGTACTCGCTGCCATAGTAGACTGTAATTTAAGGTCCTACTTGAATTTTCTTGAGCAGTAAAGACAGTAGAATACGAATGACGTGTGAGAAAATCACTCTGTACAGAACCCACTTTACAATTCCGAGATTTAGTATAGACACCTGAAAAGCATAAATATGTAAATAACAAATCTTACAAGATGTAGATAATAACGAACTGATAGTATTAGTAGAGACATTAAGGAGGTGAGAGTAAATGTAAGGGCTCTTCTTTTTTCCTGGTGAACCCAGGTCCTGTTCAAAGCGGTCCAAGCAGGCGAAAGCTTTACTGATTCTTCCTCCATTAAAGCTCGTTAAAACCGTTTCAATGTGTCTCAGTCATACTCAATGTGCGACTAACAAAGAAAGAACTCTCTAGTTCATAAAGCCGGGACAGGAATGTGAATTTTTTTTGTTCCGTAATGAAAGAATGAAAAAAATGAGTAACTTGATTTGATTGCAGTCGGATTAAAACGACAATTATAGTTTCATTTCATATTCAAAAGGCCACCTCAATCAGTGACAACTAATGTAAACACACCAGATGATACATTGAATTTCAAAGGTTGTCTACTTTTCCTCAGTTATATTGCCAGAAAGAAATGAAGTAAAATCTGTATCTGTAATAAAACAGAGATTCTAATTCCGTGTTTTCGGTTCTCTATATTATTCTCGTTGACTGTGCCTTAGGCTTTTCAGCTGTACCGAGTCCTTTAATACGTGTACGTACCACTCAATTTTCAGACATAGTTAAGACTAAAAGACGATTATCTATAACCAAATCCATGCCTAACCAGCTGACTGTAGTAGTCCTCGTATATAGAATATCTGTACTGATTAGTAAAACTAGATAGAAAACTATTATGCTGGCGTCCTCGTTTAAGCCGGCGAAGGAAAATAAAGATTCCTAGAGGAATAGTTAGCGTAAGCTGCAAACAAGTACTAGCCATGGAAACAAGAAATATACTAAAATCTTAATTGAGAAAAATTAACCAACAAACCGGTGAACAATGCTCTTCTCCCTTCAATCCACACAAAGTCACGAACCTGAAGAACTACATTTCGTTAGTTTGAAGCGTGGAAATAATAAGTTAACATTTAATGAGGACAATTTATGCATGTATCGTGATGTGCACGTGTTATTAGCAAACTTTTTTTCGCAAAGTAAATAGCTAGTGGAGAAAGTAAACAAATGAACGCTTACACTCACAAATTGCGGACATTTGTTCCTTTCCCATAGCAACGAAGCTTAATAAAAAAACTTCTTCAAATATGCCCTCAAAGTTGCTTTTTGCGCGGTTGAGTTCATGGGAGCGCATTCGTTTGAAGCATAGGAGAGAACTGGCATGATAATTATCAGCCTGAGATCACCTCGTGAACAGCTGTGAAAAAAAACTTATTTCCCATAAAATGCGTCTTGGATTTACATATATTTTCATTTCCGACAAGTAAATTTAATTTAATCCCTCTGCGAAATTAACGTTAAAAAACATTTGATTAAAAAGTTACGCCATAAAAAGTAGTTTTAAAAATTGGCAGGTACTTCAATATTAATAAAGCCAGTTTTTGAAAAGAAACGTTCTTCCTTTTTTTACTTCTCTTTTTTTGGCTACAACTGTTTATATTTCTGCTCTGTGTTACTTAATCCTTTCACAATACGTTTTTGCATTTAATGATTTAGCATCACTTAGTTAAAATTCCAGTCTTGTTTCCCAGGAAGGTTAGTTACCAGTTAAGGGACCGATCATTAAGTAACGGAGTGTGGGTTAACCATTTATGCATGGAAAAAGGGATGGACCATAAAAAACCTATACACCACAGAGGGAGTGGATTTATGTAAAATAAGCTTTAATCTGATCAGACAGCAAGTTTATTTTTACTGACAATACTTTTTTGAGTTTGAGCTTAGATTTTGGCCGAGTTCTCGAGAGAAAGAAAAACATCAACTGAACAATTCAGCTCAATATACTGGTATACAGCAGGGTAACTACATCAATATTAATAACATTAAAAATCATATTCTTATGTGATCTCTAAGGCTAGAGGCCGGATATTTCGTCCGGAAGTTTACCAATTCATTTCCGGTACTTTGTTATGCCTCCCAACTCGAATACGTTTTTCGATTACAGGACAACCTGTCATATTTCATGGTTCAAAACTTATTATACCACAATCAAACCAATGCGCGCGCTCTGATTGGTGAATCAGCTATGGTTTATTGTGCCGGTAAACCCATGGAAATTTCGCGTGTCTTCTGAATTATTGCCCGCGCAGGAGGGGTCCCCGGGTGTATACATACAAGGAAAAAGAATATTTGTTGAAAAAGTAAGAAATGTGTTTGTAATGGGCGAAGCATTCTCGATTTGACGAAACTAGCCGCGCACGGCGGTCTCGGGTAATATTTTAGCAAGCGCGCACGGTGGTGTCGGGTCACCCGCTTGCAACCACGAGGTCGCGTTTCGTCACACTATTTCTAGTTATACTAGAAATAGTGTTCCCTACAGCTGCCCCAGCTTTTGATATCCTGTTTATTGGATGTGTATTGAATACAAAGATTGTCTATACAACTGCTGAGAAATTAACGTTTGAAGCCTTTTATTGACCTTCAAATGCTGCAAGATATTTTCAAGAACAAACATTGACATTCTAACAGTTTTCAATGCAACTACAGAATGCAGGGCCACTTTGGACTGCCTATTTTACTTGTGTCAAAACCTTTTGAAGAACGAAGTATAGCACAATAGGCACTATTGTTATTCAATAAGATGTATTTATAACTGTACACTTGCATAATAGTCGCTTGGTCGGTTAGAAGATATAAAACAAAACCCGGCAAAGAAAGATGATTCCATGCGTGCTTTGAAAATTTTATACCCGACTGCGGAAGAGACCCCGTACTCCAAAAACTATTGCCGTCTGTCAGTATCCAAACTGCAGTCGAAATTAATACAGATCCGTCGATGGAATATTTTGGCGTCATAAAATTGTAACGCAGAGACATACGACTTTAGATAATATTGAAAAGACGAGAGAAAAACAAGGGACTGGTAACTGGGCTTACCGAGAGATGCCGAGGTTTGCCGATGTAGGGATAGTGGTTTGGATAGTGGTGGATCACAGGGGAGGAGTCGGCAAGTTTTATTTCCGGTTGTTCGCAGGCTCAGTTTGTTTTTCTGTACCGTACACACTAACTACTGTTCTGTGGAAAACTCCTTTCCTGCTGTATGGTTTGAGCAATGTCGCGAAGAAGTTTGACAGATGTTAAAATTGTCGACATCCAGAAACGAAAAATACCAAGCAAACATTACGTAAGTACTACTACAAATATAGTGGATCCCGTGATCTGTAACTTGTTGATCTGTAGATTCCAGTGAGTTTCTCCTCTACTCGCTCAGTACATAGGCCGGCTTAGTTAAACTAAGATTGAGTTAAAACTGCAGTGGTATTTTACATATGCTCCTTTTTCTAAAGAGTTAGCAAAGTAATTTCAAAAGAATGAATAAAAAGCCCGTAAATGTTTCGTTTCGTGAATAAAAAGGGCTACGAAATAGCAAGATAGAGTTTTATGAGCCCCCTACAGTGTCAATTATACAGATCATAACATCATGCTAAACCACTTAATTAACTTACTAATACGCCAAACCATTAAAAATAACGTCAAAGTGCCGATGGTTGGTTATTTTTGGCAGTTTTTACGCCAGCTTTTATTCTGGTTACGTCATTCAGAACAATGGAGTTGGCACGAGAAACGTTTGGACCTGTCGTTTCAAGTCTGGCTTGTAAAAAGGCAATTAAATTAGATTAGAAAATACCCTGTAAGAAAATTGTATGCTAAAAGCCATAAATCTTTAACTCAAAAGAAACAGAACCTACCATGATGGAGTTGTTGATATGATGATAAAGTGAGTCAGGAGAATTTTGATGATCAAAATAATCAGGGAAGTTTCTTTTCTTTCACTTTCTTTCTATCAAGTTCTAGTAAACCTCTGCTAGCGTTCTATTGGAAATGCTGTTCTGTTATTGGCAACTCTACTCACTATCCTTTCTGTCATAAACAATAAACAGGGTAGCATGCAGTTTTTGACAAAATTGCAGCTGGTTCTTTGCATTGTTAAAGTCTCCGTAAAGAGGACTAAAATAACGTTTTGAACAACTAGGAGAATTAGATTATTCTCTCTTGATTTCTATGTGTGATAGTTGACTCAGGGTGCACCCCAAAGAATTTCATTTCTTGAAATACTGTAGAATGGAAAACACATTCATCTCAAACTGCAGGGATTGAGGTCACAGCAACACTGCAAGGCGGGATTTTATCCACCGCATCACTGCACATTAGAAAAGCAGTCAACACCACAAAACCCAATGTTCCCCTCATCAAAGCTGTTAAGAGTGTTTTCTTTGTAAATAAAAACCTTTATGGCTCTTTGAAAAGGAATAGTTCAACTGTGCTAGGTGCTGTCACAAATACTTTAGAATGGCCATTCCATTAGAATTATGACCTCATTTTATTTAGTCAATGCCTGCCGCTTTTTTTGTTAAAGATTAATTGTCAAGGTGCTAGTTTTCAAGCTCAAATATCCAAAACACGAGCTTGGAACTCCCATTTTTCTGGTGGCAATCAACAGAATCACCACCACATTTTGAAAACTTTTAAACCGCCTAGTCTTATAAAGCCGCACCAAAAATATTATGAAAAACCACATCATGTTTCAGAAATTGAACTGTTTGCAAAGCAGTTAAATGAAAGTGGTTTGGCATCATCTTAGAACTGCACTGGTTAAATTCTTGCCAATGACTTTTCTTCATCTTGTTCCCAGTTTACAAGTAAACTTACATATACCGGTATGTGATAGAGGTCCAGTACAGCCTTAAACCCTCATTGAAATCACTGTGCACGACTCTTCCTTGTTTGAATTCATTTGTTTCTACTCTTTACACATGTTTTGAAGATGTGGTAGTTAAGCCCGTAAAAACTAAAATTTCAGTGAACAGTTTTTACCTGCAGACCAAACAACAGCAGTATGCTTGGGTGTCAATTATAGATCTTATGGCCCAGTAAAAGTCATTTGTGTAGTACAAGTTCATGTTGTAGTTAATTTTTATTTCCAGTAAATTTTAGTTTTCCTTTGTTTTTGTACATACATTACTATACATTACAGTGTAATGTATGTACAAAAACAAAAGAAAACTAAAATTTAACTGGAAATAAAAATTAACCACAACATACGCAAATGGTGAACAGTTGTGATAGAAATTAAGTGATGGTAATATCTTTTTTCTTTATGAGGTCTTCTGTAGTGTGACTGACTTAAATCTACTTTTGCCCTTGAATTTTTGAAAAAATGTCTAGAGGGCATTCATTCTTATTAATGGCTTGTTCAAGCTTTCAAGTTCTGCCAAACCTGTCTTCACAGTACTGTATAACATGTATATACTTAACAAAATTTGTACTGTTAATTTCTCAAACCAGTAAAAGCTAATTTTTCAGTAAGTTTAATAGAAGAGTTTAAAATTATCAATGAGTCAGTAGAAAAAATTGCAATAACAAATTTAAAGAAAATGTTTTTCAAGAAGGCCCCATTTCAACGACTTGCATGACTTCTTTCAATTTTAAAATTGATATTCAGCATTGTGCAGTTAATAGAAAAACATCATGTGCCAAGTGAAGATGTTGTGCATCTGATGCATACTACTGCCATCTTGATATCCTCATAAAGCAAATAAGGCAATTGTTGCAGGAGGGTCCAGGAGAGGGTGTTCCTTCAGCCCTAGAGAAGCATAGCTTTTACAGGACCAGAAAAATCTGTGCAAGAGTTGTGAGAATCACAAACATCCAGTTGAAATAAATCACTACTTTATAAGGTTATTTACTGAGACCATTTAATAAACAGTAATAAAGAATGCAAAGTTCTCATTGGATTATAAATACAATTTGAAAGATGATTCGGTCACACTAAGCCCACTTGAACTTGTGGAATGTGCTCACTTCAAAACCTGCATAATCATAGGATTTAGCTAAACTTTAAGGCTTCCATCACAGCTGTATTTTCCAGTGTCTTGTGGACTAATTCAAAAGGATGTGACAGAAACATAAAGGAATTTAAAATGTAATTTGGAATTATTGTTGTGAAAAAGCGCTGGTTTAAGCCCATTGACTCACTGTCACATAGACTTATATCTCATAAAATAAGGGACTAAACCTTTGTCACGCTTCCGCCATATTGGATTCAAAATGAGGCTAGCCGTGTATCAGTAGCCATGCAACAGCCTGTGGTAGTTCATTTTCTGTCGGAAAGTTAAAAAATCTTAACTCTTTACCACTATTCTTGCGCTCATCATTGTTGCAGTGCGGCACACAGTAATGTTAGTGCGCCATCTCGGAAATGATGCACGGCTAGCCTCATTTTGAATCCAGTATGGCGGAAGCATGACAAAGGCCTATAGACTCAACAGCTGGTTCTTTTTCTTGTAGGTTTATGTCATAAATGTCACTTGGTCTGATGGGAGTGTTAATGTTGTTTATAGAAGATACAGCAAGTTCTTTGATCTTCAGGTTTGTAGCTACATATTTTAATATAAATTCCCCCTAGGCTAAAATTATAGCTCTGTAAAATGTAAATGCCAATAGTTTGAAGTGATGGTTAAGTCAATGACTTTAAATTCTTATTCTGACAGACCAAGCTTTTAGAAGAATTTCCAGATGAGGGTGGTGTGAAAGATCCTTCTAAGAGGATTTTACCATTTTTACCAGGTACAGCTTATTTTGGTAACTCTACCATATTACTAGCTTGTCCTCTTAATATTTTTCTTTACTTTTTGACTCCAAACTTTAAAATATTATATTCATATACTTTCTTAGAGATTTTGTAGACAAGTGAAAATTAACAATAAGAAGTCACTACATCTTGACCTCTCTGAGGTCATTTTCAGTCGCGAGCCATATATTTTAACCCATTTTTTAGCATTCAAGACATTCTTATCTGTTTTATACTATTTTAACTCCTTGTAAAATATATCAGTTCTATGCTAATTTAGCAGTTTTTTACTCACACTTGAAAATGACCTCAGAGAGGTGAAAATGTTGTGACTTCTTATCGTTAATTTTCATTACAAAAGATTTTCATATAACTAGTTTTACTAATTATACTGTACAAAGTTAACTTGATAAGTACGGCACAGTTTTAAAGTGGTTTTTACTAGAGCGTCAAAAGTAATGCATTTAATTTTAAACAGTTGGCTTAGAAGACCACTCTGCAACGATTAAATAACTGTGAATCCATGAGAGCATGACTGTCACACCTCTGGATATAAAACTTGAGTTTCATGGTATCTCATGCGTAATAATTATGGAGTAGTATATGTGCAATTGAACTACTGGTTGGGTAGTGGCCATTGGTTGGATCGTAGTCAATTGGGAAATGCCTTCCATGGCTACTATAATGCTGTTTCTCTTTTGGGAATTATTATGTTATCTTTCATTTTTTCTTTTCTTTTGTTTTTTACTTCATTCCCATGAATTCAATGAATAAAGAAAGACAATTAACCAAAAAAAAAGACGTCTCGTTAAGGTGGTTGTAAAGCACAAACAGTTCCAGTGTAGTTTCAGCTACATTTCCCAAATGTTATTCTCTACATCAGAAAAAAACCCATTCCAGCTACATGATCAAACATGTTTTGGAAATAAAAAAGATATTGCATGAACACAGCACATGAACAAGAAGGGTACATGTAGTTGTTTTACTACTACTGACATTGTAGTAATGTATAGTTACGTCTTTTAATAGGACCCTCAGTCAATAGCAACAATCCAACTAAGTCTATTGACAGTGTGTTAGGCTTGTGCCTAAATGTGAAAGGTGGCCAGTATAAAGTTAACTCTCATCCACTCACCTGGACAAGTCTTAATCCTTTTGTTTTTGTTGCAGTCATTCCAGATATTTTATAAAGTAATAACAAAACTTAAGTTCCCAAACTAGGAAAACAAAACCTCTTTGTTATACAGACAGTCTGTGGATCAGTGTGGGTATGATTTTCATTTCAACCTTCAGGTAAAATTATCTTTGGAAGAAGCCATGTGCGAGATGTAGCACTGCGAAGAAAGGAACCCATCAGTGAATATTGCAAGGTTTGCAAAGTGATGTTCATTACTTCTTCATGCCATAGTTTCTGTTTGCAAGATATCACTGCTACAAAGTTGGGAGCAATGGCATACGTTTGTTATGGCACAGGAAACTTGGAGGGCCATATTGGAATTCCTGGACGATAAAGGACTGTGGTGTTCTAACAAGTGAATGTTCCAGAGTCCTTGAGTTTCAAATGGCATTATCTGGTGCTTTCACTAACTATTTTATATATGTATTGTTCACTTCCAGGATCTCATCTCACTACCTCCCAAGATATCAACTTGTGGCACTGTTGTCAATTTTTTTGAGCCACAGTCAGAGGACATAGACCTACCTCCTAAGGAGTAAGTTGGTTGCACATTATACTTGGTATACAACTGCATGAGAGCAGTGTCTTTCAGTGTTGGTTTTGTGGCTGTGCATGTACATCATTTAGATCAGCACTTCATATTGGGAGAGTGCACAGATTTTTTGTTAACTGACGTAAGTGTCACTGACAGACAGCAAGATGGACGTTTGGACTGATTAATTAATGATTGATTTATTTATTTATTGATTGATTGATTTATTCTTGTATTTTTGGGGCATATCTAGGGTATTCAGGGCATGACCAAACTCTCTAAATTTTCAAAAAAGGTAAATGCTGCATAGTAAGCCAAGTGGCCCATCAGACCAGAGCTTATCCCAGTTTCATATGAAGCAGCCAGGAATATTTCTACTTCCCCCTGCATGGAATGCTAGTCCATCATATTTTTGTTTTGCTGATATCCATATCTGCAAACTGACCTCCTGTTCTGGAGACAGTAACCATGAGGCCACCATTTCTCCAAACTAAATTTTAAAAGATGAGGACAATATTACACTCTCAGAATGCTGGAAATCGGCTAAATGCTAACTTCTGAGGAACTCAATTGTAAATTTTTATGTTAAGGATGCCCCTACAGGGGACCTCCTTCAGCAGTCAGTATCTGTAACCCCCATTCATTAAAATCCTGTATTTACCCCAGCAGTGATTAATTGATTGATTATATAATAAAGTATTAGGTTATAAATAATTTGGATAAAAAATTGTTGAGACTTAAAATGAGAGATGTCAAAGAGGTTAGGTTCTGTATGAAACTGTACACTGTGTAATTGTATAGTACTAAATGTTATGTCTTCCTTATGTAGGAAAGACAAGAAAAAGAAGGAAAAGGATTTGGGTAGGTTACAGTTTTTTTCTTATGTGTGGAATGTAAACCCTGCAGAGGACTCACTGATGACTGGAAAATATCAGCTACATCAGTGAAACAAACATGTCAGCAGTCTCATTTTGTTTACATGTTAACTGAGTGACATTTTAAGTGTGTTTATTAGTGTTTGCTGTACATGTTAATTGATTTAAAGTGCCTAATTGAAGCAAATACTGCATCAATTTTTTATTTAAAAATGTACATTCATATTGAAGGAGATCATTGCGGAAAAAACTACATGTTGCTCATAAAAGAATGGAATTGTAATCACTGAATATAATTTAACTATTGATGTTTGATATTTACTTAGTTGACCATATATCCGGGCCTGTGTTGTTGGAGCAGTATGTGGCAGTTGCAGACTACAAAAAACAAAACAGAAATGAAGTGAATATGGTGGCAGGAGATATAGTGGAAGTTATCGACAAGAATGAAAATGGTACAACTAAACAATAGAACGTTCTTTAAAGTGGCTCAATAGTCAAGGAAATATATAAGAATCTGAAGATGATGAGGGACTTGGTACAGCATGCATATATTTTGTCACATGGCAGCTGCTCATATGACTGCAGTCAGCTCGTTTGCATTCTTTTTGTGATCAGAATTGTTTGCCACATTACCTCAAAGATGGGCAAAACTATAGCTAAATTGCTGTGTTTTGGTTTATTTGCTGGTGCCTGAGC
>OMLO01002269.1_pt1 | contig 15427 bp, 6 predicted proteins | sample 1674811 | NCBI WGS metagenome assembly OMLO01 (sample SAMN06265003, study PRJEB25207) | coral metagenome | isolation source: Coral host | place: Mexico:La Bocana,Puerto Morelos, Mexico | collected 2008-11-13 | reverse complement strand
ATAGGCGATAAAAGTGGGCGGCATTCTAAAAGGGTAAGAAATGAGGCAGGCGGGAATTTTGCTCGCGGCTTCGCCGCGCGCGAAAATTCCCTCGCGGGCGAAGCCTGCGAGGGAATTAGCGGCTTCGCCGCAAAAAGTTTCGCGCGCGCACCCACTCCCGCCAGCTACGCAGGCTAATTTCGCATCACATAGCGCTGGGAGTAAGGACGACCGCTTGCGGTTGATCGTCATACGGGAGACTTAAGAGCTCACTCGCGCATTTTTTATTTCCCAGGACGGAAGCAGTTTAATTGATTGCTTTTTCGAAAAAGTCACAGCCTGGAAAAACAAACTAGTCACGTTTTGTCCAGCTAGGGGCAGTGTTTTAAATCAGTTTTTGCAAGCCAGACGCTGAACCACATTCCCAGCCAGTGAATGATCTAATGCTAATATTTCCCAGCCAGCGTTATTGTAGTCTGTCGAGCGGGTTTTCTGTCGAGCGGCTCCGTCGGGTACTCCTGTTCTGTTTCAGTTTCGTCACTTGATCAGTGCCGGTATTAAGCTCTCTTTTATACTATTGGTAAATATCGACTGCGACTCAGATCTACCAGGTCTTTCTGCATTTCCTTGTTCACAATTTTTGTTGCTATATATGTGGTATGTTGTGGCTTAATTATTTAATTTTCTTTGAGCAACTTTACAATTCCCTTGTTTGAAAGTTTTAGTCTGATATAATATATGCGAGATCAAACTTTGTTTTCTGGTTTAAACCGTCTTGTTTGACAATCGATGACAGTTTTGCTGCGTGTTTTTTTTGCAGAAATGGAAAGACGCCATTACTGAATCAAAGATCAAGTATTGCTCCAACACGCCACAGTAAGTTTGCTGTACTTATGGTCAAACAATTGAACATTCTAGTTACTCGTCTAGTTAAGCCAACAAGCGCAGTTTACATCTGTTGTGTCGATTACCACTACGATAACTTAAGACAATTGCAATTATAAGTGGAACAAAAATCTGAAAAATGTCATAGAAGGTTGGGAGTGATGACAGGAACCGATGACCCATGATCATGGCTATGGGAAATCGTGTTAATATACCAAAAGTATACCGCGTCGCATATGTATCAGTCAATGCAAACCATTCGAAAATAGCGCAATTAAAATTAATTCATGCATTTAAATTAATGTATCTCACGTTAACAGGGAAGATGAATTGGATGGTTACTCAGTTATAGACGAGAAGGTCTCTCCAACGCCTACTCCTCCACTCCATTCCCAATCAAACAGACATCGACCCCCAGAACCCCTGCCGTCGACAAAGCGACCGCATTCCATGTCTTCCCCCCCTGATCCAGTGGTTGGAGGACGTCATACGCGCAACACCTTGCCACTCCCTCCGAGACCCCAGTCAGCCAGCCAGTCAGCCAGCCAGACAGGCAGCGCAGACTATTCAAAGTCTAAGCCACTTCCTCGACCACCGTGTAGCCCGAAACCGAGACCATTAACGATGGGGACGTTTCCAAGAGTCGGACCAGAACCATCATCTCTTGGGACGCCAGCGCAGGGATTTAATAATGTGCTGAATCAACTTGGAAGTTTAAGACTTCATTCGCCATATAAGACGGGTAATACATATAAGCCTCTTTCCTCGAATATCAGATTAGTTGAACTCTTGCCCTTTTGAATTTAAGCTAGTCCCGAATAACGCATCTTGAAGAACTCTGCCTAGAGTTTTCAAGTTTTTCATTTGTCTGACTTAATCTGCGTAAATATTGAACTGGCCATTAATTTAGCACGGTAACGTAGACCGCGTTAGCACACCTGTTCTTCCCAAGAAACCTTTGCTGATGCCTAGGGATTGGACGTCTATAATAAAAAGAAAAATCAAGAGTACATTCGTTACTTTGCCTGTTAAATTTCCAGGTAAGGAAATTCTGCTGACAGTGACTTAGATCAAGTATGTGCCTCACGTCTTTAATGACGCCCATAAGCTACCATCTATTTGAATTGTTCCTGCTGAGATGCAAATTACATCGGATTCAACTTTTTTTAGGCTCTGCGCCCCCTTCGACGCCTTCTCCAACGGATCATTCTGCAGTCGGTGGCAAATTTACAAGAGTGAAAAGGTAAAGACATGTACACAAATTAGACAGAAAATAATAAATACAGGTTTCCGAAGTAGAAATGTCGTGATAAAGGTGTCCCAGTGTGATAGTATCTCAATAAAAAGCCAGTTTATTGCCTCGACGCACCACTTTGCACCAGTACAATGGTGCTTTTCGTCAATACAATTATGAATGAAATGACAAATGACGAATCCCTTTTATGGCCGCATACTAACTCACTGGGCTCGTTCAAATTAAATAAGTAAAACTATTTAACTAAAATCAGTTAGGTATATCAAACTTGTTGTCACAGAAAATGTGAGTCGTTTTCAAGGCGTCAAGACTAAGTTCCTACAGACAAATACTTGGGTTTTTGTGTGGCTTACATGAGGTGTAAACCACACTATGCCATGGGCCAAGATAGTATTCCTGGACAGAATGCTTGTCACGTGGCTTACTATCCTCGAGGAGTCTATGTTTGGCTAAGTTACATAAGCTTCGAAGCTTCAGAAAGCGGCCATTTTGTGGGTGTAACACAGCGCATTGTCGAAGATCGGTTTTATCTAGTTATTCCTTCATCGTTGTTGCTTAGATTTCACAAGCCGGCTTTCCTACAGTCGGTTTCTCTTCTAAGTGCGGATTACAGCGAGGAGTTGTGCTCTTACAGGTCAACATTTTACGGTCTGGACGTTTGGTGCAGGTTGCGCCACATTGAAACTTAGGAGTCATTATTGACTTTCGCAGGCCAACATTTAACGGCTTGAATTTGTTCAGCAGACCTGCTAGAGAATATCTGAGAATATTTGAAAGTGTCTGAAAGTATCTGAAGGTTCTGAAATTACTTGAAAGCAAAAGAGACTCTCCTGTGCTTGTGTTGTCCTTGCTGTTGTTATTGTTGTTGTTGAATCGAATTGGACGAACCATCCACAAACAGTTGACAATAGTCTGCTAGCCTACGATTTCGTCAGAAGTAAGTAATATGGGAATCTATGTTGAACAATACCGATCAAGAATTGGCTCTCATGACAATGTCCTTAAAACAAAAGATGCTTTGTCGCGTTTCAAAGATCGTTTTTGGAATTTAATGCGGGTACATTCCTGTGTAAGACTTCAACTGAACGGCAAATTTTGAAAGCACACACTTCACTGATTTATGTAATACTGCCAAATTTATCTACTGTCAGTTTGTTGAGTTACTGTAAATGTGTATCTTTCATGTAAACATTTCGAGTAAGTAACAACATGATTTTTTATGTGATAAGCGCTTGCAAATTCTTCAAAGACTTCAAACTGCACACACCCTATGAGCTCGTGACATTTGTTGTTAGAAAAATTTGCTTATTTATGATACCAAAGTACACTTGAATTAATTTAGCTTACAATTGGTTGAATTTTTTTGAAGACAGTTCAATGGAACTGATATTTGTTACGTTTTTAGTTAAAGCTACTTGATTTTGATTAGGTAACCATCAGGCATCCTCAGAGACCCAGCGTCTATTCCTGAAATCTATTATAATGACACTCTCGGTGCGTTCCTTTGGGGTGATCTGGATCAGGATCAGTGATCCAAGATCACTCGGATCATGGTGCATCAAAGGAACCTAATGAATCCGTGACCAGAGTGGATTCATCAGTTGTTTTGATGCACCATGATCCGAGTGACCATGGATCACTGATCCTGATCCAGATAACCACAAAGGAACGCACTTTGTGTTTCAGAAAACCTCGAGGTAAAATTGTTAATCTTATAGGGTTAAAAATTATTATCAATGTCAGTAAGACCTACTAAACATACGATTCATTAAAATGTTTCATGTGTTCTGATATTGTAATGCGTCTATATTTTTTTCCCAAATTCTTCCATTTGGAACCCCATGGCCACCTACCTCAACTAAATTTTTCTGTGTTCGTTATTGAAAATACAGCATTGTGATACTTAACATGTATGTATTGTCCAAAATTAGTCATACATTCAAACCAAATCAAGCTCCAAATGTGGCTTCTATTGTAGGTTACATCATTTCCCGTATGTCCCGGCCCTACTGCAAAGTTTTGTGCTCCTGCACTAGTACACAAATGCCAAAAATGTTCATATGAAATACTTCCCTAGAAATAATTTCACATCACTTGCCTTGGACAAACTTCAGAACTCAATTCCACTTGGTTTTGTTAACAAAATCATGACTGAATCTATTAGTTATTGAGCAACCTCTGTTGTTAAAATGAGACCTCCATATCAAACGTTATCTAATAACCCTCATCTTGAAAATGACCATTTCAAGACTACTGTATGCTAATTATCTTGTTTATTAATTGACAGGAACAATAATTGAAAACTATCTAACTGTAATCGGATATTAGCTCTACTAATAGATACTCAATAACAGACCAGATCTTTTTCATTTATAATCTTCCCCATCAAAGCAGCTCAATTTTGTAAGCCATACATGTACGCATTGCGGAGCTATTTTTTCTGATAGGGGTAACCCAGATGGACAAAGTTTCAAAGGAAAAGACAGAGAGGTGAGTTATTGAGATCTGGCACACATTAACTTTTAACCTACTCCACAGATTAAATTATTTCAAAAACTCTCTCAATTAAAGCTTAATCAACCTTTACCAAAAATTTGTCTTTTCTATGCAAAGAGGATAGGAAAACTCAATTTGGTAGTATTAGGAGTGATGGGAAATTGACCTCTCTTGGTATTTGTACCGTAAACAAAAGAGTCACTGACACTGTTAAAGTGCTATCTTTCCTTCATTAAGACCAAGATCACCCCTCATTCAAGGACTCAGGGAGAGAAACGTCTGATATTATTGACATTGATCGCGGGTTGTGCTGGCTAAATTAAACGTCGTTTGGTGTAATTTGGTTCAATATTTGTGAAGGCTGACCAGCTTGGTCCTCAACCCTTCCAATTTTTCGCAACAATAGTACTGTTAATTTTCTGTAAGCAGTGATAATGTCTATATCCCTCTTTCAGACGTGCCTGCAGGGGATCATGGTAGTTGAATTCATCATATGAGAATGGGGACTTTTTTTTCACCGATGAATAAAATTACTGAACCATGATTCCCTGCATGGGCTTATCAGAGAGATTAAAAGTTAGAGTACCATTAACTTTTTAGTTGCTTGTAGACTACTCCAGATATGCCTCCACGGCAATACTCGATAAACAGAGGGTTTTAAGTTAAATGTAGAATAAGTTTAATGTAGAATAGAATTTATTGTTATCACCTAGAGAGCTCAGAATTCTGCGCTCTTCTAATTTTTCTTCATTCTTTTCCAAACATTAGCAGATTTCTAGCCGGAAAACCTCGGGAAGGGCTTAAAATAAAACCCTTATTTTGTAGTAAAATTACAAGAGTAAGTTTAAATAACGAAATGTCAGGAGGAGAAAATTGTTTATCTCTCTCGAGAAAGTGTTTTTGGTGATTTTATTACTTGTTACTAACCACTATTACCCGGCTTTGGCAGGGAGTTCTTCCTAACTCAGCTTTGAGACTTGACCTGGAAAAGGAGCCTGTCAATTCGTAAGTATAGAGCTCATTACCTTTGTTCGAACAAAGAAAGTGAAGTATCCTGGTTTGTACATAGTGAAAGATTAAGGTAACGAGGCAAGTGGCCCATCAGGCCGGAGCTTATCCGAGTTTCTGTTGCATGAAGCGACTCGCAGCATTCCTACTTCCCCCTGGATGGTTTCGCTAGTACCCATTTATACAACTGGGTGGAGAGAGGCACTATGAGAGAAGGTGTCTTGCCCAAGATCACAGCACAATGTTCGAATTCCCGACCAGGGTTTGAACTCTGACTGCTCGATTCGGAGACGGTCAAACTAACCATAAGGCCAATGCGCCTGCCATACTGATTATACAGTCGTTCAATAAGAATAAGATGTTTGCACAAGATAGCATTAAATTCAACTCAGTTGTTTCATACAAAGTTTATTTTACTCTGTTACATTTCACTAGTAATGTATTCGCTGCTCTGAATGTACCACTGCTATATAACTGGTTTGTTTTATTGTAGCCTGCTGCAAAACAAACAAGGAGTTTACATTGTGCGAGCAAGTCAGAGTGCAATGTCAAAAATGGTAGTTATATTTTTAATCATGAGAGGTTGTAGTTAACACTGCTAAAGAGTGCTCAATACACATTTGTGTAGAGCGGTGTATAGAATTGGGTAACTAAATGATTAAATCTGCCTGATGAGTGCGTAAGCACGAAACTAAGAGTTGCAGTGAATCATGTGTGTTTTCATTTAGTAACCCAATTCCAGTTATATTTTTATTGTTGTTTTCTTACGGCATCAGATTTCTTTGTGGGGGACCGTCTCCTGGAACGGAGCATTGTATATATTAGTTAGTACACGTGTTAAAATGTTGAGCAGTACAAGTAGTACAAAAGAGGCAGTGTCTTGATGGAACCAGGGAGGGAGGTAAGGAAGTGGTGGTAAATAAAGCTTGCGAGGCTTCATTTATTTGTTGCACAAGTCTTTGTACCGCTTTATTGTATGTGACAAAAGAAAAGAAAAAGGAAAAGCCATGAACTTGGTAGCAGTACTGCAATGTTGTCCTTCTATCTTTTCCGTTTTGATATATACAGTAATTAAAAAAATGTATTGTCTGATAAAATGTTCGCCGTATAGATAGGAATGTAGCAAATGCCGTTCCCTCCCTTACTTCCGGTCATTTGGTCTTAATTCGAACGTTTTTCAATTCCCTTGAAGGGTCGAGCTATCAATCCAACTGTCTCCTTAAAATAACTTTGACTTCGTTGGGTTAGAGAGAGGCAATCCAGAGAGTGAAAATAATTTATGATATCGTCTTACGCGTAATCGTCGTCATAGCTCAGCACGGACCTCAACACTTTACTATACTACTACGTGTAGTTCTATTTTGGACAATTTTAATTTTTATTCTTTACACAATTTCCATATTTTTAATGTCTTATTGTTGTTGTAACGATCCCTTGTCCCTACAGATCAACGATTTTACAACCGATACTCCAGCTTACTAAAAACTTGTCACTAGCAAATATGTATGTTATGTTATTTATGTTATTTGTAAAGGAATCTCGTCGTCTAAACGAAGATCCAACGATTGAGTTGCCTCTAATCGGATACCTGTGTCTGCGCAAAGAACTCTTGGATCGTGTGGGGACAAACGTTTTAAGTCGCTGGAAGCAAATGTATTGCGAAAAGTTGTTTCGCGGTACAAAAAAAAACTATTTTGGAGGGAGATTCACGCCTTTTCGTCTTCGTCTTATCGCAATTTTTGGGCAATGTTGATACGTGGTAAATTTAAGTTCTTGTTTGAATAACCGTGGAATAGGTGATAAAATTTACAGATAGACTCCCTTTGCTTGCGTGAGGTTCATTGTGAAATTTACATAGCGTAATGGTTTGAAAATATTATATGATTAGATATAAATTGAGAGGAAATAGCCCAGTAAAGCCTTTTAAGTTGTGTACAGGCTAGTTTTGACATTTTGTCAAGCTCAGTTAAACAAATAATACTAGATCGTGCTGCGCGGGGTTGATTAAAAAGAGTAGACTGACCGCGCGACCGTCTTGCTGTGTGGCCATTGTGTTGGTCTTCAGTTTCATTTTCTATGACAGTTCGAGGGAGGCTCCTTGAATATCTCACTAAGTATTTGTATTTAAAAATGCCATTTGTCCGTAATCATGCATTTCATATTTTGGTAATGACGAAAAGGGTATAGAGATTACTTGTGCGTTCTCATTTTCTGTTTTAGAGCTTCTTTTCAGTCTTTAAATTTAACTCCTGAAAGGGTGTTTTATACCATTTGCTCCGGGTAGTTTTGAAATTTGTAATATTCTCTTGCGTGTAAATTTCACAATAAACCTCACGCAAGCAAGGGTGTTTATCGGTAGATTTTCACATATTTCACGGTTATTCAAAACAATTTCCACATATCAACATTACCAAGCAAAGTCCCTTTGCGATAAAACAATTGCGAAAAAGCGTTGATCCCTCCCCAAAAAAGTTTTTTGGGCTTGGAAACAACTTTCCCCTATACATTTCCTTCAGGCGAATTGCAAAACATTAAATGTCATAACATTTTTTTCTTTGAACTAACTTAAACCACTTGAGAGAAGGCAAGATCACCCCGTCACCTTTTTAAACCAGTGAAGTCCTGCTTCAGGCCAGCTGCTGGTTAATCAATTGTAGTGAATCACTGTTTCACTGTTGCTTACATTTTTTTGTTTACGTCATACAGGCTTTGTCAGTATGGACTGTAGATCGAATTCGACATTACGTGATATTCCATAAAGAGGTAAAGCAGCGTTTCCATTGTTCTTTGGTTAACTTAGCTATCTAGTCTTTAGATCAGCGTGTCGGTCGGTCAGTTTGTGGGCTTACTTGGTTTTCTTAATTTATTGGGGCTAATTAGAAAGTCGAATGATTTACTAGACCTCCATAGTAACTTATTTCGATAAATTCTACAACATATATTGTAAACATTAAAAGGTAGTAAAATAACATATAAATGTACCGAACGTGAATGTATGTTAGGTTGTTGGTTGCTTGGTTGCTAAATTGGTCGGTTGGTTAGTTTGTTGACTGATTAGCGGATGGGTTGGGTGGAGTGTTTGAATTCGGTGGGCTGGTAGCTCGGTTGGTTGTTTGGTCGATTGGAATTTTGGTTGGTTTGTTGTGGTTGATCGGAATTTTGTCGCTCGGTTGGTTGATTGTTAACCTAGTTGGTTTTCTCGCTTAGTTTAACTGCAGTCACTGGAGCACAGACGGTCTGTAATTATATTATTTGTTAACCTGTCCTTTCCCAGATTACGACTTGCAAGCTTTGATCTCTTTCTACGTTTCTTTGCTTACAGGATGAAGGCTACGCTCTTGACCCTGCCGGACCAAAGTTTCCTAGCATGGAAGATATGATAAGGCATTACTACGACTACAATCTGCCCAACTGTGACTCAAAATTAACGAGGCCGTATAAAAAGTAACGTCAATACACTTCGTTGAGCCGCAATGGACAACCCTTCAAATAAAATCGAAGACAGAAAGATATAGAGCGAAAATTTGTTATCAAATGTATTTTAAAATCGTTTTTCCTGTGACGAAGCTAAAGACAATAGTTATATTTCAGATCAAAGCAGATTGCGAGTATAAACGTCGAATTTGTCGTGAATAGTTTTTGTCAAATTATCGAAAGTCTGAGCTCAACGTTCTACTTGCAACAATTTGGTCCAGTCTTGCTGCGTGGCAAACCTTGTTAACCCCCCTTGTCCCTTGTTAACCGGAAAACTGAGATGTAACCAACAAACCTTGCGCATCCAGGCCGTAACTCCACTATTCGAGTTATGTAAATAGCGAATAACACCTTATTCACCAAAGTGTCAGAATCGATCACATTCACAAAACAACCCTATACACGTTATTGATAAAGTTATTTTTTTTACACATTGCAAAGTCTTGAAAATTGATTGCGATTAGAAGTTCATCAAATAAATATTCCTCTTAATGCTGTGCTGGTTGTTGTTCTTTTTCATTGTTTTTTTTCCAACAGGGATGGCCATGCTATAAGGAGCCAGTTTCCTTTCAACGTAGTCCTCTAAAATAGTCGCCCTTTAAACCATCGTAAGCTCTTGTAAACTACTTCGTGTCGGTTTCTAACCTAATTTTGTCTTAATAGCAACTTACGGTGGCGGGGGTGGGAAGGGGGGGAGACAGCAGTCAAACACTACCGTCTAAGCGTGTGAGATCGAAGCGCGTGCCGCACCTTAAAATGCTCGAGTCCTCTGAAATGACAGAATAGTCACTCAATATTAATCAACGTAGTCCTAAATAATTACAAACTTCCAGCGTTTTAAAACCGATGCTTTTACATTGCAAGAATAGATATTTATTATGCTGCCTTTAATTTCACTTTAAAATTCTGCTTTATGCAAGAAACTTACTCCAGCGCATCGAGCTTTAACTTTAACCACCGATCTAACGAATTCAACTTGGACGCTGTATATCGATGTATCAGTCGAAAAGGAAATCAGCAAAGGTAACCAGTCAAAAGCGACAGCCATCGAGTCAATGGATTCAAAGCACATCTGAGGGTCTGGATGGGGTTTACTGACAACTGACAAATGGCTAAAATTTTAACTGACAACTGACAAATCGCTTAAAATCTAACTGACAACTTTCATTTGTAGTGGCTTTTACTGACAACTGACAACTGACCAAACTGTTCTAAAGCCACACATGAGAATCTTTTATCCTACAATACCCGTTATGAATAATACTGTTTGACTCTTTTTGTCAAACAAATGTACGTTTTATACGAATCTCAGCAACGGGACACTGGAGTTTCATATTTCGTTAATGATTCACAGTATGACCATACACATCAGGGTCATATTACCAGCTGCGATCTCGAATTTACGCTGGACACGTGTTAGCTTATGCAATGGCGGCCAATGCTGGCGTTGCAAAAGCAATTGTACGCTTTCAAAGAATTGACTCGGACTCGGCTTTCGAATGATTTAGAAGCCGTACACCGAAAAATGATGTAGATACGGTTCATCCGCTCAAAAAGCACCTTGTGGCATTTCTCGGCCTCAAAGAATTAGCTAGAAAATTCGGCCTTGGTGGCTTTGACGTCAAGTTTTACGAATGACACCGAAAGCGGGCCGGTGGGAAAAGCGACAACTTCGCCATCACCACGGACGACCAGTGGAAGCTGGCTGGATGGCACAGGAAATGAAATGAACAGTATGTATTCTAAGTGCACTTGTATCTGGCATTGATATAAATATGTATTATGCCAGGTAGTCAACTTTGATTCATGAGCTGATTGAAATTTAGAGAAGAAATAAAAAGCTTAAGTATATTTTGCTTGTTGGTCTGTATCCCACAGACGCCTGTTAGCCCGAGTGTAATTACGTTCCGCTTATTTCATCCGCCAAGCCAATCACCAACGAGGAATTGCCAAACCGAACCCAATGAAATAAATTGTAATTAAAAACTTTACCCATATTTGTCTGCCTATGGTACGATCTTCTTCCGCTGTTTTGGAAGTAAATTATGATCACCTAAGTGGTTAGAAAGGAACGTAGCGCACAGGCAAGCAGGAGTTTATGTGAAGAAAAGAAACAATAGAACCAATTGAATGATTTTCACTCCAAATCTGAGAAAAATTACTCCTTTAAGTAACAATCTTGAATTAACAATATACTTAACGTTATATGTGCCAATTTAGCAAGCTTTTGGGACAGAAATAAATGATTTAGTTGCACGGTTAATTATTAACAGTCAATTAACTGACAGCTGACAAATGGCCAAAATTTTAACTGACAACTGACATTTGTACCTCCCCCCCCCTTCCAGACCCTCACATTTGCCTGAATTAGTCCTGTCTTACTCCTATTTTGCATTTTTGCAAAATAGTTGTAAGAATGGGGGAACAGTCCCCCCAACCCAACCTCCCCCCTTGTGGTCCCTAAGTTGCAAGAGTGCAGTGGGACACTTTGTGACCATTACGCCACATAACGTTAGTCTTGAAACCGATTGTCGAAGCTAAGTTGTTTACTATTTGATCAAGTTGAATAAAGTCAAGAGTGTGGTGCACCTTGAACGTCCCTTGAAAACAACGTCGCGGCCCCTCTACGCCTGTACGCTATTTACCCCAGCGGCAAAATAGAGGGCGCGATCCATTAAACCAAAATTTGCTGAGATTTGTAAATATCTTTGGGAGAAATGGATCCCGATGACAAATTCTACTTTATCGATGATATTGTGCAGGCTGTTTCATGCGTAGAAATTTTTAAAGTTCTAAAACCTTAATCGAAAATTTTTAAAACCCGGTTATTCTGAGCAACTTGGCTGTTCCCAGATAGGTACCGGTCGAGTTAAAAAGATCACTTTCGAATAACGAAAAGAAAACCCGAAAGTCTCTCGGGAAATAGCCTGTATTTAAAAGTCAAGACATACACTGCGTAACACAGCTATGTAACTGTTTTTCTGCACATGGATGTACGAGTAACACTGATAGAAAGTAACGAACAGCGAGGTACTGTGATTGAGAATAGGCCGAAAAGGTCAAATGCAACAATCAATTTCGATCGGACCCAGACCGGTCCAACCACATTTCAAGGTGGACCCGCGCTTTCGAAACTTCTCCGTTTGGACCGAGCCGATCCATTCCATTTTAGACCGAAATTTCCGGAAATTTTGGTTGAATGGATCGCGCACAGAAACTGAGATGGACTTACAATACGGTAAGCTTTAAAAATGATACTAAGTTGGTGTCAATTGAAAAGTCACGTGACGAGTTATTCACTCAGTGAAAAAAGGATATTTACAGAATCGTTTTACAAATTTACGTGACTGTTCGGCGCCAATTAATAGCTTTGAATGCAGTTGAAAAATACTTTTGATCTGTTGTTAAAGATATTTAACAGAGTTTATGTTCTAATTTTAATTCGAATTGGCAGACAGCTTCAGCCGGTAGCATTGGCGGATGGCGAATTGGCAGTAAATTGGCAGACAACTTCAGCTTAGTCTTAAGGAAGTGCGGGCTGATTGGTGTAAAATCGTATTTCTATTTCCTAAATAAAAGTTCCATTTTCAGTTCTCGATTCTTCTCTTTCTTTGCTCCTGCGCGTTAAGACGCATTCACATTGTCAAGTTATCGATGAATTGTGGCCATGCTCAGTGACCTAAGAAATTTGCCGGATGATGGCACGGGAAGAAATTTGTCGTCATTTACATTTACGAAGATATGTTAATATGTCGAAAGCAGTTGCTTCTCGATCATCAGTTAGCTCACACAGACTATGGATTTCCGCTGAAGCCGAAGGCGCCGATATTCTGGTAAATTGATCAGTCAACCCAATTTAAACCGGTAAGGACGTTGTAAATGGTCGAATTTATTTCAGAACCGACCATTAAATTCTACATGAAGGAATAACTAAGCGGCCGGAATGACAACATGCAGCACAAGCCCTTTAGCCGTTGTATAAACATGTGGTCTTCTTATAGATTGGGTATCATCTATTATATGGTTTCATTTGTTCTCGTTTAGTTCGTGTAACACTTCTTCTGAGCTTGCTTCTTCACACTAACACCAGACTAAGTCAGACGGTAAAATGCCTCGAGACATGTTCATGAATATATTTCACAGCATGCAAAATCATTACATAATACTATTGCCTGTAGATAGTAAATGATGTATGAATCCCATATCAAACATTAATAATCGGTATAACTTCCTGGTTAGGAGAGAACAGCGACTTTGCTATCTTTATATTCGCCTTGAATGAAACTTTTAAAATACTCACGAGGTAGTCAAAAGTAAATTAACAAAAACAGCAAATCTTTGGCGGCCAAAACGCTGCGGTCAATGAATTTCAGTCGAGTTTCACGTTTTGTCTTGCGTGTTGGTGTGCTTGCCTGTTGCGGTGCAATTTTAATGAGTTTCTATTTTTAATTTATATTCAATAGTTCTTTGAGCGTTATGTTTATGATATCTACGAATCGCCTTGGCCTTACGATGTTAACCGTGGGAAAAGTTACATCTCATTGGCTGTGTTTTGATTGCATTTGGTGATTAGTTCCAGTCGGGACAGATAGCTCAGTCTTAAATTCGGCAGGTGTTTGGAATCGGTGGAAAAGTATTCTCATGGGAGGATCCATAAGAATGTAGGTCGTTTAGCCCGTAATTTGGGGGCTAAACGACCGGATACCGTGGTACCATCCATAAGAGTGAGCCTGAACTAAGGAACAGCGGAATGTAAATTCTGTGTACTTTTCTTCATCAGGGGAAATATTTGAATCAGTCGCACAGAGTTTGTTTACGATAAACAAGCACACGATTGCAAATGTTTACTTCTATTTGTGCTTCCAGCTTGGAATAATGAACGTAAAACAATATACACTTTTACAAAATAGCTTTTACGTTTAAGCATTAGAGTAATGTGAAAATGTGTAGCACGAAATTTGAATGCTCATGTCTACATTCTTGTGAGTCACTCAACAACAATGATATATCTGTTTGTAAAACCTCGGTTGTTAAAGAAAAATGTGGATTTTAGCAACACACAGCTAGGACAATAATTTAAAGTACACATAATAAAGTTACGGCGTCGAACGCACTCATAATCTTTGATTACTACTAGAGATAAAATTTTGATCAGTAAAGAATTGAACAGCAGTAGTTTGAGACTAAAGACGAATGTGCAATATCCATTAAAGTGGCTGTAGCGATTCCACTTCTGAATTGCTACATAAACTTAGTTATCAGGGCTTTAATTTTGCTTGTAGCTCAAATCTCTGGTTAAGAGGAATAGACTTGTCAGCAATTAGCATACATGTTAGCCCCAACTGAAGGAACATAACGTAAATTTCTAAATGACTGTTTCATGCATGGCGTCCTTCCGCTTAGAAAATTGCAAGAAAAATGCTAACATTTTAGCAAACGATATACCCAGCTGCTTTCCATCTCCAGCAAAAATAAAAGAAAAAGGAAGTAATCCCTTTTACCAGAGTTTAACTAGTGATCAGCCGGCAGAGGAATACTGAGCTCCAGCGACCTATCAACTGACCGATCAAAGCGTCGCGTGATCGATGAATACATGATATAATTAATGACTGTCTGATAGTGCATAGATTCACAGATACCCTTTAATATAAAAATTGTTAATTACTCAGCTAAAGCTGATTCAATCCAAAACAAAAATAGTTGTCCTAAATTTAGGGACCGTGCAATAATTATCAGGAGGGGGGGAGCAGTAAAACGAGAGGGGGGGGCACACTGTAAACTCACAGCCTTTGGGAGGGGGGGTAGCATGTCAATTTCTGGGAAAGAGGGGGGATGGTGGCAACTGAAAAACTGACTTTAAGATTTAAATACCAAAGATATTTCACAAAAGTTATACTCATTAGTCATTGCTTTCCGGACTGATTTAAAATCAATAAAGCATGGCTCATATCACATCAAAAATAAAATAGAACATACAGTCATTGTCAAGTGAAATTAACTTATGTTATGTTGGTGTTTAGGCGGTTGATGATAAATACTCTTCAACTAACTCCTCAGCTTCTCCAATGAAACACTCAGAATTTAACAGGTCTCCTAAACAAACTTTATCGGTGCGAGACAAACCAAGAACATCTAGATCAACATTATCGATCTGTGGCACTCCATACTTCTCAGGCTCATATTCATCAACTGGTGTATGTCTCCCCCAGTAAAAGAAAAATAACTCTACTCTTTCGATTTTCCACAGCTAAAAAACTCCTTTTTCTTGCTTTCCTTTTGTCTTCCTTCTTTCTCCTGGATTTTGATACATTGGTTTTGGAACCAATAGAA
>OMLO01002268.1_pt1 | contig 15427 bp, 8 predicted proteins | sample 1674811 | NCBI WGS metagenome assembly OMLO01 (sample SAMN06265003, study PRJEB25207) | coral metagenome | isolation source: Coral host | place: Mexico:La Bocana,Puerto Morelos, Mexico | collected 2008-11-13 | reverse complement strand
GAGAATTTCATCAAGTTGGTCTGTGAGGTTACTAAAAAATTCAAAAGCATCCTGAAAGAGAAGGGAATAAGCTGTCTCTTAACCACTATGAAAAACACATTCATAGTTTCTCGTTAAAACATACAAACAGACAATTCTAAAACAACTTGTTGAATGCATTAAAACACCATCCACCCTTTCAACAACTAGTTCTAGTAACTGCTCTTGTAACTATTTACCTGTTGTTCTCGAACATTTACTGGCTGACCCCATAGTTTGAAATATTTCCAAAATTCTTCTGGAGCAAAATATTGTAACTTGCTTTCCATCAAATGGCCAAAGACAGACTGGATTTGTAAAAACACACTATGGAGAAAGTTTGGTGAGGTAAATAAAAGGCAATCTTTAAATCGAATACTGACGTATTAAAACTACGTCACGCTTTGCACATCTTGAAATGTTTAGCCTTTATTTTCAAAGTATGTCGTTGGTAGTCCATGTTAATCTTTTCCACCTTTGACCATCCTTGCGTCTTTATGATTCAGTACGATCTCTTCGAAAATTAATGGTCCTTCCGTTATCTTACTTAACTACTATTTTTGGACTTCCGTCAATTTGATTTTGTATGTTACCATAATTATTATCTCAAACTGCCTAGACGGAGAGGCTTTACTTTGTATACGAAACCTTAAAGGTGTTCTGGCTTGGCTTACTACGCTCTGGGAATTTTTGGTTAAATATAGATGTAAAGCTAGTGCAGGAGAAACACTGTATGGTTAAGTTCCATGAGTATAAATACAAGATGCACAAGTGAAAGACCATCGCAATGTCCTGTGCAATCTTTGGCCTTGCCTGCAGTGCAATAAAATGGGAAGACTATTAGAACAGTATTGTAGTCGGAACAAAAAAATACCTTTCTTTCTCTTGTGAATCTTCAAATGATAGAATTGCCTACAAAAGGAAAAGAAAAAGTCACATCTAATGCACTGTTGTAGTTAAAGGGATGTTATAGCAGAATCTTTATTTACAATATTTGTCTCACTAGTATAACCGATGATTTCTGTTGGAGTTACAAAAACATTAATTTTGAATATTGAAAGAACGCAGTACGATTAACTATCCCAAGAAATTTGAACCCACCGTGTTGAACACGTTTTGTGCGTCACGTGTTGAAAAACTCAAAATTTTACAAAGAATGTATGAACTCATTAGTGGTTTTGCCACCCAGAAATTTTACAGTTTTTGAGAGCCAAAGAACGAAATATTTCACCAATTACCACGTTTCACAAGCTTTCACAAATAGTTTTGGTCAGTTCGTGTCTAGCGTGATGCCTTCTCTGCTGGAAGTCGTATGTTAATAAAGAAAAAGGTAAACGATGACGTCAGTAAAGATTCTCCTATTTGAAAAAGAAGTATTTTTTTCTATGGCTGTTGCTCATGCGTAATAAAAGAATGGAAAGCATTGTTCAGTCAAACAAAGGTAATGGTTTTTTGGCGTTATAAACTAAAACAGAAGGACTAATCCTATTTCCAATCACCTCTCTAAGTCCTGGTTGCATGTACAATTGTTGGAGAACGGAATTCATGTAGCAAGTTGCTCCTGCATTTTTCAGACCCACAAATCCGCATTGTGCTCGGGGCGCTACAGGTGGCTGAAACTAAAAGAAAATATTACTTAGTACAGACAAAGGGCCAGTAAATGATCACCTTACTGCTTAGTATCAGAAAACCAACACAGTGTCTGCAAGCAACTATAGGTAATTAGCACTCTGCATGGCTGCATTCCCATGTTACTACTGACAGTGAAATCCCGCTTTTTTTAACAAACCAGGGGAACGTAAATTGGTCAGAAACATTGACAGGGGTGATCGCCCAAGGTAGCCAAACAATGGCCAGTCAGTCAGCGTGGGAGGATTTTGACATTGCAAGATAAACGTAAAAGAAAATAAGGCAAAGAGGCTAGCTGAGATGCTTAATTAATTGTAAGGGATTGAAATTTTATGACCACAATAAGTATAGGTAACACGAGTGATATTTGAGTGGTATTTCAAAATTGTTCGAGCCTTTAGCAAGGGCAATTTGAAAGAATTTCAAATGTACTGTTAAAATTTAATTGCTGGAGCTCTTATAAGATTACTCATTTATTACCCATTTTGAGAATATACGAAGACGCGCGTGTTAATCTGCATTGCAGTCCAAATTAAAAATTCCCGATAAACTCTCAGCCATTCATAACAAATGCTGCAATGTACCTCCCATTCTTTGAGTGTGCTAGGATCCTCTACGTGATGCATGCAAATCAACTGTGACACAATGCTAAAAAGGTTCTCAGGACAGCCATCACCCAGTTCTACCAGAAGATCATAAGCAGCCACTTGACACTCTCTACCAACACACCTGAAACACACGATACGCTTAACATCAGCTGAGCTGTGATTATAAGAATGAACACAAGCAAACCGAGAAAGCAACCTTAGCTCTCTATTTAAACCGCAAGGAAGAAGAAAAAAACTTGCGAAGAGGGAAGGGGGGTCTCCCTAACAAAAAGACAACAACCCTTGGCACAAGCAAGTTGAAACACGGGAGAGTTGCCCAATTGTTATAGTAAACTCTTGGAATGGAGTAGAATCAGAAACGCACAATTGTAGGTGTTTTAATAACATACATAACAAAAAAACTTGCCTTTCAAAGGCAATTTGCACTATCGATCGCATTCTATGTTACAATAGGATTCTGAGTTTTGAGATTTTCTATGGGATGTTAGTTGATGTGGCCGAAAACCCCGATGAAGTATAGCCTCACAGAAACTGAGAGCAAATAACCTACTTGCTTTCCCTTAGAAAATCAAAAGAACAGGGTTAAGGGCGGAGTGAATTGTCGTTTGAAATTCGCGGTATGTTGTGAATGTGTGCAAGCAGTGACATTTACAAGGAAGAACTTTCCGAGGAAAGGAACTGTCCATGACTCATTGACTTAGTCAGAATGTTGCATTGAACTTACTTTGGGTGTACATCGATGACAGTTTCTTTAGATGGATTATTTCCGTTAACAGAGATGAGCTTTGAAGCAGGGAAGAGAAAATCATCTAACAGGTCTTGTATTAGCTTCTCTCCTGCAAGTTGAAACAGCAGGCATTCACTTAATATGGTTAAACATGGTTACACAGGAATGCAACTGTCGAATGCAACTACACTTAAATAGGAATGCAACAGTTCAATGCCTTACCTAAGCCTTTCTTGTCGACTCCTTCACAAGTAAAGAGAGTTTTGATTAATCTCAAATGACCAGCCAGCAGCGGAAATTCGTTTTCTGCAATAACAAAAAACTGGTTAGTTGACTTTTATCTTGCGAATGCCAACAAGTTTACAGTCTTTAAGGGCTCTTTCGTCCTAAAGTAATTAACAATTGATCAAGTTTAAACAAAAGGAAATCACCACCGAGACAACTTTAAATTTGCTATTGCATTTCTATGTTTTCTCGAGAGAGTGTTTCACCACATTTCCAAAAAAAAAAACCGGCCTTTGCCAAAAGCACTCCACCACACGTACTCCATTCTCGATGCTTTGAAATGTGCTAATTTTAAAATAATTTATAGTCTCTACTCTTTGAGATATTACATGTACATTAAATGGGCTTACACATGAAATCGTAGAGAAAACTAGGATACGGTTGGATATCCAGATCAGAGTAAACAAAGGAAACCTGACAGGACCAAGCCTGACTGATAAAGCTTCGAACAAACAATGAAAATTGTAAATTTAGATATAAAAAGCCAGCATGTTACCTAAATTAGTTCCAAATTCAAAGTTTAGAAGCCATTGTATCTCATTCTCGATCATCTTGGTAGGATCAATTTTCATCAGTCTTTGTTCAGTTCCTGAAATAAGAGATTTATTAAACAACAACAGATGGACAGGTCACAATCAACATATCTAATTCAATTTTTGATAAAGTTCATGTCAAACATCTTATATGACTTTGTTCGCAAATCAGATCCTGCCAAAAATTCACGACAAAAAATACTTAGTTTACCTTTAGTGATAAAGAACAGGTGCGTTGGATATGTCTGTGCTAGGACTTCGGTTAATATCTAATTGAGAATGCAAACTCGCATATGTGGCAATTTGCTTATCAAAGTTCACGTTAGCTTCTTGTGTTTGGCTAAACTGGGGTTAATTTGGATTAAACTAAAAGGAATCTAAGCCCGTATCAATGTTAGACTGATTATCTTCACTCACGTCCCAATGCTTTCCCTGGAGTCAATTGTTTACATCAATAAGCAATTACCTGTCAAGTAGTCTAGTAGTCGACAGAGGAGATCGAAAAACTGACTACAATGGCGCTGCAATCTAAACGTCAAAGAATATAATAAGTTAATTATACAAGTACACCGGCATAGTAATTTCGAGTAGATTTTAGAACATGCCGATTTTGCTGGTTGTGTAATCAAGGAATGTAGTAGTAAAGCCTTCGTTATGGTTGCTGTAGAATGAAGCGGCCAGGAGTCTTGTACCTCCCTTTGGATGGAACGGTTTGTCAGGTTGCAACACTTATAATTCATTGGTACCGTTTATATACATGTAGATGGGTGACGAGAGGCACTGTGAGAGTGAAGACAAAAAATGTCTTGCCCATGAACAAACTTAAAAAAAGTGCACGAATTTTACAATGATTAATTATGGCTAGCCTTACATACGTATGTTTCGTTCCTGTCAAGAAACTCATCAGATAACTTTCAGCTAACTCGTCAAACATCGAGCCTGAAGTTCCGCTAACACCAAAACGATGATGGTAATCTGGCCTAAAATAACATACGGATTCCCATTTGCGTAATATGCCATTCACAAACGCGATGTTTAACGAGTTAGCTGAAAGGGTATCTTGAGTCCATTGACATAAACGAAACATACGGATGTAAGGCTAGACATAATTATTATCCTTTGCCCATGAACACAACACAATAATCCCCCCCCCCCCCCCCCCCCTACCCCCCCCCCCCCCCCTTTCCCCCCGCCCCCCCCCCCCCCCGCCCCCCCCCCCCCCCGCATGCCCCCTCCCTAACCTTCATGCTGTCCTTACTGAAGGGAGGTTAATTAACTGGTGTGGCGGGGGAGAGTGGCGGGGGGTGGGGGGGTGGAGCCAGCATTTAGAAGGTTGATTTAGACCTTGGACATTATCCCTACTTTAAGGCTTGAAATTGACAATAAAATCCATTGAATATTATTCCACTAACTCACTTTCTAGCTGTTTTATTTTCTTTCCTCTCCTAAGTACCCAGCATGCCTCCACAAAACGCGACAGCTCAAAACCTGACGTCAGAATCATACATCTATGTCACTTGGACTCCAGTCCCTGACGGTCACGTCAACGGCATTCTTTTAGGCTATTCCTTGAAGTATAAAAGAATTCTAACAGCCGACAGAGACGTGTTTGACACAGACGAGCATGTGTTGACAGTTGGACCAAACGTTCACTCTATTACACTTATTGTTGAAACGTACTCGACTTACAGGATTCAAGTTGCGGCTTTTAATCGGAAAGGAATTGGACCTTATAGTCTTGTCCATGCAGGTAGGCACTTGTAATTGTGTGTGTATGTAGGGGAGGGAGAGAGGGAGTCGATAAAGAGACAGAACGTGGCTGATTATGACTGATCATGACTGCACGCTGGAATGGCAATCTAGTGGTCTCGGGATCAAGCCCCCTTGTCTGCTTTGTCCACTCTCTCCCACAATGGTTCACGGTTCGATTCCTTGGCACGGTAACACAGTGGCCAAACATTTCCACCTTCCTTCATTTAGAATTGATAGCTATGATCAGTTAAATATTTCGGGAGCACGGATTTGCAGTGATGAGAGTGCTAGCCTCCCATAATGTATCCCGGGCTTGATTCTGGTCCGTTGGTGTATGTGTGTTGAGATTGTTAATTGTTCTCGCCTTGCTACAAGGGAATTTCTCCAGATACTTTTGTTTTCCTTCCTTTACAAACAGCATCTCCAAATTCCAACTTAACCTGGATAAAGGGCACGCACCTACCTCTCTAAACTTGTTTATTTATTCACTTTAGTTTTCAGATGGCAGTTAAAATGTTAAGACTCCTATATATTGAATAATTATTTGATTACGATGCGAAATATCACAGTGCTTTTATTTGTTATTGAACAAAGAAACCTGTCGTTGTCCTAAAGTCCTTTACACGAACTACTGGTCGACGCCTCCTTACCTGATGGTGAACGAAGAAGACAACAAACCTGAAGGAATCTTCAGCGAAATTGTCACAGATATGATCCATACAGCTTGTGGGATTTGTTCTGGACACGGGGACACAGGGCACACCAAAATCGACATTGTTTCAAATGGCAAACAAAGATCGTCTGCAAAGAGAAACATCTTAGAAGTTCTCGAGGACATCGATGACGTTCCACAGATTAGTTTTCCAATCTACGGTAACAAATACATCACAAGATATTTGGCGGACTATGCTTATATTAACCTTGTCGAGTCGCCTGGAGTGGCTTTTATTGCGACCAGTCGTCCCCCCGGATCTGCTGCTATGAACATGATAAACGCAGTTTTTAAATGTGTTCCAATGATCGTGTTGTCAGCATGCATGGCTTATATATCAGGTTTTGTTATTTGGGCATTGGTAAGTAAATGCTTCCCTCACTCGTGAGTGTTACCTTATAACCCTTTCGTAGGTTCCGTTTAATCCCATCAGTCATTTCTGTTGCCTGCACCGAAAAACTACAGTTGGTTTCATACCAGGCTTTCATATAATACTGTCTCTTTTCAGGTTTAGTTAACTTTTGTTTCCCTGTTAACCGTTTCATTCAACGTGATTCTAATTGTCAAATGTGTTCCAATGATCGTGTTGTCGGCATGTATGGCTTATACATCAGGTTTTGTTATTTGGGTATTGGTAAGTAAATGCTTTTTACGGTCTTGAGTGTTACCTGATAACCCTTTGGGCAGCTCCGTTTATCATCTCATCGGTCTTTTTGCAAGAATCTAATCTAATCTTATCTTGTCAGTTTAGTACAATTTTTATCCAGTGGTAAGGGTTTCGCGCAATTGATTCTGATTGTAACGCCCGATAAAACATTGTAGAAAAGCATAGGCTATTTGATCTAGCCCTCAATCTGGGCTTTTTGATCGCTTAAGACTGTGATAATAAAACTTTGAGGGTATGTATATATCTTAACAATGTGATCTTTGAGTTACCCAACCTGAGACGATGATGTTATCTCCAGTCAAATCATTGGAGAATATGTCCAAATTGCAGTCCTTGGCATATAACAGCATTTGCAATATTTCATTTTTTATTCATCAGGAATCAAAGTATAACCCTGAAGAATTTCCACCCAGTTTTATTAAAGGTATTGCTGAAGGATTCTGGTGGTCTTTCATCTCCATGACAACTGTTGGGTGCGTACATTAAAATAAAATCACTTTCTGTACTTGCTCCTTTGTATAAAGAGTGTTGATACAATGTTGTGCTAATGACGACGGCGACGCCGAGATCGACACCTTGTAAAAAATGAACTTATATTTTTTAAGGAAGATACTAAAAATTAGTCATTGCGGTTCACGTTCTCCAAATTACGCAAACTTTGGCCATTTTAAATTGTTGCTTATTTCGGGTAAGAAATGTACAAAGATTCCAAACGCACGTGCAGAACCATTATTCTGCTCACTTTTTGTTTAGTGACGTTCTCGTTGACGACGCTGTCGTTGTTTGTTAAAGCTGCCTAGTATTTCAAACGAGTGTTCCAGGTGCCCTTACGAATACACGTACGTAATAAATCGACAGTCGATATCAGATTGCAACTCTGGCCGTGTAATACATGAAGTTGATAGTAATTCATAGATCTATCAAATAGAACGCCCATTCATCCAGTGAAATTGACCTTTTCGTCTGTTGTACTGATATTCTTTTGTTTGTTTGTGTGTTTGTTAACAGGTATGGGGACAGGTCACCTCGCTCTTTCCCTGCTCGTATTTTGGGTATCGTATGGACGTTAATTGGACTTGTCATAATATCGGTTCTGATTGGAGCACTTGCCTCGACACTCACATTTGTTACGGTGGAACAACCCATCATACTTTATGGTGCAAAGGTAAACTGTTGCTAGCTCCTACCCTGTTGCATCAATAGAATGTGGATGAAAATCCAAAACTGCGGGGCACTCCTTCTCGGCTTTACTTTGTCAGCGGTTACCCTACCCTGTAGCTCTCTTTCTCCAATATTCGATGTTGGGGTTTTTAGTAATAAAGCGTAGAAGGGCTGTTAAATTACCTGTACCACCGACTGCAGCCGACTCAGGAACACTTGAAACGAGATCGATAGCTGGAAATTAAGTCATAAATCATTTCAATCTGTTTGATGCAGATTGGTGCCATCCAGGATTCTGTGGAACATCGCCTGGGAATTCTCAAAAACGCAAGAGTAAACGAAGGTATGCGTCGGAGCTAGAGTATTCTTTCCGTTGTTGGACTTCTCAAATACCTAATAGTATAGGTAATCATACGGTTTCCAGTTCAATTTGGAATTAATTTGCACGACTGAGTTTTCTAAAAAAGCTGAAATTGTACGTCGAGCTGCAGTCGTGCAAATTAATATTCCAAATTGAACGAGAAAAACCGTGTAGCGAAAAACTTAATAGCAATACAAACATGAAAAAATTTGCATGGAGATGACAAAAGATCTTTCTTAAAGCCTTTTTTCCATTTTAGAAAACTTTTTTCAAAGTTTCCGCACAAAATGATAGCATTGGCTTAGAAAAGTTCACATTATTCTCTCACCCAATCATAATCATGAAGTATGAAGTAACTGTTGCTACACGTGGTCTGCATTGGTCTCAGCCAATCAGAATCGATTTTTTCATGTATATTATTAACAGCAGAATTCTACTTATCCATAGACAGAATATTACGCAAAGAAAATAAAATTTACAAAATTACAAAACACCGTAAGCCGTAATTTAAGAGGGTAACTAAACAAGCAAATTCATAGACGATGCTTTCTAAAGGATTCTCACTCACTACCGACAACGTGAAAACCTCCAAAAACGTCAAGAAGCAAGTTGCTATGGACAAGGTGACGTGTGTGGGGTAACAAACAATTCTTATATTCACTATTTGCTGACTTCGATGCCTAAGATGGAGAAAACATTAACGCTCCCTATATAACGATAAACCGATGGCTTTTATTGAACCAATACAATCTCTTTACTTGATTATTTCATCCACAGTGCAAAGCTACAGCAATGTGGAAGAAATTCGAAGAGCACTGGAAGATGGAGAAATTGACGGTGCTCTGTTAGACACTTACGTTGCCGCCGAATATAAAGAAACACTCTTTAGTAACAAAATATTTGTGAAAAAGATTTTGGACCGACCATTTGGTTACGGAGTGGTGCTGTCAGGAGCGGCTGTCAATGTGGAAAAAAGATGTCGGGACTACATCGACTTGCGAATAAATGACATTTTCCGCATCATCCAGAACATGACAAAAACACTGGAGGTAAGTGATTTTGAAGTAAGAATTATTATAACCAAGCCGGTTATATAATTCCCATAGATTTACGAGATATAGTTGGAACACTGTGAATAGATATTGGCACTGATATTTTCTCCAGGCAGTGTTCACCTCCTAAATTAAGGGCCGTTTCCAAAATCAAGACAGTTTGATCAAGACTTTGGCGAGTAGTAGGTGACACTGTGCGGCCAAAAGGCCACATCTCAGATAAACCATTTCTTAAAAAGTTTACTTTCCAAAAGGCCACACCACAGAAAAACCATTTCTTAAAAAGTTTATGTTCCTATTTGTTTACATGTCAGTTAGCCTTACTCTTGTATGTAGCAATAATGTAAACTTTAATGCTCTATTCCATATCAAACTAGATTTCAACCGATGGACATCTCTGAAAGTGCCATATGAATGACCCTTGACATTTTCGTTAATTTTCTCTCCTTGACGTGTTTTTTCTCCACAGGCGCCCGCTTCAGATGTTGAGGTGGACCAAAGTACTGGATTATTCGACAGCTCATCAAATATGTTTCGCATGTCTATGATTTCCCTGGTTGGTGTCTTGTGTGTGGCTATCTGTATCGGCCTTGCCTACCACTATGTGATATTTGTTCCCCGAAGGAAGAAAGGTAAAGGAATATCGCGCTTGCAATAAAGCAAACGGACACTACAGTTGCACGTTAGACAAGAAACATAACATCAGCAATTATGATAAAGTAAGAGTCAAAGGCCGGGTTGTGAGTCTTCTTTTATCAATTGATTTAAAAATTTTAGAACTCGGGAATTTGAGAGAATGTGAGAGTTTCGGAAATTTGAAGGAATTTGACTGCATAGTTTTCAACACAAGGACAGCACCTTATCGCTCTTATCGGTGACAGGACAGGATCGTTGAGGGCGGCCAAGCTGCATATTACACTTCTTATAATCAGAAACGTTTACAGACATTTTTTCTCTGACGACAAAATAACGCTTTTAGTCGAAAGTATTCCTCGATGTTTGAAAGTCTGCATGTACAGCGAGCAAGATTTTACTTATTTACTTATTTACTTACTATACGAAAGAACTAAACGATTGACATGCTAAATTTATCATTTTGTGTTATTTCAGAAAAAGATTTGAAAACAACTGCAAAGCAAATCTCTTACAGAGACGCTCTCATTACGGACATGAAGGAGTTTGTAGACGAATTCTACTCTGAGATTTCAGTCAAGATATCTTCGATAACAAAGGACCAAAAACGAGAAATCAGAGATATTAAAAACAAAATGAAACCTGCGACTCCATCTAGTAGATCTGTTAAGCTTTTCAAACAGTCCTCGGAATATACTTTAAATAGCAACTTTACAATTTCAAGCTGGGCCAGTGAAAAGCAGTACGAGTTAAATAAACAACTTTTTCAACTGGTCTCAGAAGGCAGGAGTGAACATGACTTCAACAGTGAGATTCATCAGTGACGTTAACATTATAAGTGCGATGTTCACAAGCGACGTTAAACGTGGGGAATCCTTACGCTAAGTCAAGAGAAAAAAGCGGTCCATATTAGAGTGTGCTCCACTAGGAACAGTAACAAGATACCTTCGCATTAATTTGTTCAAATACATACATTCCCAAATCCAAAACATTTCAATTGAAAGGACTATAAAGGGCCTCCAGAAGGGAGGGGTTTCTTGGAAGGGGTGTGCAGAGAATGGGCTAAATTCTTCTGAAGTGCGCTGGTTTCGGCCTACACATGTGAATTGGAAGAATGACAAGTAATCATCACCTTCATACTGGAATTGTAATCAAAAACGACATGTACTTGTACATTGACGAATAAAAGTGTTCATAATATTTCAAAAATGTTTTATCATTAAGGTTGTCCATATTAATGAAATTTATCAAAAGAAAGTCGTCAGGAAATTACATGGTAATATTCATCGCTTAGTCCTATTATAAATATAGTAATCATTCAGAACTTTACTATTGTATTTGTTGTGAAAATGAAAGAAGTACTGGGAAAGAAAGGTGTATTCACGGATGGCTCGAGTTATTGACGTCGCCGTCTTATATGAAAAATACCTGTACACAAATATACTTACACGACCAGAGAAGTTCGAATCTCACAGATAGCTGAGTTTTGCTAAGGCCAATTCACTGCGCATATTTTCGAAACATTAGATTAGATTAATTTTCATTATAGTCCTCGTTGACACCCATTAGTTAACCTACAGGAACATTCTGGAAACATAGGCACCCCGCAAAATAAGATTCCTAAAATCGTCTCATTGCCAGAAAAATAAAAAACAGCAGATGATACATATTCCAGCTCTCAGTTTTTTCGAAAGTGAATTACAACGTACCAAATATCGCTTAACGCCCAAATGTGGTCAGTTATTACCCAGCTTAATTAATAAAAATATATTCACAGTTTGTAAATCCTGATAAATTTTCACCGTATATAAAGAAATATTAAAGATTGTCCTATCGAAGATGTTGTGCGTGCTAAGTTAATTTTACGACTTCACTTGGGTCACACAGCGGGGCGACTTAACTTATAAGATAATTGAAAGTTAAGGTTTGTTACAGGTCTGCTACAAATTCTTCAGAGATTACAGACGCGAAATAGCTCATTGTTGCGACATTTCTAAAGTAATACTAGTTCATAGCAGGTTTCTGTTCAATATTTTATTGGGTTACCCAAAAACTCGCCCTTCACCAATACTTAAAGATGATCTTGAAAAACATGTTACTAGCACTGTTTTTGCCTAGCAAACTTTGTTTCTTAAACAATCAATTATTAACACCAACGAATGCTGTGTGATGTGTTATCTTATGTTCATTATATAAGTGGCAAAGCAGGAGATTGAACTCATAAAATATTAAATCTTCAGACCTTTCAGTTGGCACTTATCGACCAAGTTATAAACTTACAAATCAACCCGCAGTTCATGACTTGCTGTCTGTAGAAGTTAAATTAAAATTACTTGTAGAGTATTAAGCGACTCAATTTTATTAATTTCAACCTGAAACGAGAACTCATATTCAGTTTGAAAAAATACACGACGGGACACTCTTTGGGTGTTATTTTTGTCACCTAGCCTCTAAACACAAAACGGCCACAGTACTGTGATTGCTATGCAACATGAACGCCAGTCAGGTAATTCGTAATTTAGAAAAATTTACGTGAATTTTATTTTGTTTTTTCGGAAAATCGGAAAATCAAAGTATACTCTTTCTTCATTGCAGTTAAAACTATTTGCAGCTTTTCTGTGTTTTGCTTATAATTTTGCAAGCGTCAAAGGTAACTAACTAACTAACTAACTACATTTGATTCCTTTTCAATATACAGTTCGCTGATAAAGAAATTAAAAACCCAGTACTGAAGCAGTCTTAAGGGGCTCTGCGATTCAGTAAGACGTTATCTAAATATCCAGGAAAGACGATAAACTGAGACCTGCAATGGGGTCGATAAAGAACTTAGAGACCATCCATTGAAGACAAACAAATAAACATGATCAATTCTGACGTTTATATAATTAGACCGTTTTTTTGAAACACTACGACTCGTAATGCTCATAAACGGACGACATAAAAATACAATAATGGTAGTTATGAATGAAGATAAAAGATGACGTTCACTGTTACCTAGCCCAAGAAAGCTCGAGAGTTCCTCATTATCCATCAGATCTGCAAATATGAATGCACATGTTGTGCCACATTTCCAAATGCCGATCTGAAAGCTGAAAATCCGACGTGTAGCGGGGTCATCAAACATTGTCTCAAGTGTTTGATATATCTTCTCCGTCGAGACCAAAACAGGACAAAAAACTTAGAAATAGTATCTAAACTATGCAATTACGATCAGATATCTTAACACCCTTTTGCTTTTACTCGATGAATTATAAATGAGTTTGAGTTTGAGAAGTTTGTTTTAATTTTCTTCTTAAATCGATGAGACAATCTCGTATTTCTCTAGGCAATATGATCATCTTCTGCAAATAAAAAAAATGTGAAGGATCAAATATTTGAACTCCGGAGAAAGATTTGAATTTATGATTGATCATCGCAGTTATACACAAAACTTTGTAAAATTAAAGTCTGAAATTCAGGCCTGAATTTTTTTTCAGGCTTAAATTTCACAACTGCTTACGTTGTGTGTATAACTGCGATGATCAATCATAAATTCATAGAGTAATCCTCTGTATTCGCTAGTTCCCTATGTTAACATCGCAACATCTGCTTTCTTTTATGTAACGAAGTGCGATGCATCGTACTATTTTTCATAACTGTTTCAATTTTGACAATCTTAATTAGATCTCCAAGGCACTAGCTTCAATACGTTCAAGGATTTCTTTATTGAGAGAGTAATTTTAGAGTAAACCCTGTTACACTGGAAAGTTCCAATCGTTGGTCAATGTTTGATGTAAGCTTTTTCACTAGAATTATAGTTTTTGGATCGAATAACAGACACGCAAGCACAAATCACCTGGAGCGGATACGATATTTTAGAAAAAGGGGGTGGGTCGAAAATCTGGGCATTTTCTCCGGAAAATTGTTAAAATTTTGGTCCTAGGATATGGGATGTCGGGAATTCTGAGGACAAGTCCGCTTTGATTTCTCATTTTTTAATCAGGGGGATTCCGCCGAACCCCCCGTAACTCCCTAGATCCACCCCAGAACCCGTAGGCTATTTTATGTCTAATTCGTTTCATATCTACAGGCAATCCTTGCGAAATTAACGATTACAAAGATCTGAACAATGGTGATCGCTCTGAGACATATCAAGACGCCACAGACAAATGCGACTCCGAAGACCTTCAAGACGAATGGCATTATTGGTACAAAGTGTCCGGAAACGCAGGGAATGCCCTTGCTTCCAAGAATGCTCCTTCCCAAGGCACCTGTGGAACAATGGTCCGTCTGTACCTAGAGGATGACCATCCATTCTTTGGTGAAGGCGAGGTGACTATGAGAGTGTGCGCAGCTGAAGGAGATGCCGCATGTAATACATACAGGAATATACAAGTTATAAACTGCGGTGCCTTTTACCTTTACAAGCTACATGACCTCAGAGAATGTTTGGGCAATCCATGGCGTTATTGCACTAACGGTGAAGGTAAGTAAGTAAGTAATTATAAAGGCAAAGTCTGCATACGAGCCACGTTGCCCATCAGGCGTGAGCTTAACCCGGTTTGTGCAACGTAAGCCGACCAGGAGTATTCCTGCTCCCACTGGATGTGATGCTGGTCAATCGCAGGGTTACCCCCAACATTAAATTGGCTAGTATCTATTTATACACCTGAGTTTAGAGAGGTACTGTGAGAGTTCAGTGTGAGAAGACAATACAATGTCCCTGGCCAGGAGTCGAACCCGAACCGCTCGATCTGAAGGCGTGCCCACAAGTTACATGAAAAAGTAATACATGTACCATGTTAAGATTTAAACGAACGATTGATTGACGATTGCGATGTGTTTTGTTCATGTTTCAGAGGTGAGTGTAACGTGTGAAGGTGTGGACTGCTCCGGTCAACAATGTGCTCTACAGGACAATGGCCGTCAATATAGCTGTGTAAATCCCGAAGGTGACCCATGTTCGTCCAATCCTTGCCAGAATGGTGGAGCCTGTAGCAGTAGCTCTGGCGGTTTTACATGCAATTGTGCTTCAGGATACACTGGCGATGACTGTGGCACAATTGGTATAATATACTATGTTTTTTGTCTGTTCTTTTCTTCGGTAGGGTGTCGTTAGCACTTTAACTGAAACGTAAAAAAATAATTAACCTAAGCTAAGGTTTAAAACTAGTTGATCGTCTAAAAAATTTTTATTTTCGTTCTTTTCTCGAAAAACCTTTAGATCCATGCTTACCCAATCCTTGTCAGAATGGTGGAACCTGCAGCAGTAGCTCTGGATCCGGAGGGTTTACATGCAGTTGTGTTTCA
>OMLO01002267.1_pt1 | contig 15431 bp, 7 predicted proteins | sample 1674811 | NCBI WGS metagenome assembly OMLO01 (sample SAMN06265003, study PRJEB25207) | coral metagenome | isolation source: Coral host | place: Mexico:La Bocana,Puerto Morelos, Mexico | collected 2008-11-13 | reverse complement strand
ATGGCCTCTTCTAATACTGAATCGAGAATGGTTGTTCCAATCTTTCTAGTAAGATATTTTGTTCGAAATAACGCATTCTAACTGAATAATCCACTTGGCGAGCGAGTTGCAGTACGCGAGCCAGCCAATTGAGCAACAGATCAACGCCGCTTAGAGGCACAAAATGTTTCACATTTTTCATTTCTTACTATCTGTCATTGTTTCTTTTTTTCCGTGAATATTCAATTCGGTCTCAAGTGAGAACAGTGGACCGGCTGCAATGCCTTTCTTGTCAAAAACGCATGACATCTGGGCAGTTCACCTGCTGAATGTTGCTTGGTTTATTCAAATCTCTCTCATGTAAATTTAAGCTTTCTTCATCGATTTCGATTCTTTCTGATCCATTTTTGGGGGTTTAATTAACGTTTTTTCAACCAAATTGATGGAGCTTGGTACGGAGACACCCGCATGTTTGGGCCGGTAACAGAAACATCTGTCATTGAAGTTATTCTTCTACAATTTCAATATTTCTTCTGGTACAAAGACGTTCAGTTAGCAAAAAGCCGCGAGCACTTAAAAATATGTGATTTTGACATGTCGACTGTGTAGCCACCAATCCCGGGGGGGTACTCCTAAAAAAATTGGGTAGGGGTGGGTGGCCCGCTTCCCAAAACCCTTACCCTATTTATGACCAAACTCTGTGATTTTTCTTACCCTATTTATGACCTGACCAAAAATTTGATACCCTATTTTTGACCTTAAACATAAATTTGTGAAGGGCTTTTGTTGCTGGCTTTATCCGGCCTGCTTAGCAGGCGTTCAACAGGGTAGAGGAAGTCAAAGCGCGGATGGAAGAATTGAAGACTAGACTGCAAAAATCGATACCCTATTTATGACCAAAATGGCGGCAAAATGCTAAAATTGATACCCTTTTTATGACCAAAACGGCTGAAAAACCATACCCTTTGGGGCCGCACATACCTATATAGCCCATATAAGGGAGTACCCCCCCCCGGGTCGAGGCTCCCAATAAATGCATGAGATACATAGCCGATATTACATGGCCGAGTATTTTAAGACCCAGCTTTGACCAGAATGCATTGCATGCTGTGAACATTCGAAAAAAAATAAGACCTCGTTACCATGTACACCAAAACAATAACAGATGCGCGAAAAGCATAATGGTCTATATTTGGTCTTCAGAATAGGGTTAAATATTTCACGTAAATATTTTTCAACAGGAGAAGAAAAATTTCATATTTCCAAGCGACCGTGTAATGTTCTTTTATTATATAAACACCAATAAAACACCAAATAATTTCACTTTCGATAAGAAAGACGCGATTTACTATGTAACCATGCAATTGTGATATGTTATTTTCACGTGAGAAGATATCATGTTTTTCATGGTCTGATATTTCATTGTTGTTTACATGTATATGACAAAGGAAAACATTTCGTGACTGACCCTTTGAAAACGATGTGTTAAAAGTTTTCTTGAGTCCCACCTTGAGGGCTTAGCAGCACTAGAAGAGAGATTTTACCAATTCAAGATTAATCACCGTTGATATTCCTGTTTCATTGGTAAGTCAAGTTCCTGTACTAAGGAAATACTCTTCCAAGAGTGTTCCAAACTGCTCCTGAGCAGGATATGTGAATTTCATTTGTTGCAGATCTATTGTATTCTCGGATCATGGTATAAAGTCAATGCACGTTGCTCAAATATTTGTTCTTAAAATACATGTGTGTGTGTCGTGATTTCGGGAGATCTCGTCCAAATTTTTTAAGCCGAACAATCGTGCTTTTCTTTCATCTTTTCCAGGCCTTCCTTCCGGTTTCTGTTCTTGTTTCTTAAGTATGTTTTTATAAACCATCCTATAGCTATTAAACCCAGATTACTTCCAATGATAGCCGGTATAATTTGTTTGCTTTACAGACTTCTGTTTGAAACTGATTACTTTGGGGTTTTAAGACCGTTGACCTATTTACAAGAAGGCCACAAATAGATAGCCTTCCCGGCAAGCCGAGCGAATAGTTTTGAGCCCTTCTCACGATATCGTTTCCAATGGGAAGGAAACCGCGCCGATCACAGCTGGAAATTATGGCCCTTTAAACGTTTTCAATTTTGTGACTTACAATTTTTCATTCTTCGCGAGTTTTACTGCAAATAAATAAATCAACCTTCTAAAGGCGAATTCTTTTTCGTTCAGGTTTTCAGTTCCAGTAACTGTGCGTCATTCTAAAGATGCACTTGCTTGAAGAAAATGCCTTGCACTATAATGTAAACGTCAAATGTTTCATTCTTTCGGGCATTACTCCAGGAGTTATGGAAAAGCGATTACCGAGGAATTAACTGAAATGAGTTACAGCTTTTTATTTCACTTTTTCCAGCCTTTGTTCAGCCATCTGCTTTAAGCATTAGGAGAAGCAATTCCCTTATTACAAAACCATCTGAGCTCGACTTGATTTAGAAAAGACAGTTTACTTCAACATTTCCTGTTAAATGCCAAGAAATATCGACAAATCATAAAATAAAGAATCCGAAGTTTGCTAAAATCATCTTAGGTCCCAATCTCGTTCCATGACACACTTTTTTTAATCGCCTTTTACTGAATTGACTCGAAAGCGATTCTTCCCATTCCGTTATATTAAAGAATCAGCATAGATCAAATTTCTTTCGGCTAGTTCTGAGCTTGTTGTGGCAAGGTTATCACGCGCCCGATGAGTCTATTTTCCTGTGTTTATACGCCATATTAACAGCCCTGAGTTTTGTTTGCTTTCCTCCGAGTTTGCTGACCAAATACGGACGGAAAAACAAGTTATTGTTGTGTAGTCAAATTTATATTTTTCGGTAAGTTTCTCTCTCGCTATTGGTTACCGCCGTCAGTTTCTGACATTGTTCAAAATCAAATAGCTAGACCTTTCAATCATTGCACATTCTTCAATGTTGGTTTTAGGCTAATTCTGACCCTGTTTTGTTTACTTAGTTTTGAAAGATGACGGGCGCCGAGGACACTTTCATAGAAAAATAGACTCAAGACGCGATCGTCTGCGATGAAATGTGAAACGCCAATGCAGAGAGATTTAGCACGCAAGAAATCCTGAGGTAGGATTTTATTTTGTGTAATGTACAGTGGCATGTGACGCTTTGTTAACGCAATATAAGTTACCAGATACACATTTGTGGCAATTGAGAAGCTTACAGTCGGCGACGGATCATGAAGGCCTTCTTAAAGTACCATTCATTTTACGCCAAATTTAGATCGATGGAATTTCTGAGCGTGGTAAATCTAGTTAGAACAGGCATCCTTTCGACGTCTCCATAACTCAATAGGCTAAAAAACACCTGCAAAACATATTATTAGTTCATTCTGTTCATATTCCTTGATTGAACAATTTCGCAATGCGATTTCACTTGCTTACTAATTGTTTTCTGAAGAGGTAATTGACTGCCTTTTTACCTCATCTGGGAATTTCAAATGCGATCGATATCACTGAACACTTTGTATATCGTCCAGGCTTCAAGGATCTTAAATTTTGCTTCAGTGACCTCTGGCAAAGAGTACTTTGCGCGTTAAAATTCTACTCGCTGAAAATCGAAGATATGAACACAGCGCGTCGCCATAGCCTTCGAAAATTTTGCTTCAGAATTGATACTAACATATCAATTCAGTTTTATTAATCTTTTATAAAACTATGTATTCAAATCCACACCGTTTATTGAAGGAATGAATTCGTTCTGCCTTCCGGATGCAACAACAAACATCATGAAGACCATACAATCCACAATGGCATAGCTCAACAAAGACATTTGCATCAACGATGCGAGGAAAACAGATTTGGAAGGCAAAATCTATAAACTGCGTGCACTATTTTATTGCTTATTTGTGTTGGCATGCGCTGTGTCAACATATCTTTGTGAACAAGAAAAACAGTATCGTTCCGTATCGATTACTGATCCCTCTTTAAGGAGGCGTGTGCTGAACGAGAAGGAAATACGGAGTTAACAATGCCGGAATGTTTTTTTTTCCTTTCATCGAAGAACGGTGGACTTATTGTCATCTTTCTGTGTCTCCGAGGGTAGGGGACTTCTGGAATTACAGCTTTTCTTGAAAAGCAACATTTACTTCGCTACGAACTGAAAGAATAGTTTACCGCCAGCTGTCTTACTGCTTCCTGACTTTCTCAAGCATTAATTTTGCCGCCTATCGAAGCTAGGCTATAATGAGCCCTAATCCAGTGTGCTATTGACAAGGTCTTTTTAAAGAAAGTCAAAAGGCCAATTGTCTTTTTTTGGATGACGATCAAAAGATTCAACAGGTACGTGGTTTCGGTCTGTTTTGATGGCGTGACTGGTTGCCGACCACAGCAGCTAAAATCTATTTGCAGCTGTGCATATTTGCCTTCTAGCCGGCTTGGTGTCAATTTTCACCGCGATTCCGACGCCATTAGCTGCTACGAATTTTTGGACGTTCTCTATTGTTGAAACCGCCTTGCAATGTGTTGGGCAGACATTTTACAATTCGACTTCCGCTTCGGAGCAACAAAACTTCTTTTTTGAGCGACGAACTTTCGAAAACGAGCAATGGAGGTTCGAGAATTCGTTCCCACCCAGCGTCTTTCGGAAAGCTTCTCTTAAGGTGCACGGACAAAAACAAGAGGACATTGCTTAATAGTCGTTGCAATCTGCTCCACATATTGTTTCTCAGTTGTCTTTATTATCTATATTATCATCATTTTCTACATGTATTGTTAGAAAGTCGTAGAAAGATGCAAGATGTCAAGTGTATAGTATGTCTTTTGTGGTGCCGCAGTCAGTGATAGTTTTGTTAAGTGCTATAACAACTTTGTTCTCGACAAACAAACAGAACAAAACAACCATACAAACAAACATACCAACAAACAAGAGGCCACATTGTCAAAAGGTAAAAAACGGAGATCCGCTGGTCTGGGTGGATTGAAGATGAGACACAACCCGGACCGCACTGCCGACCCAGTGACATACTCTAGGCTTGATTACAGTTGCTGCACCTCGTTTCCACGGTCTCTCATCTATGAACGAAGTAGTTGATCCAGTTTCCGTTACTTGTCCCCAATAAGACAGTCCACAATCGGCGCAATCGTGACACTAAAGAAAATAGGGCGTAAGGCGCATAAACCTAATTCTCTTGATGAAGGCAATACCGTTGATCGGATCACGGCCGTGAAATAATTTTAGCCATTTTCGTTTCAATATTCTTTCCGTTAATGTTGGACATTAACAACAAAAAGAATCGTTTTTGGGATACCATTAAAGACCTAGCTTGCTGCAGAATATTGACTTAGCACATTTAAGTTACATATTAAATCACGGGAAAATATGGTGCGGTGCCTTAGCGCAAAGGTCAAAGTGTGCGGAAACAGAACAGGTCGGTTGTAGCTAGTCGGTTGGTTTTTCTGACTGTAATAGAGAAGGACAAGGTTATTAAGCCGAGATGAAGTGGCCACGTGAAGTACTACTGATAGATTTTAACCCAAAAACAAACTAGTACCTGCCTGTATGGGATGTAATTGCTTTCCCTCACCCCCTCCCGGAGTTTTTTTTTGTGGCTTTTCAGACCACACTGAGACCGTGGTTTTCATTGTGCATTTTGAAGGAATTTGCGAATGGCAATCGAACACCCAGTGAGCTCTAATTACTGGATGTGTCTTTTTATAATTGAGATGCATTTTCCATTAATTGATTCGATTATAGTCGGGGGTGTGGTTGTGTGGTCATAACAACACCAACGAAATATCAGCTTTTGGGCAAAAGAAATTAAGGTTTCAGTTTAGTATCTAGGTGAGAAACTTGAGCTGTTTCTTCCGAAGAACCCTGGTCACAGGCGATATAATCCAGGCTATTCAAGGAAGAATAACTAACCTTGAGAAAGAATGAGAGGTCCTGCTTAAGAAAATAAAAGGAATTTAATGTGATGACAGAACGTCCACGCCTGGTTCATTGACTGAAGCGACGAAATCACGAAATCACTATCCTTTAGTTTATAGCATGACTTCGAAGTTTTGAACCAGAGGAAACGAAACAACGGGAAAATTGAATTGGAGCAGTTTTGCAACTTCTGCGTACAGTGTAGGTAGGTTGTCACCATGAATATCAAAGCAAATCTTGGTTTCTGGCATGATAACAAGTTCTAATATAATAAGAAAACGTAGAATTAAATACAGTGAACAATAATCTGAAATTCATCGCACGCGATCGGCACTATCATCAAAAACGAAGATTCTGTTTAGTATACGTTTCTATTGAGTAAAAACATTGCGAAAACAAGGTAACAATGAATTCTGCCAGATGAGCGGAGAGCAATTTGTTAGTTGCTTTAAAGCTGGATACGCTTAAGTATAAAAGAGAAATAGGTGGATGCCCTTTTTAATTTAAACAACGAACGTCCCCGAATAAGTAAGAAAAGTCATTTTTTTGCGGCGGGTCTTGGTTTGTCCTCGTTAGTAAAGGTACCAGAAACAACTTAATACAAAATTTACCGCAGGGATAAATTGTGAACGGGTGTTTCGTGGCAATGGGAAGGGCCACAGATGAGTGCCGAAGGTGCGAGCCATTAGATGGGTCTGGCGGCATGCTCCCCCCTCCCCCTCCCACTCCCCCAAAAAGTGTGAAATCTAGAGTTTCGGAAATGCTATTTCCAGCATTCTGCAAGTGCTATTTGTGATTTACGCGTATCGCGAATTACTTCCTACGCTGTCACCACAGCAAAGTGGTTTAAGAAATAAGTATAAGACTTGCACCGTCAATTACAAAATAACAAAACCGACTGTCTCTCAAGAATTTTTTTACCTGTCAGAGACTCAGAGTCAGGTATCGGTTCGTTATTGAACTGTCTGAGTTGCCTTAGAGGCAAACGCAGGCTCCATCGGCATGTCGCATTATTTTTGTTGAACACCCTGCGACTGTAAGAAAAAACCTACAACGACCTACAACTATGAATTAGAGAAATAGATACATAGAAGTTATTCAGCGGAAAGGTGTGTAATATGACTGGAAGATCTGATGAGATTTTATTTCAACATTTTATGCACGTCTGTTTTTACTTTTGGGGTAAAAAAAAAACAAAACTGGGAAGGAGGTGAACGCTCCGTGAACGAGTATTCATAACCCTTGTCGAATAATCAAATGTGCAAATATCCCTTTTTCTTTGGGTTTCCCTCGGTCATTCGATCACAGTGGGTCCGAGGCTTGCCGAGTTATTTTCACTTCTTTGATACAGATTTCTGCTTTAAATTAACCCTAGCCGTTTCGTGACACTCGCCACGCCGAGAGTTGTTCCAGTCAGGCGAGCCAAATAAAAGTGTTCATATGAAGAAAAGTTGTCCCGCCTGCCAGGGCTACCCTTCCTGCCGAGACCAGACAACTCGCTCACCCGAGTTGTCTTGCCCTTCCCCCCCCCCCACCCCCCCGAGACAGGTTCGCTATCTTTGTCGGGTACTACGATTGTTTGATTTTGTAAAGAAATACGTGAAACGTTAGGTCGGCCACACTAATTCGGGCCCCCGGGGGGACTCATATGTTACAAAGACGGGGTGCTCGTGTAAAAAAGAACCCGTAAGGGTTACATGTTAGGTCCTGTTTTGAGGGCGTGGCTTGAATTTTTTTCACCGCTGTTTTAACTTCTAAAAGGTATGACGAGCACTCCCCGTCGGGGAGGGGGTTGTTGTCTCGGCTACCCAAACCATATCAACGGGCACTCAGATATTAGAGTCACTTGAAAAATGTATATAAAGCGCGCATTGAACTTATGAACTACCCGAAAATGGGAACAGGCATATGCAATGAATCAAAACGCTCTCAAAATTTTCTGACTGAGACAAAACATCTTGCAAATTCCCTGACTTTGAACAGAAATAGATCATTGCTTGGCTGATGAATACCTGAAAATGTTCACAAATGCCACTTTATTACAATATAATAAGTTTTGTTTCACCATTGGATTAGAGTGAAAGTATTACTAATGTATGACTCGCGTGCGACTCCGGGCATGTAGCGTTTTGACGAATGTTTTTTTTATTGTTATTTTTTCTTGTAACAACAAAATTTGGCGAGACACCAAACCCTGGCAAAAATACTATTATTAGGAAAGATAAAATGCAGATTGGACGATAATATTGTGTCAGAACACATTCGCCTTTCGCAAGGTCAACAAAACCACTCCCCCATTAGCAGGGATTAAGTTTAATTTTCTAACGCATTTTGATAAGAGAATTGTTTAACTGTTAACCCCGTGCGCCATCAAGGGCACGGATATTAAGCGACTTACGAAATTTAACAAATATTTCGTGAAAATCACTAATAAATCAGTCATCGTTAACTTATCTTAGAAGGTTATCTCAAGATTGAGACTTGTTATTGAAATCTCTAAATACCAACGAAATCGACGTCTGAATCGCCTGAAAAGCGTATCGTTACAGGCTAACTGACAATAGTGATGTCACACATGATCGCTTGATAGCGATAGGGGAGCGAAAACCCCAAAGATTGTACCAGAAATAACAATCAGCGAATTTTACAGAAACATCGTTTAATTGGTAAGAGAATTGTGTCTAGCCTGCGAATACGACCGAAAGCCATAATTTTCCCCTTTTCCTGTAGTTTGGTGCTCGTTTATTGAAGTAATATGATTGGCTTAGCGAGCGGCAGGAAACGCGGGTAGCTCTCTCTTAGTTCAACAGAAACGCAAAGCGTAGCTATGCACAAGGATTGCTGAACTGTTAAGGCTGGTTTTCCCTTCGCATGCGGTATGCATAAACATGCCGATAAATAACAAACGCAGACACAGTAGGATGTTGATAATTAGCGCGTTTTTAGGTAAATGAACCAACAAAGGGCGTTAAAAACAACATGCACCACGCTAGTGAAACCCAACCTTGAAAGGGGGAGAAAGAAAACCACATTTTTCTGACCTGGTTTTGTCAGTTTCATCTGGGACAGGTTCAACAAAAACATTTTTTTTTTTCTAAAAAGGCAGAGATCTTACTGACATGAAAAAAAAAAATTGATAAGATTTAATTATTGAGCCTTATTGTAAAATAATAGTTCCTCGAAGAATGTCTGAAGTTATTAATCAGAGATCGCGACTCCAGCAAACGCTTCATTCCTATGGCATAAGCAGGGTAGACAAATAAAAACCATATCTTTATTCTGATAAAATATTTTGATAAAATACATGCTTTAAGCATTTTTATTCAGTTATTACGTAACCATTGAAAGAGTTTTTTTTGGCATTTGTCATACAGGGACTTAAAAAAGAGCAAAATAAAATCATGACATAGCCAGTCGATCTTAGTTCTCTGTCCATCATCTTTTTCTTGTTCTGAAAATAGAAGACAACCGGCTGAAAATCAGACTAATGAAAACACTAATCCCTTGTTTCTGCTTTGAGGGCAAGTCGAAAACAAAAGATATGAAAAGATGTTGTTATTGTTTGATAAGATTCCGCCTTATAAGCTGCCCTTAATGCGAGAGTTATCACTTTTATTCTAAGATTACGAGATAAACTTATCTTTTGCTGCAAAACCGAAAGGAAATCCAATTTCTTTGAGCTTCATAACTAGAGTCTTCACCGAGCACAGCGCTCTTTTATCACAGAGGTAAAACAAGCAAGCAAAAAGGTATGTTGTACAGTCAAAGGATATTTCACTTCAGTTCCACTAGGTGTTAAATAAGACTAGGAACGTATGATTTAAAGCGATTTAACTCGGCGATAAATGTTCTTACGTTGTCTGGTATACATTTCCGCATTGGGCTTCGCGAAATTTCTTGTCCTTACTCTAAACCTTGGAATTTAGGTTATGAATTCCCAAACAACAGAAATTCGGTCCCACATCAACGGCGTTAAGCTCGTCAACTCGGCAATACATTAAATGTGAACATGTTTTAAGCTGGACAATCCAGAGAGATTACGAGGAGCTTAGAACAGTCCTTATCACGCTATAAGACCAGAAGATGGGTATCGTTTCGTTCCTCACATCTTGATAAAGAACGCACCATTGTTGCACCAATTAAGGTGGTCCTTCTCGACAGACAACGGTTGGAAAAGTTGAGTAGCGCAGGAACCGCTCACATCAGACGCTGCACGATTATATACTATATTTTAAAAATGTTGTTTTCAGTACCGCTAGATTATCAGACTACGACTAACCGCAAAAAAAACTGGCCGAAATTCAACCCTTCAAGCGTCTATTTCGGGCCGTTCAGTCTGGATCAGAGATATATTGTCCCTTTGAATCATGCAAACTAACATTCGGTCTTCACATACATCAATAAACACACAAAAGTTTGCTTGGCACCGTTCTGGCTGCTGTTTCGAGGAAGGTTGTTGGATGAAAAGCGTCAAGCCCAGGCGACAAGACCGAATGGTAGTGTGGGTTTTCATTGGAATTTTGCATATCGGTGTAATATATTTGTGTTCTTGCACGTGAAGTATTGGTGAGGATATACACATGATGTTTTCCACTAATAAGGCCATTTTTCTGTCACTGTTATATACGACTTAGTTGAGAATTCCCCTAAAATTCAGGTTGTGAAAAGAATCTTATGTCCACAAGTCTAAAGATAAAGAAAAAGTATGAAATTGCGTGCCAAGTTGTCATAATCCCTATTCATAAATGGTTGCCAATTAAAAATTGTTTTGTAAGTATTAAATTAGCCCAAATAACCTCGCTTTGGAGTTGATAATTCAAAAGAATTTTGACTCTCAAACGAGGTTAATTGAGCAAATTTAAATGCATGCAAAAGAATTTTCATTTGGCAGCCATTTATGTATAGGGTTAGTGATAGGCTCCTGATAGGGTCTACTCATCGCATGCAGCAGCTTTCTGCTTCTATCCGAACTAACTTTGGGAGTTGTCGCATACACTTTGAATTTTAGGCCGACAACAGGTTTTCAAAACAGATTTCCCACTTCATGCGGGCACCTACTTTTCGGATTTTCTTTCTTCCTTTTTTGCGTTTTTCCCATTTTTAGTTTTCTTCCAGGTTTACTTGTCAGTTTTTCTGGCCTTTTAGCTGTCTCGTGTGCGCCAAAATAGCAGATTTTATAACGTGGTAGTGGACCCTTAAGTGGTCAAGGAGCAAGTGTTTTGACAAAATTGACGAGGATTAGAATCTGTAATGGAGATATAAAAACGTGTTAAATACCAAACTTCTATACCAAAGTCGCTTTGGCGCGGGACCACAGCCCAAAGGTCAAAACCCCTAGGGGATTTTATCACCGGATTTTGTTCATTAGGTAGATTATTTTCAGCCACCCGTGTTACAAGACGGGGTTAGCTAATGAGGTTTGAAAACAGACATGTGTCTCATTTGTTTTCAATTACTGAAATTTTGATGCCATCAGACAAGCGTTTTGTCAACTACCGACCATGAACGTTAGTGAAAGCTTTTCACGTCCATTGGTAAAAGAATTGTTTCTGTAAATGGTAATCGGCCGAGGACAGTTAGTTTCAGGTTAAGCCTAGTGTAACGTTTTTGTCATACTGGAATCATTTCTTATCGATTTATCGAAGGGAGGAAAACAGGTCCATTCCCAAATAACTATGATTTCCGGCCAAGGGAGAGTGTGCGAGTTTCTGTTTGGAGTTGATGGCCAAATAATGGACTGCTATGCTCAAATTATCACATTGATGAAGAACCATTTTTCCTTCGTAAGCACATGTTTTATGTATACTGCTCTCTGCTAACTTGTTTAAGCCAACAACTTTTAATCTGCACTATCGGTAAAATTTTAAATGAATCCTAAAAAAAAACATTCCTTGCACTTATCTGATATCTTTCTCGAAATTCTTTTTCAAGAGCTTGTCGCCAAAGATTGAGTCCATTAGTTTATTGTAATTTTATTTCTATTGCGTAACATGTAGCCCATACAGCTGTGGAGACCCTGTGTACAAATGTGGGACGTGATCGCGAGTATATGTGAACTGTGGCACTATTGTACACAGACTTAGTCTAGTACAAGGATTTCAATTCGATTCTACTTACCTCACAGGAACAATAGTTCTCAGTCAGTCTGCTGCAGGTAAGATTTCAAATGTCAACTTATCAGTATAAGTAACAGGCTGAGGGTACATTTCTTGGGGGTCCCTGCTTGGTATACTCTTTGTCTAAAGTCTAAAGCTACTGTTAAATCAACACATTACCCATGTTTAGTCTCGTTGGCAAATTTCAACAGCGACCTTACATCTTAGCTCATTCTGCCGCCGGTGATTGCAGCCAGGTCGTGACAAAACATTAACACTGTGAGAGGAATTGGTGCGCACAGGGGTGCACCACGAAACCAATCGCAGACAATTACGACATAAGAAAAGAACGGGGAAAAAACAGCTCTCTCGTGATTCTTTCGCTCACTCAGTGAACGATCCTAGATAACTAACGGGAATATAGATGAATCTGACCAGTCTGTATCAAAGACCGCTGCTTTGAGCTTACCATTATCCTTTATGTCGCAGATTTCAGGCGAATTTATGAAATTAATCCAGCCTTTAGTGGACAAATTTCCATTTAACTTTCTCTTCACTCCCTTAGTTCATCTTGCGCTTGCTGTGCTGCGCTGGCGCGATCGACACGCCCCTAACAAGAGCTTTTGACGGCAGCGTTTGACTTAACGGAATATAGTTAAGTTATCAAAAAAGCATCTTAGGCAAACAAGCTGGGTATTCTTCGCCCTCAAAATGAATTGCATTTGAAACGCCTGCGTGTAAAAGAATGCTGGATTAAAGTTAATTTTCACCGGAAGTTTTCAATTAGTGACGTAGGCGTAATGCTCAGTGTAGTCGGAGGTGTGTTATCACTCTCGACGGGAATGACTCGTGACAACTTCAAGTGGACTATCGATTGTCTGTTTTGTCGAGACGATCATTGTAAAAGAAGCGTCACTTATAGTCTTCAGAGTGACAGTTCGATGTAAAGCTTGAACCCTAAATCGAAGGCCAATCGATTTTCCATCAGTTTACTTCGGATTAAGCGCGAGAAATCTCCAAGTTTCAAGAGGACAGAGTCTTCTAAAAAGGTATTTATGCCATAGTCAGGTGCAATGTCCTCGAACCTCTGTATGTGGGTCGCTTCATACCATTTATGTGATGACAATCTACACAAAAAATCGATCGATGTAAACAGTCGCGAATTTTGTCCTATTGGGCATGCGTTTCTAGGTGTTAGTTCTAATTTCGAGATACTTAAAAGAGAGATCTCTTCTTAATCACTGGCATTAAGCTCGCTGCTGTTCAAATTATTACTTTAAAACTGTAACCGACGGACTAGATTTCGAAGTTTAATAGCTAAGCTTAGTGGGCTCTTAAATCTCAATCAAACATTTAACGGGATTTGCGCTTTCTAATTTCGACCATATGGCTGTAAAGCCCTCCCAGTCATGTTACGAGGAAGACATTTTTACTCTCAGATGATGCCAGTGCAGAATAGGAAAAGCCATACCGTCCATTATTAGTTAGATTTTATCTTCTTCGCTTTGTCGCATGGAGATCCTGTCCTGTGTGAAATGTTTCTAATGACACTTGAACTCTATCGGTCTCTGTGGCTTTTCGCGGATATCCTCACGCGTTGCAAGATGTTCCATGGGTATTTTGTTAATTGTTGAATTTCCTCGCAATCAGTGAACGTATTTGGGCCTTCGCCGAAAAGAGGAGTGTACTGCGGGTGATGAAGTTACGTTCAGCTAGAATATATTGATCATTAATTAAAGACTTGTTAAAATGTAACGAGATATGAGCAAAAGCAAATCCCGACATCATGTGACACATACGATGATCTGCGATGGCACGTGTGTAAAAAAAAAATAATAAATAAATAAATTCTTGAAAAGGTTGCATCAGTGGCACTACAGCTGCTGACAGGTTTGTGTATCAGGCTAGCGTCAGGGCAGTTTACACCAGACAAGGACATTGGACAACGATACTCAGGAATGCGAAGAAGTAATGGCATTTTAACCTTCCTAGTTCTCGTCCCACTCATTAGGCGTGTTTTTCTCATGGTCGCACTTTAACTGCAGAGGAAATCTTCGAGAATATTTTTACTTAATCCTATGTCAGGAAACAGGAAAACAAAAATTTATTGCGAAAAATATTGAATGAATTGACAATTGTTTTGTGGGCGTGGCTAGAAATCTTTCTCACCCATAAGAGGTGTCACTTCTAAAACAAAGCATCAGACCTTTTGAGGCTGAATACCCTAAAGGGATCCAAACCGCTTTTTTCACTCCACCCTCGTACTTTTGTATGCGAGTACTGCCCCCCCTACCAAGCCATAGGTAGGAAAAAAGGTGTAAGCCTATTCGATCCTTTAAAATACCTTCATGTGAAAAATAATATTGAAAAATACGCGACAGGCCTAACCGCGCTCAAACCGATGAAGAAGACCTAGGGACGAGGCAACTTTTGTAGTGGAATAAAAGCCCAAACTTTCCCTTCAAGGGTAAAGCCCTGGGGACGAAGTTGATGAGAGCCTTGCCTCAACAATACAACTTTACCATAAAGCAGAATAAATTATTTCACCAAATTTGAAGGACGAAGCTGGGCTAGATGATGAGAAAATGAGAAAATTTAATTTCTTCTAGCCAAGCTACATCCTTCACTGTTGGTGAATGCAAATCTTCCACAAATTGTGTAAAATTCAATTTTTGAAAAAGTTCTCTGCTGTCGGATTCCCATCCATACACTATAATTTCTGCCAGCCTTTCCTACCAGGGAAAATGGCTTCTAAAACATAGATGAGGCCTATACCACTCCAAATTTGAAATATGAATGTGATAATTAAAGTGATCTAACTCCCTTACCACCCGAGACCAGCCGCCTGGGAGGTAATGGATCGGAATATGTCGAGACTCGTATTTTTCTTTGTCCGAAGCCCGTGACATATTGAAAATGCCAGTGTTTTCATTTTCGCACAAAGCTGTAAACTTTCTCTACCTTTATATATATCAAAAGTGATGTACTTTGGCTTGGAGAACCGGCCTTTGTTCGGCCCCATTTAAAATTACGTAGGAACCTCATCTTTTTAAATCACACATAGTTCATATATAATTTCTTGCAATGTTGCAGTTCACGGTCCGGTTTAGATGCATACTGAACCAGGACGACCCGCGCCATCCAAGCTATCAAGGTGGCCTCCCCAGAAGAGACGTAAAAGGCGAAAGAGAGCTAAGCAAGGCTTGACACCGCGTCTAAGGTATACTATCGAAGTCTACTTTAATTTAAGTGAATCAATCAGGCTATGACGACAGATTATTGATCCTTCAATAAAACTTTTAAAAAAATTCTCCGAACCTGAAGCCTAAGAAGTCTAAAGTCTACAGTATTCTTTGTTTAGCCCACGACTGTCCCCGGGGGGGGTACTCCCTATAATGGCCTATACGGGGAGGCTCCGCCCGAAAGGGGTACCTTTTTCAGGCTTCAGG
>OMLO01002266.1_pt1 | contig 15431 bp, 8 predicted proteins | sample 1674811 | NCBI WGS metagenome assembly OMLO01 (sample SAMN06265003, study PRJEB25207) | coral metagenome | isolation source: Coral host | place: Mexico:La Bocana,Puerto Morelos, Mexico | collected 2008-11-13 | reverse complement strand
AAAATGGTATATAAAAGGGTAAGGGGTTGGACCTCGGGGTGGAGCCTCCCCGTATAAAACTTTTTTGAGTACCCCCCCCCCCCCGGGGGATATGCCCAAAGAGCCAAACATTGATTTATTTTCTAAATTTCACATTAGCCCTTTAAATGTTTGGAATCAATTCCTTATTTTTCATGATGCCTTTTCTTCACAAAGGGTATATGCTAGATTATAAAGAAAACTGTTAAAAACTACGTCAGCAATCCGATGATCAATCTCTCTGGAATCAACCTTTTGGGCACCTTTTGACTTGGGGGGCAATGACCTTCTTGCCCAAAAAATTTATGCAATGCACAAATGCATGAGTGTTAAAATCAGGATGCAAACGCACACAAATTGCATGAAAAAGTAGGCAGTTTACAATTTCCACACCCAATGAAACTGCTATAATTCCATATGATTCCAAAAATAGTTTCATTCAATGCTTGCATTCTCAATGGCCTCTATCTATTAACATCTAATATGTATTTAAAAAGTTCTAAAAAAACTAACTAGAGATATAATTTAAAGGTTTTAGAAATCACACAAACAGCATTATTTTGTTATGTTTTTAAGCGCTGTTGTCCAAATGAGCATTTTGCCTGTAATTGGAGGGGCTGCAGCCAACCCCCCGCCCCCCAACCCGTACACCTATGGTGATGAGTACATTTGAAAAACTCTGCTTCAGTTTTATATGACAACTGATAGTAACAAAACTGGGGCAGGGAACTATATAGGAACTCCCAGGGAACTTATATATAATTATATAGGAACTAACAGGGAACTATATAGGGAACTATAACTAAAGGGCAGGAACTAATAATTACTCCTGAATGTAATGTAGTGAATCAGAAACATTTTGTAATAATATTATTGCCTTCTCTTACAGGACATGCTGGTGATATCAACTTTTACTATTTAGTTAAAATTGTAGCATAGCATTGCTATGTACTGAACAAGTAAAAATATACTTTTTTGAGAAAGAATAGTTTACCATGATTAATTTTTGAGGAGATGACCTGTTTTAAATGTAAATTCTTTCTTCTTATTTCCAGGTAGCTTATGTGTTGTAATTATTTTTGTGTTGAACCTTTAGTTTTAATTTTGAAATTATAATTTAATGTTGAAAATGGCAAATTATGTTTCCTGTATAACAAGAAAGATAATAATAATGAATAGTGTTTTATTTCAGAAATTCTTTCATGTCTATATTACTTTTCCTTCCTCAGAAATAACTTATAGAGAGGTTGGTTTTAAAAACTCTTGATTTTTAGCAGATATTAGGATATGAAGCTAGTGACCTGAGTTTAGAGAGAAGATGTAAAATAAATATGTGAATGTAAATATGGTTTTAAGGCCAATTAATGAGCATTTTTTCAAGGATGTGTTAAGTTCCTGACTGATCAGTGCTCTATATAAATATATAGATTAGGGTGGGGGAGCACTTGACCAATGTTAATACTGGTACTTCCTTCATGGTATGGAGTAAGAACATGGTTTATTATATGACTAGCTCAGTGAGCAGGCAGGATTAACCCGAATCTTGCACTGCGATTGGCTACCCGAGCGGGCGAGATGGAGCTATCTTGCCCACTTGGGATACAGGCTTTGTCCTGCAAAGAAAATTTATTATGTTTTGGTATTTTATCCCTTATAATACCTGGTCCTTAAACATGAAACAAAGAACATGGCCACTATCCAACAATCCTGACTTAATAGTTGGTAAAAAAACTTGAGCACTAACTCATCTTTTGACCTAACTGAGAACCTTATTGGGCTGCCATTCAATGGCCAGCAATACATACACTTAGGAAATTCAGATGACCTCTCTAACAAAATGAGGAACCCTGTTGGGCTTAAACATTCCAAAACATCAAGTTATTAGAGGGTCTTACATGTGATGAATCTAAAACTTCAAAAAGATTCATTTGGTAATTGTTTTTATATTTTGGAAAATGATGACATCCCGTAAATACCAAGAATACCCTGGTCAGGACGGAGAGGCCAGAAAACCATACCCTGTCCGGCCACATGTCCCTGTATAGATTGAATGATTGTGTACCACCGGAGGACAAAGTAGAGAACTACCCCCCCCCCCCAGCCCTTTTGGTCATAAATTGGGTATCGATCTTAGCCATTTTGCCACCATTTTGGTCATAAAAAGGGTATTTATCCTTCTCCCATCCGTGCTTTGCCTTCCTCTACCCTGTTAAATGCCTGCCATGCATGCTAGATAAAGCCATCAACAAAAGCTCTTCCCCCAATGATGTAAGAGTCAGATCATGAATAGGGTATCAAATGTTTGGTCAGGTCATAAATAGGGTAGGGAAAATCACAGATTTTGGTCATAATAGGGTAAGAGTTTTGGGAAGCGGGCCGCACACCCTACCAAATTTTTCTGGGAGTACCCCCTACCCCCCGGGGAACTACCACACCCTACGATATATAGGACAGAGCAGTTCAACTAAACACTACCTAAATGGTCATAAAGGACCCCTCCTGGCCTGGGATATAGAGGACCTACTACGTAAATGGCCCGGAAACAAACACTTCCTCCCTCTCTTTGGGATGTAGTGGACAGACTAGCAGAACTAAACACCACCGAAATGGCCATAAAATGAACCTCCCACCCCTGGAATATGGAAACACAAACAATTGTGTTAATTATATTTAAAAGAGTTAATTTGGGGGGAGTTAGCAGGGGCATTATTGAGGTGGGGGTATATGTGAATTTAAGTGTAATTTAGGAGGTTTAAGAAGTCATAAAAAAAAGTTTTGGAACACCACCAGACAGTTGAATGCCCCCGAAAGGGCACCCCAGGTTGGTAGGTAACTGTTTGGTGTACGTCTACCAATTTTTAACTTCAAATTCTAAATTTAAAACAACATCAAATCTTCCAAATTTCTCATTTCCATAAATTTCACTTATCCTTTGCTTTCCTTTTTCTCCGCAAATATACTCAAAAATCACCAAAAACATTAAAAAAAAAAACACCCCGAAACGAAGATATTTGAGATGAGCATTGATTTTTTTTTGATTACTTGAAACGTGACAGAGATATTTGCATTTTAAAAAACGTTAATATCCAGCCGAAATAAGACCTTCAGGTGTGCCTTAATTTTGTCGTCCAGAGGGAGGGGAATACACTCCCCCTATTTTGTCTTATTAAATATAGGTAAAAGAGCCCATCTTTACCTTGACACTCCGTCCCCTCCGTTTTCGTGGAGGAATGTGGTGTTTTTGTTTTTTGGGGGGTCTTCTTTCTTCACCTTCAGTTTCGCGCCTTTCGAAAGATATTTGAAAAATCCTGGATCCAATTTTCACCTCTCCCCAGTCCCCCTCTAGGCAAGCTAGATATACATGTTATACAACGACAATCTGCTCCTCGTTGTTACTGTAAAACCTTTTGGGAATAGTGTAGCGAAGACTTGGCAGTTGCGAAAGAATCATTCAGACATTGGTGGTTTTGAATAAAGCACCAGTTATTTGACCAGCGCAAGGCCGTGCAATACGTTCGATCTACGAGGCAGAAAACGCGTTGCTTTGTCAATGTCTGTATCAATCAACTCGAATGGACGTCAACGTCAATACATAATATGCAGTATTTCTTCCTTCGGTCTTTGATCAGTGGATATTTTCACTTCAAGTCTACATACAACGAAGATTGGCGTGGATAATCGTGTATTCGTGCCCGTATTGACGGTATGCCTGACCGAATAAATTTCGGTACCTTCCGATCAACTGTACATTTTTTATCTTCAAGTGCCTGTTTGGTGAATGGTTTAGACCGAAAACGCTCTGTAGTCAAGATTTGCGGTTTTATGGGTGAATTGTAAAGTGAGTGATGTCTGAAGAGACAACAGCGGCCAGGGCAGAGACTGTCGGATCAAATGAAACAGTTCGAGGGATATCATGTACCACTGACGGGTTTCTCGTCCCGTCTGGAGAGCTTGATTGTGACGACTTGCCCGTTCAACAACAAAACCTTGGCGGACTGCTCAGGCAAGTGATGAGTTTGTTTCTCGTAGTTTTGTTGGGAAACTCCTCCACAATTTGACTCGATCTGTTTTCTGTGTGATTTTAGTTAAGCGAATTCGGGTCTCCATCAAGTATTCTTTTCTTCTATTCAATGCACAGGAAAGAGGGAAGATGTAGCGCCACTTTTTTCAATGGAATTGATGGCAATTTTTCATGCGACGAAACAAGCAGTTCGTAAGTGCTATTTGCTGTTATGGTAATTAGTCTCATTTTATTTCGGGAGAAGATTGAGCAACAAATGTTCACTATTTATAAAATGTCTCTAGGCTATATAGTGATATAGGATGTATATGACCGGTTGTTCGTGTGAATTTGCACTGAATATTCTGCAGCAAGATTAAGCTGTCAGCGAGTTAGGAAAGGAAAACAATTAAACTTTAATGATTTCTTAATGAGGAAACTAAAAACTGGATTCTTTCCCGTTTTCGATTTTTTTTTATGAATATTACAGTATTATACATATAGAAATACAGAACTATAGGGTGAAGTAGTTGGTCTTGAGGAAAACCAAAGAAGGGTTTAAAGTTGTAAGACAAAAATTATTTATTTGCTTTATTGTAAGTAATACTATAAATTGAAATTGGTATAGTCATACTCAGATTCATACTGAAAATTGGTTATGTGGCTAATAATATAAAATTAAAAATAAAAATGAAGAAACATTCTTAATTAGAAGACTTGTAAATGTGTTAAAATGCTTTTCAAAAAAATCAATGGAAGCCTAAAAAATATAACAAATTCGTCTTCAATTTTTGGATGATTATATAACATCTACTCTTTCTTTGATATTTATTTTATCCATCAGGTCACAATCGTAATCCTATCGTTTGCATGTCAATAAGCGCCTTAATAAAGATCACAAGGAATTTTTAAAATGCCATTTAGAAATTGATTGAGCAAACTCGTAAATGTCAAATAAATGGTTGAATGATTGATGCAAAGACTCATTGATTAACTGTAAGGCATGAAGGATAAAAAAATGAATTTATCAATAGAAAATTAAAAGATGAACTAAAAGCTACAGTCTTTGCATTGGTAGTTGGGTCTTTTATATTCCTAAAACTAAATTGGTCAATTTGTTTTTCTCGTGTCCAATATTCTGTACTTTGTTAATAATGATGGATTGAGGACAAATTCATTTTTGGTTATAAAGTGACTGTTAATTGTGATGCATACTTGGTTTATTTATCACTATCATCTTTATGTGTCACTTAACCACAAGCAAATGACACAAATGCAATTTACCATGTAATCAATGGTTTATTGGTTTAATAAATAGCATCAGGATATTTGCTTCAGAATTTTCAAATAAATAAATGAGCCAATATCAAATTCTGACTACAGACCAATTACAGTCACTGTTGTTGTATGATTTTCCCTTATAAATACTAGTGTTGTGTATTTACTATTGCCTAACTTTCATTTAAATAAAAAGAAAAAGTAAAATTTAGAAATTTAGCTCTTATCCCTTGTGACTAGCAGACAAATAGATTGTTGCCCTATAAACTTTTTAAAAGATTTTTTTGGCAGTGGCTTCAAAGTTTCAGCTAATGTAGAACAGCCATTGAAATTGATCTTTCATATTTTTTTAACAGACTGTTCCCAAATTAATGAGAACATATAGAACGCTTTTTTGAGACTTTTTTGAAAATATAAAGGAGGTTCTTTATCTCCCTTCCACTTGAAGTTTACTCTTATACTGAAGTGTCTTCAAGTTGTTAAGTTGTTGTCATGGTTTTTTGTTGTAGCTTTTGTTGTTTTATGTACAGGTTGCAAAAACCACATCCTTTACGCAGCCCAGTTTCCAAACCGCTCCCATTGGCGAGGGCATTAACCATTTCCTCCATCTCAGAGAATGTGAACAAGCCACTAGTATCAAAAGATTGTAGGAATTTTTCCAAGGCTCCACTTAAGTTGAAGTTTCCTTTGTCTTCCAGAGGTAATTACTATAAATAACTATTAATAATAACTTGTTTACAAACTAATGTGTGTGTGTCTAATTTCTCCCCTTGTAATCAGTGCAATCCTTGTGCAATCCTTGTGCAATCCTTGTGCAATCCTTGCTTAAACTAGTAAGATATTGTCAGATAGTGCAGAGCGCTGCCAATATTATTTTAGTCATGCAGGTCCTGGATAGTCAGCTTGGCCTTTTTCCCTTGCAGAATATGAATGCACAGATATCTTGTTTAAGGAAAAATCTTAGCAGTAGGTATGTACCCCTGTGGGTATTTTAAAAGTCAAAAATGTAACAAAAAAATTTTGTCGTTCATTTTAAATTCTATCAGAAGTTTAACATTGTCACATCAACATCTGCAACTTTATATGTCTGTTGGTGCCCCAAAATTATGTAATATGACACTCTTATTTTCTTGAAAATAAACAGAATCATGCCACCAACTGAATCAATCAGTCCTTGAGGTAACTTGTTTACCAACAACCTGTGCCTTTAATTAATGCACACTGCTAAGATAATCAAAGTTTCTGTCTGCTCATATTCTGCAAGGAAAACCTTGAAGCTGACTAACAAGTCAATACAAACAGCCAAAGAGCAACATGTGGTTCAGACTTGTGTGACTATCACATGTTATTGTTGCTGCACATTGTAGTGTGCACTATCTGAGATTGTCTCACTAGTTTTATGTGTACACATGGGCCAAAGTTTGAGTAGGGTGTTCAATTTACAATATATTAAAACATTGCATAACTATTAAGTATCTTGTAATTCCTCTAATGTTACAGTAACTTTCAAGTACAGTACAATTTCATATTGTCCTAAATGTTTAAAAGGTCACTCAATCATTTTTGATGATTTAAAGACTGACATGTTTTCTTTTCCTTAGCGGCAGCTTGGACTCTTGAAGAGGATGACGAGAGCGGAGTAGCGAGTGGTAGTACTGATGGAGCTCCTTTTGGATATACAACGGGAGGGTTATATTATTCAACTGATGTACGTCTTCAATCGTTGCATACATTAGAGGTAAATATTAAATTATGAGCTGACTTGCATTATTCAACAATGTAGGCTTTCATTAATTAGTACTAAGAATGCCATAACATATATATATATATATATAACAAACATTACTGCCTAAATGTGTGACTGTGTAAAAGAGAAACAAAAAATGTTATCTTAGTAAGTCTTACTTATTGCACATAAAAAAATTAAGCAAGAAAACTTATTATTAGGAGAAATCTGCCCTGTCTGAACCTCATTCCCAGTGTCGGTCATCTTCCCACCCTCCTGGAGCGAAAGAGGAGAGACCCTGGCACAGGCTGGTCATGTGTTACAATTCAGGAAATCAGGGAGAGGTCCTCTGTAATCACGCAGTTTTGTCATGTTGAGCTCTCCCATGATGTTTAAAAACAGTTTTGAAAAGTATCTGTTCCATGTTGTTGCTATCTTACCAACTGGTCATATGGAAAGTCAGTCAATATATTTCATTTTCCTTCTTCATTGTTCTGCAACAAAATTAAGTGGCAACATTGAGCAGTGCAATCTCATCCCGTAGTTATTGTTAGTTTCTCCTTTGACTGGTCTCAATTAAATAGTTGCAAGAAACATACAAATTTCTCTTGACAAATGCATAGCTTTCTAGAAGTAAAGATGTGGCATTCTCTAAAGGAAAACTGAAAAAAAATTCAGAGTTATCATCCTTTGCATTCATCTCAGCTGCAGATCTCAGGGCACCGACAGTGCTGTGATGACTACAATAAATCTTTTCACTCTTCCAGTCCTTTCGAAGTGACTTTCAGTGATCAAGGCTCTGAATACTCTAGAATTATTTAACCACTTTTCACAAGGCCTTCATAGTAGATGTGGTCTTAATTATTCATTCCGAGGTGAAGATCTTCCATACACAGCCTCGCCCACAGTTAGTACTGGTACCGGTACCTTCTTGAGGAGATTTTGAAGATGTGTAATGTCATTCTATGAACCTCACAACCTACAGCTACTCAGATTTCTGCTGTCAGATGATGGATAACGTTTTCTTTGGCGATTGCAGAATATTACTGCTGGACATTGCCCAAGAACATCATATTGTTCCTGGTTTATTTTGGTGACATCTCACACTCCTGAAGGCTCAGTATAGAAAAAATTCCTACTAAGCTGTCCCTCCCTTCATTAATTTAATTCTCATCTCCCATATTCTGGGACATGTGTGCCTGTGAGAGACCTTGGGATTGAAGTTGGTCCTGCGTCAGCTGGTTCTAGATCAAACAAACTGTTTGTGTTGTGTGACCCACAGGGAGGAGGAATGTGAGAAGGGGTCCAAAAACCACAAATCTGTATAGAAAAGTAAAAATACTACAGTACACCATCAAAATTTACTAAAGTGGCAAAACCATGGTTACAAATGTGCAAGACACTTCAAATTTGCTATCCTCGTAGAAATATGATCTTATTTATTTATTGTAAAACCGCACCAAGAAATAATGACAGTAATAACTGCAGTACTACAAACCCTAATGCCCCTATCCAGAGGACTGCTCTGTATCAGAGTGAAAGCTTTTTTGATAACGAGTTTAAAACTTGTTATTCCTGCCAGAGTAATGAAGAGGAAGTTGTCACTCCAGCAGACCAGGAGAAGAAGCAAAGGTGAGGCTTGACACAAGATTTGTCATTAGAATATGCATCACCCCAAACAACATGCGCCACTCCCTCACCAGAGACAATGTGGTGCAATGATTCGTCACTGGACTCTGAATGAAACAGTGCAGTTTTGAGTCCTGACTCACCCAGGCATATAGCTAGAACTGGCCAACTGAAATGTGCCGTATGACCTGCTCAAATGAGCAATTTGTAAGGCAAGTTCAAGAAAAATAAAATAATTTTCTTTAGTGGCCATCCACAGGATGCCTGGACAACCATCTGCCGAAAAACCTGCACTCTCTTCTCCATCCAGGTTTATAAATGAGAAACAGCGAGGTGCATGTTCATACTGGACTAGCACCCCCATTAATATTAAGAGAACAGTAGTAAGTTCCTCCTTCTGAAAGGAGAGATAAGTGTCAGCCTGATGGGTCTCTAGATCTGAATGCAGGTTGAGCCTCTTGACCCAAGCTATTTTGTACCATGCAGTAACAGTTCACTGGGCTGTTTTGCTTTGCAGTGGCTTAAAGCAAACTAGAATAAGCAAACTGGCAAGGCGATTGAGCCAGAGAAGGGAAAAAGGAAGCATAAGGTGAGGCAAGATTTAAGTAAGATGCCAGTTTAACTGGGAAAATAAGAACCCCAGTCTTACGAGAATTAAAAATGAAACACCGTAAGCTCCACCTTATGAGTTAACATTGTTTGTCATAGTGTTCTCATTTAGTATATTTTTCAAAATGATAGGATGAGAGGGTTTATCAAACTGTAAGGGAAAGCTCAAAAAATACTGACATGGGTGTTTAGCTACAGTGGACTTTCATCCTGTCCAGGAGGTGCAAGGTGTGACAAGACTTTCCCCTCTCTTGCGCATAACTTGATGTGTTTCTTTATAACGGCTTAGTGGTAGGGATCCCAGCTGGTGTGGGATTTTGATGAGGAATTGTTTTTCACCTAGTGATGATTCACATGACATATAATTAATATTCTCAAAAGCATTGGCAGTTGGAAATGTTGTTTTGTGGTGTTTTATTATCTTAAGGAACCAAGGAAGATCACACAGTTTAGAAGATCTTGCCTCACCTTTAGGATCAGCATCATCACAAGGAAGCAACAAATCACCAAAGTTACATCGTGCCATGTCAGTCAATCAACGTTCCTCTCCTCGCATGCGTCTTTCTGTCCAGGAAAATAGATTCAGTTTCAATAACAAAGGTGGGTTCTAATAGATGTAAGGCTTATAAATAGTGTATATGTACTAGTCTGTGAAAGTATTGTAACCAGTGTGTGTAACAAAAAAAAAAATAAAAAAAATAAATAAATAAAACTTGAAAAAAAAAAGATGTAAGGCTGTTCTCTAACGTATCCTGCATGATGACTGATGGCAAACAAGTTTCTGAGTTAAACATATTTTGGTGTCATTATTTCCCATTCAACTGAAGCCTAATTACTGTAGGGTTGGGGTTATGATTAATTAGGGCTAGTTCATCACTCATCCTTTGGGCTTGACTTGTAGCCTCATTTAGCCAGTAGTCCCTCGTTCAAAGGACTGACTCTAAGTGTGGTCTGATATTAAAAAGAGACATAGGCAGCACACATACATCCTGTTGCCTGTCTGTGTAATGTGGGAAACTATAATTATTAATTTTATGATAAACATGGTTGTTTTAAATTGTTATGTTTCAGATCTCAGAGAGAAATCAAAGAAAAAGAGGGACACCCCTTTAGATGGTTTGTAGTTGTCTCCAGAGTTGATTTCTTGTATTCCTTCACTTTATTATAAGAATAAATGTAGAAATTACATCAATTTGAAAAACTTACAAGTTCCAGATGTTTCACAGCTCTCTGTAATCTAGCCAGACACTCAAGCAACCATTGAGCTACTGGTGACTCTGTGGTGAGGAAGGGTGAAATGTGGGTTGTTGACTGCATCTTTGTTATTGCTTAATGTGACTGCACAGTGCAGTTAATGAGTTCATATGTGCCAGTCATCATTTGGCTATGATTGTCATATGTGGTTCTAGTCACCTTAAAGTCTTTAATAGCTCAGTGGTTAGAGCATCCAGTGAGATCACAGAGGGTCATGCGCTCAAATCCCATCTGGAACTCAGATTTTTTTCCAAGTTGATGTCATTTCTTCATTTTAAATTGATAAATATAAAATACTTATTGAGGAATTCACAGAAATTTCCAGCAAGATTATCAGCCTTGGCTAATGTAAGTGCTGACCTAATGGGCCACTACATGTACATGTTATACCATCTAAATCAGTCCTTGTAAGATTAGTATCAGTTCCTGCACATTTTTGAGGCCTAGACAACCTAAAAAATGTTTCTTTAAACAGGAGGTATAGCAGTACCACCAGGCTTCCCTTGTACCTTGGATTAGCACAGATTATACCACTAGAACTTTTCCATCTTTCTTTACTTCATTACCATTCAGCATCCATTGTGGAGGCACAGTGGCCTCATGGATAAAGCAGTCCCTGGATTGACTTTCAGGAAAGAGCCTTGGGGCCAGCTGTCCCCTATTTTTCAGATTTGGTCACCAGCAGAAGTATTTTTCCAAAGTTTTCCACAAAAAAGTGGCTAAAATGGTGCAAATCATACTTTTTATTTATCTATAACCAGTTTATAACAGGGAAAGTGGCTGAATAAAATTATTTTCTTTTATTTATAAAAAACTTTGATTGCAAGCTTTGATTTATCATCTGTTGTAAACTGACGCTGAAGAATTTTATCACATTTAACATCATGCGGAGGCTTTTCATGTTCATTTATGTATAGCGACTGCACATGTTTTTTGGAGGTGGATTCAGTTAATCTTTTTAGGTACCATGGGAACATGAAATGCAGGTCAGATTTCTTGAAAATTGTACATATCAGACTAACCCACTACAGCACTTTTTATTAGTAAATCTTTAGTGTGAGCCAAAACGTCAGAGCATTTAAATCAGCCTTCACAGCCAGGGATGCATAAAGAGATGAACACATTGCAAATGCTGTCTTATTTGACTTGAGATACTGTACATTGGAAGAAGAATGTTAATAATTGTACATCAGGCCTACCTATATCTTCAAGTGTACAATTACTAATAACAACAAGTCTGCTAACTTACAGTCATGTAATCAAATGTGATTGAGTTGTGGATGTTCTAAATAGTGAAATCTGATACCTGCATGTAAATAATATATTTTGTCTGAAATGTGTTACAATTTATTTTCAGTTTTTTTGACTCATTCCAAAATTTTGGTCAATTGTTTTGGGATTAACAGTTGCCAATGAAAACAGAATTATGATAAACAATGAACCTGTAAACTATTGCTTTGTTGAGTAACCAAGCAAAAAAACATGACACATAGTGATACGATTTAGATAAACACACTCACATAGTCAATTTTCCTTATGGATCCAGGTTCAAGCCCTAGCAGGGAATTGTCTTGTGTTCTTGGACAACACACTGTACACTCACTGTGCCTATCTCCACCTAGGTATATGAATAGGTGTTGGCAAATTTAATACTGAGGGGTAACCTTGGTAATGGACTGGTATCCCATCCAGAGGGGAGTAGACATGATACTATTTGCTTCAAGTTATTCTGAAAACAGAGATAAGCACCAGCGTGATGAGCCACTTGGTTCATATACAGACTCGCCTTTTTTGCCTACTATCCATTTTACACTGTTGGAGTTGGCATTCTTTCTTTAATTATTACTTATGTCTGTTTTTCCATTTACAGCGCTTGTTGATGCAGTTGTTCGTAAAGAAACTGATGAAATTAGAAATATTTTGGAATCAGAGGATGTAGACATCAATGGGTAGGCATGCTTCCTCCTCTTCCTTGTTTATGGCAGCCTCCATGATCGTGGTCATCAATTTTGTCATTATCATTGTTGCCTTAACACAAATTATGCGCACTCTATTATTAGACATGTATGTCATACAGATTGCTTGCTGAACTTTTGGAATCAGTTTGGGGTTAACTGTCAGCCATAATATTCATGTATTATAATGCATTGGCAGGTAATATTTTGCTGATCAATGTTTTTTTGTGTGTGTGTGCAGGGTTAATGATGATGGGTTTGCGCCTCTAGATGTGGCTGCCATGCTTGGTGCCCTTCCAATTGTTAAAATGCTGTTGTTGTATGGTGCTCAAGAAAGCTCAAAATGTAAGTGCATGGTGTTCTGATTGTCATTGGAGATTTTTATTATTAGAAATACCTAAACAATGAATTGACTAAAAAACTTTAAATTTGTTTCTCATTGTCACATGTCAATGAACAACAATGCGCACAGATCACATGGTTTAATTTTTTACATGGTCAAAACAGAATAGCATTTTCTTTCATAAATTTATATTAATGTCATCTTCAGAGATATCAACAAAGTACAAGGCAGTCATTTTGAAAATTAGTCGGAGGTGAATGTAGCGGAATATGATGCCATTCTCAACCAATGAGCATGCATGAATTATACATGAGCAATTGCATGAGTAATTATACTAACAGTACATATTGTAAGCTTATTTATAAGTCAATTACTTCCTTGCCAATTACTTCATTCCCAAGTATCTTTCATGCATAGAAACTAAGTTGGAAGATGAAAATGTCTTACATAGTCACAAATGTCTTAAAGTGCACCTAACCCCAAATTTTTTTTGCAGTTGAGATGAAACTTAGCAACATTCACAAAAACAATTTCCCTTTTTTCTCAGTATCTGATAGTTTTAAGGGCTTTAAAAATTAACAGAAAGTAGCTGAAATTTGTTATCATTTGTTTCATGACCAAGCTAGTGACCAGTTGATGTCACAGACTCATTTACATCGCATCAACTCTTTGTGAGCATGCATGCAAAACAGTTTGTGACATCAAACCAGGAATAGACCCATGCCCCTCACCAGCTCGGTTGTGACACAAAAGGCATCAAATTTCAGTTAGTTTTGTTGCTCGCAAAAAATTCAGATGCTGCAAAAAATGTCAAAGTTTCCTTTGGGATAGTTTCAATTTTACATTATTACGAAAATAGTGTTTGGGGTAAGGTGCACTTTAAATAATAAGTTATTACTTCTTATGATTCCTGGTCTGAAATATCCAGATTTTGTGTTTTACTCCCAGCTACTTGCTTCCTTAGTGTCTCATGCCTCTTTTGTGCTTGACCATTGCAATAGACTTATAGTTGTGTCTTAAATGTCTCCCAGATCGCCCCATCTTGGGAATCCTCTCTGCTTCTAGTTCTCACTTCTTTAGACTCCCCCATCCTGCATTAATTTATACATAGAACAAGATATGAAGCTTATTCATTACCTGGTGTCTTATCTCTCAGTGCCAAGTACTTATCTTGGTAAACACATTAACATGCTCTTGAAGGAGGCAGAGCTGAGAGTGGATGATCTAACCACAGCAGTAGTGCATGTCAGTTATACTTCATCTTCTGAAATAAAGGTATGCATATTTTCTGCTTTTGATTCACATCCTAAGTGACTACATTATGAGACAAATGATAAAACTTCATTATTATTGTTATATTTTTACAATATTAGCACATTAGGTGCAACTATGGCACTTTTGATTCTTATTTGATGGCCTTTTTCTTGGTACACCTTGTTACACCAGGTTTTCCCTTTTAAATAAAATTTAAAGACCCACCCTTTGCAAGATTGAGACAAAGTCCTTAGAACTGGAAACACCAACACCAATTATATTATTTTGGACTAAAGATGACAGCCTTTCTAATTCCTGCTTTTTCCGGGAGTGATTGCAAAGAACTTATTGACAGTATAGATCACAGCATTAACAATTCATGTCTACCTCAGGAAAATGAAAGGCTCTTTCAAGAGTGGCTTTGGAGGAAACACTTGCTTGAGCAGCTAAAGAAAGGACTTTCAAAAATAGGTAACAGTAGATATAGAAAGGGGACCATCCTGCCAAGATTGTCTACGAAGACATCAAATTGCAAACATGGAGATGGTGTTGTGAACTCTGGATAACTGTTTTTTTTTTCTCAGATCTGCCTGACAAGCCAAGCAGTGTAACAATATCAGTTGCTTCTGAAGACTCGCTACTTGTTCGTTTTATTGAACCACTTTGTGAAAAAGTAATTGTAACTAAATATAAAAGTGAGTATAAGTAGAATTTAATTTCTAATTGCATTTTTTTCAATTTAATTAGCCCTTGCATTATAAAATTCATTTTGCTACATGTAAAGATAATAGGATACTGTCCTTGCTGATTGTTGGCTGACTTCACTTACACTGTAGGTTAACTTCCTTTAAGAAATAAAGAGTTGGGATACGTTTGAAGGTGCAGGTGATAAGCTGGCAAAGCTGACCAGGCTCAACAATGTGACAGCTTAGTTAGGGTTTTTTAGCTACAAGCTCAGTTGTTTATCTTGTGTGTTCAAGAGCTCATCTTGTGTCAGACCATAAGGGTGTCAAAAATAATTTATTAGTTTTTGTTTATGTCTTGTCACATTCAGTGTACCATATGCTGCCCATTATAGGAACCTCTTTTCCTTTTTTTCTTCTTAGTACACGTACTAACATGTACAAACCCACTCCGTTTATCTCCCCTTAACCCAGTCTTCCCCCCCCCTTGAGACACACCGTATGTCTTGAAGAGAGGGCTTTGTACCACTTTGTTTTTGTTAGTACGACCACCGTTTGTATTCAAAGACTTCCTTAGTACCTTAGTACGACCACCGTTTGTATTCAAAGACTTCCTTAGTACCTTAGTACCTTAGTACGACCACCGTTTGTATTCAAAGACTTCCTTAGTACCTTAGTACCT
>OMLO01002265.1_pt1 | contig 15431 bp, 9 predicted proteins | sample 1674811 | NCBI WGS metagenome assembly OMLO01 (sample SAMN06265003, study PRJEB25207) | coral metagenome | isolation source: Coral host | place: Mexico:La Bocana,Puerto Morelos, Mexico | collected 2008-11-13 | reverse complement strand
TTGAAACGGGAAGCTATTTTGTTTTTCTTCGGCTGCTCGGAGGTGAATAGTACTTGGCTAATCACCTCCGAGCTAGCCAATCACCATAGGGGGAAAAGCACCATTCACTAGTGTGGTATATACTAAAAACAATTATGAATAGTAATCTGTATAAAGAATCATTAATAGTAATGTACATAAAGGGTCATGGATGAAGAACTTAAATTTAGTATTTCTTAGGTTCATCTAAACTAAGTGACAGACTCCAGATCGGAGCCTTATATATATATTGTATGCAAACTATACGAAGCAACCTTAAAGTAGTACGCAGTTTCTCTTCAGTAGATCTAGCAAAGAACTTACTTATAAGAAACATCACAGATGTCTCACTTAATCTCTTAAAGATTTCATAGAAGGCTGCTGTTCAGGATCTAAATGCAAGTAGGAACATAAGTGTAGTACTGGGTTCTTCAAGGATTCAAACCCTCGATAACACTATCTCAGATGTCCCTTTAGGAAGTTAGATTGTTATCAACATATGACAGTGATAAGGATGATGATGATAATGATGATGATGATGATGATAATAATAATAATAATAATAATAATTGAATCTTTATTTTCTCTTTCTCTAATAATAATAATAATAATAATAATAATAATAATAATACTTAGGAGGACTCTAGCCATCAAATAATCCAGCAGACCTATGACTGCCCTAGGCTCATGGATTGAACTGGGCACCATAAGTTAAAAGCGGCAAGACTTTAAGGAATAATATTAATAACAATAATAATAATAATAATAATAATAATAATAATAATAATAATAATAATAATAAATACCAGCGAGCGATATAAAAACAACTTATTGAGCTCATTCCAATTCCTATTTACAAGTTACACCAATACCTAAAAAATAGTTCAAGATTATAATAAAGAATAGCAATATAATAACATTAAAAGCTCCCATGAATAAAGATATAATATCCTCAAATACTGATGATAAGCTCATGCAGTCATCGACCTTCTAAAATTAGCAAACACACGCCTGGTTAGCCCTTAAACGGCAGACTTTCATATGACTAATTTACATTCCACTATTAAAATACTAAAATTTTGATACAAAATAAAATAAGATACTACTACTACGCCATTTTTAAATTTCTAAAATTCGCGGACACCCGCTTGGCTAGTGTTTAAGCGGCAGTCATCAATAAAGTTCCCTTGTGGAATTTTGTGGAAAGGTGTCCTGGAGCCCCTCACGCATGTGTGTACAGACCTTAAATATAATACGTAATATATTACTGAGCTCTACACGCATCGGACCAAGAATTGGTAGAAAATGGCATAAGAGAGCTATAGCTTTCTGTACAAAGACTCTGATTGTTGTACCGTTTAGCAGCTGAATAAGTAAAAGTCCCGTAGCCAGACTTTGAAGTTCTTTTTTTGCCATGTAAAGATGTTGTGCTCAAAATGCTAGATACATGAATACTCCTCTCGAGTGTTATTATTTATCATAGCGTGGACGTTTAATGAGGTAACCAAGGAGCTATGCTGTCACTCAGTTTTCAGCCGTTATAAGGCCAACAGCGGTCGTTGAAGTCTCTTATCGAAATACCTGCGAAGATAATGCCCACTATTGACAATATGAATGTGATAGTCAGAATGAACCTCGTCGCTCGATTAGGTTCAAGCGCGCACCAATAAACACACGAAAAGAAAACGAACATGACGAACGGAAAGATCGAGAAGACATCAAACGCTTGAACCAGGGTCTTGATATTATCCTTTAATGCGCAGTTACCGAAGTAAAACTTTGCAATCGCTGACTGAGGGAAGGCTTCAAGCCAAACTTTCGCCAGACTCATCCAGAGATTAATGGCGGCGTGAGTTTCGCCGTCTCCGCCATCGTCTGTGCGATAGAGTTGGATTATCCATAGGTAAAGTCCTACACGTCCTATCGTGACGGTTAATCCAATGACAAAGAAAACCATAAGGGCTGTGTGAACACTGCCTTGAGGATCATTAGATATATTTCCGTCTTCATAGTTATTCGCGACGAACAAGTCCACAAGCTTGTCGGCGATTTCGTATAATATCAGACAGCCATGTACCAGTATACAGTTATCATTGTAATTGCATGGATCCATTTTGTTGAGTTTCGTCTCTCTTCGTACGAACAGAAGTCGCCTTTGCTACACGACTGAGGAATGTTATGTGCCACAGTTAAGGAACGGCCTGAATGTCATGTTGGTCGTATTAAAAGGATTAAACAGCCGGGAGTGGCCTGAATGTCATTTCTGTAAAAGAGCAAATGCGATTGGCTGTGCCTGTTTTCAAAGAGCTTTGTTAAAAAAAGAGGTTGGCAGGTCATTTTCTACTACAAAGGACAAACTTAGCATAGTAAACATTACCATTTCCTAGAAATGGATCCATCACATAGAGTTTCTACGTTGGTAATATACGAACAGAAAACCCTTTTGCTTCTTCTCGATTGAGGAATTGTCATGTGACACCGTTTTTTATTTCTTAGAAACTGCACTCGAAGCCGAATTCAATTCTGGGTACCATTGCAGACAAGACTTTAAGCTCGAAACGTTGCTTTGATAAGAAAGTGTGTCCTTTAGGCGAAGCCGCCGCCATCATGATCAGTTAAAGAAATACCTAATGTGGTATGACATTTCCCGCAGTTACAAAAGCTAGGTAAAGCAGATATTGGCAAGACATAGGCAACTGCCAAAGATAATAATCGTCACAATTTCTGAGAAATCGAACTTAAGTATACTCGATAAGTTTTTTTCAAAATTGGGATTAAAAGCTGCGCTTTAAAACGGTCCAAAACAAAATACGAATAAATTACTGAAATAATGATGATCTAGCCTTGATGATGTAGAGAATTACAGTCGCAGCTATTGATAGTTTTCCCTCCTTATTTCTTTCGGCTTCTCGTGGAGCAAATCCATAAGGGTGTCCGCAATGCTGGGCTAATGGACTCTGTGTGCTTTTCTCTGCTGTGTTACAGCTGATGTTTGCTATTTTCAGTTCTTCCTCTCTTGACCTGCTCCAGGCTTTTAAATAAGGCTTTCGCACCTTCCTTTGCCGTACGGATTCTATCCTTCTAGTATCAGTGGCTGGTTTTCAGAACGTGTGACCTATCCAAACGTTCATAGTTATAAATTTTTAGTTTTGTAGCTTATAGCTAGCAGCGCTCGTTGAAGTCGCTTATGGATATACATGCGAAGACAAAACCAACCACTGACAATATAAATGCAACAACCATGATCACCGCCGTTAGTCGATTAGTTTCGTCTTGAGCACAGTAGTAGTAAAGAGAATGGCAGACGAACATGATGAACGGAAACATCGAGAAGACATCAAATGCTTGAACCAGGGTCTTGATGTTGCCTGTTTGTGCACAGCTACCAAAGTAAAACTGTGCAATCGTCGTCTGAGGGAAAGCTTCAAACAAGGATTTTGACAAGCTTATCCAGAAATTAATCGCCTCGCGAGTCTCTTCTTGGTCATCATCGTCTCCTGAGGACAGCTTGATTGTTCTTATGTACAGTATTACACGTAGGCTGGTGATGAGAAATCCAGTGGCAAGGAAAGTGACGAGGGCGTAATAAACACTGTCTTGAGGATTGCTAGTTATCCTTCCTTCGTCATACCTTATTGTGATCACCAAGTCAACAGCCTTATCAGCGATTTCATATAATATCAAACAGCCATATACCACTGCATAGAGTGTGGGGTCCATTCTGTTCAATGTTTCTTTCAAGTAATAAACGGACCAGAGTACTAGGCTGTTCCTGCTTCTTCTCGATGGACGAATTTGGATTTCAAATACAATCATTTGTACAGGCGTGGTCTAGATAACAATTTCAATTAAGTTGTCAAAAGACCGAACGGGATTGGCCTGATTTTTAAATGGTCTGTCACCCTTTGAGCTTTTTGGATTGATGAAGTTGTGCAGGTCGATCGCAACTACAAAAACAGAGCTAGCCTTAATAAACATTGCTCAACAGTTTCTAAGAAATTCCATTAAATTAAAATTCAATTTGGATAAACATTTCCAGACGAGATCTCAAGTAACCTCCTAACTTGTGTAATCTTGATCAGGATCAAGTATCCTTATGGCCTAGCCATGGGTTAAAGATCGATTACTAGTAATTTTATTAAAATAATAACTGCTCACACCTATGTATTAAAGTAAGAAAATAAGGAACTAACGCAAGAACAACAACGCTAGAAGATTTTCCCGCAGAAAAGACAAAGAGACAATCTAAAAAGTAATAATCAAAATTTTTCCCGTGTGTTCTTGAATCCTAGTGTTTTTGTTTTTGAAGTAAAGTAGAGCATTTACTTATTCTTGGTATTCGCCCACGTGACTTCTGCCTTGACGACGGTTGCTATCCGCCATGTTGATGCCCAAACGTGCTCAATAGGGAGATCACAGTGAGAGATCACGTAAGCTTAAATCGGTTCTTTGCGTGGTTTTGTGCTGGGGAAGTAGGAGTGATTGAGATAAACTGATTGGATTTTATCGAATACCTTCAGTGGTATCTGCAACAAGGAGAATTTGAGGAAGAAATGACTACAGAGCGTAGAGAAAAATAAAAAATAAAAGCGATCAGTCGCGGAGACACGGAATCGAAAGACGCGTTTAACGTGGAACGTGTATGTGGCAAGCATATTGTTTCTGGCATAAGCACGACGTAGATTGGGTTCCCACATTGCAACTTGCCAAATAAATTATCGCGCTAAATTAGGCCATGATGCGAACGCTGAGAGTGCTGAAAGGGCAAAGAAGCGATATGTATTTGCGCGCGGTCGAACAAGAGCGCGAATTGAAGCGGCACAGAACGTCGAAAGCTTGTGGAAAGCAGTCTTCCTGTTGCTCAAATCGACTTCAATCAGCCAATTACTTCGACAGAAGAAGAGGGAAATCGAAACAAAGGGAGGCCTTTTTTTCTCATCAGTCGGCCATAGCTGTTACCGAAGGTGAAGCGAAATCGAACCGAAAACTGTAAAGGACGCCGAGTGCCAAACCATTGAGTTTGCCTACATGTTTCAGGGAAGCAGATATCAAGCACCGAATAAGGATTTGTTTTGACACTGACGTTATAGTTCGCTTTTACACTGGGCTACCGTCTATGGAAATACTAATGGTTGTATTCGAGCACGTCCCCTGACATGTCACACGGTAAATACAGTCGCTCGATTTCTTTCCCTTGAACTGACGAAACGAAACCAGAAACCATCTAGTTGTACGTATCCAAAGTTTTCAAGGCCTTAAACGGCTTATTTGTGTAAAAACTAAATAGCAAAGCAAGTTCGAGACTTCTGTAGGAGACAAACATTCTCAGCTGAACTTCTCGCTCGGAATGGCCGCTCGATATACGCCAACCACAGAAATGTTCTTCAAATAAGGCTCTCTGACGTAGCATTCGAAATTTTTACCGTAGGATGAAAGCACTGGTATCTCATCTTGTGATTTTGGGCCCGGCGCTGTCTTGGGAAATATCCATTAGAAAACCAAGAATAGAGGATGTACACGAAAAACAATTTTCCATGGAAACTTGAAAAAATACTTTTCAAAGTTCAGAGTAATTGTGCAAACACAGGTAAAAAATGTTTCGTATGAACCTTAAAATTTGTTTTCGACATTTGGTGTTGTTAGAAATGATTTGTTTCAAGATATTCTAAACAGACGCCGCGTGACCAAAGTTTGCAGTACTTTGCAAATAATCCTGTTACAAAGTTTTTGTTCACTTGATACTCAAACTTCTGGTGATGGATTCCCTCGTAATATTACTACTAGCATCATTAATTTGTTATTACCTATCAATAGCAAGCATTGGGTTTTGGCTTCTGGAGCCAGGCAACAGTGGCTGCTCGTGACCCTGTGACATGGCGAATGAGAGTGTCTGGCCCTATACCCACTTAGGGTCAAAACCTAATCTAATCTAAATCTAATCAGTAGCAAGCTCGAGAAAATCCACGGCGCTGTATTTACAGTGAATGTTTATTTGTTTTAGGTATGCTGACATGCGCATGATTATTGGATTGAAAATAAGTCAGATGTGGCATTTGCTAGGTGAGCACCTCTGAAAGCGGGGGAGGGGAGGGTGGTGTAGTGCAAGCATCACTTCGGTTACTTGATACGCACTTAGAAGTCAATGTGCAGTGTTTGTAACATCCCGCCTCGCGACCACCTCGTCGTTGCGGCTACTTTATTTTGACCTGAACAAAAGCCGGCTCAGTTGGTCATTTTCCTATTGAAAGAACCTATTTAATTTGGCCACCCCATTAGTACGGCCCGTTAATGGCCCGTTGGTGACTGGATTGACGGGGTTTCATTACATATCTGGCCAATTTGTCGATGCCATCTTTCAGTACTGAGGTTTTTAATACTGAGGCAAACATGTAGCTAAGGTTAACTAGAACGCGCGAGAGGCAGTGATGAACAGTTTTCCTCAACTTGTATCAATGTTCAGATATTACATCGAGGGAAACAAATAGGATAATGAAAGAGTTAACAAGTGCGCTACTTAATTGTTGTTTATCTCTTTATCTTGTAGGTGATCACAAAATAGATTTCATTCCCAACTTAGTTGGACCTTTTCTGGAGATGACGTTGATTCCACACACTGGTAAGCTTTGGAAAAGAAGGCGGGAGTGGGGAGAAGTTTAAAGAACAAGATTTTCTTTCATGAAATGTTTGGCTTTTGAAAGTGCAAAAACCAATTACAAAATATAGTTTTACACGTGTTGCATGAGTTTCGATTACAACCTCGTATAAGCGAGACGAACCTTTCATCACCCAGTCTGGCTTCGAATGAGACCAAGTTAGGGTTGGTTAGCGCAGAGCAGAACTTCTCCCTTGAAGCTTCGTGGCGATAAAATGGTTCCAGTCTTTTGTGGTCAAGGTGCTGTTGTTGTGGAATATTCACGCCTTTTTTTTGGAAACTGTTTATCAAAGTTTCCATATTTAATATCGTTTATTTGCACCAGTAAGCCAGACGGTTATTAACTGATCCTTTGCTTTGAAACAGAGCTTCGTCGAGCTACAATTCCCATTTTCTTTGACATGATCAAGTGCGAGTATGCCAGTAAGGGGAATTTTATATCGGTAAGTTTGAGTTAAAAGTAACATTTTGACACTTTTTAATAGTTTGAGTGGAGTTAAACGACAAGTTATCCACGATTGGGGTGAAAAAAATTTAAACTTGGTGAAATTGCTCAAACATGGTTTTGTTTACGTTGTCTGCAAGTTTGCAATGTCTAATATAATTGAAAGTGGCCATATCGGGCGAGTAACTACAAACTGAACTTGGTAATAATCCACTGTCCCACTTTTACGTTGGAGACTTGTAATGCAGTTTTTATGTGTCTCAGTTTGTCTACTTTGTTAATTACAGTGGGTTTTATTTCCTCAACAGTTTGAAAGTGAAATGATCAGCAAACTGGATGTGCTTGTTGAGGGTGGAAAGGGGGACACGCAATACAAGGAACTGTTTTATGAGATGTAAGTTTGTGCATAATGTAGATAGCCACTGCTGTTTCTTGTTGTTCACACATATCATTAACTCGACAGTGCCATATCCCCGTTCAGCTTACATACGATTGGACAAATCAATATTGACATAGAACGATGATGATGAGTAATTGTATTGTTTTGTATGAAAAACGAGACACAGTGTTTCATCGAGTAATCCTGTACCTCTTCCAGACCTTTATTTTGATTCGTTCTCTTATCCCGTAGCTTCTATTGTTTTCGGTGACATGGCTATTGTGTCATTATGTCTTCTATTTTCTTTTTAGCCAATCCCAGATCCTGTCTGGAAAGGCGTTTCATCCCATTTCCAAACGTCGAAAAGGGAATTGAAAACACGACAGTCGGCGGAGTATGTTTGACGAACTTCGTTAAAAATCGCCCGTAAAAAGTGTTTTACCTTTTCGTAAAAATTGTTTTACCTTTTAAAATTGTAATTTCAGCGTACTCTTTTTGGTTTCCTAGTGTTTCTACTCCCTTTGTCGCAGTTCTAAACCAGAATTCAGATGTTCCTTAGTTTTTGAAACGCGAAAATATACGTTGTAAAAAAATATAATGACAGAACTTTGTACCCCTATTGCTCGTGTAAGTGTTGTCCACAAAAAACCCTCTTGAGGTAATTTGATGCTTTATCAAGACAGTTTGTCAATCATTTTTTCCCCACTTCAGCATGTCCGAGCTGTTCAACCCACTTCCACCACAACAAAAAGAGGATGGCATCAGGTTTGTTGGCCTGGTTACCAAACTCATGGAGAGACTGCTGGACTACAGAACCGTCGTACTGGGAGATGACAACATTGATAATCGAATGAGTTGCACTGTTAATGTCCTGGTAAGCGGCTCAGACAGCTGAATACGGTTTTAATTTCGGTTTTTCTGAACTGAACAACCTTCTGCGTTGGCTTAGTTATCATACCACACACTCTGGGTTTATACCGTTAAGCGTAGGTAGGATTTTTCTGGTCGTCGCTAGTCAAAACTTACTAAAGTGGTTAGGTTGGTAGGGAAACCCCTTGCGGGTGAAGATTGATAAAAGGAAAGAAAAAGAAAGATGTCATTCACGACATTTGTTATTAGAACTTTCATTTATCATTGTAACAACGTGGCTTGGCTCTTTCAGTTCCGATAGGATCGAAATCTTAACTTTCTTTACTGAGTTTGGCTATACAGTCCTCCCTGTGAATTTGTGTGTTTCTCTCCTTGTTTGGTTCCCAGTGTGTTGCAAAGTAAAATTGGATATTGATCACGAGGATTGGTCGAGTCTTAGACCTGTGACAGTATTGTATTGTATTGTTTACTTTGTCGAGATAAACCTCAAACGTAATATTTCTTTTCAGGGTTAACTTTCCTCATTTGCCTTACAATAAATCTAGCTTACAGAAGATGCAATTCCGGGTTATTTTGCAATCACATTGTACTGAAAATGAGAACAACTAATTGTGAAAAAGGGTCACTGTCAATAGCTGGCTTATTTTCTCTTCAATTGCAGAACTTCTACAAAGAGACATATAAGAAGGAAGAGATGTACGATCGGTGAGTTAAAAAGCTGTCTATAGTGCTATCATATCTTTGGTCGTGTGCTTATCATATCGTGAATGAAAAAGCATAAAAGATGTAGTTGCCGTCTCAAGATTTTCAAAAGCAATGTGTCGTTGAAAATTCAGCTTTTCCCTCTTTCACCTTATTTCACATTTGTATTTATATATATCGTATCTTGATGTCTAGCTGTCTTAATTTTATTTCCATTGTCGATGCTTAACTTTGGAAGGAGACGATCACTTTTTACAAGGCATCATAAACCCCCTGCGGTTATACCTTGTACCTTCGTCTTGTTCTCCAAGATGGCTTAACGTATCAGTGATGGATATCAACCGGATCTTTATGTTCCTTTAACTTTCTGCAGCTACGTGTACAAGTTGTGCGATCTTCACCTCAGTGTTGAGAACTACACCGAAGCCGCCTTCACGCTTCTTAGAAGAGCAGATGACCTGGAGGTAAGACTGAATTGACTAAAATGCACACAGCTCTTACCTTGGATAACAGTGGCTTTACCTAATTAAATACCACGTAGGAAAAAACGTTGGAGGTTAATCACTTGCTTATTCATCAGTATACAGTACCAAGTCACCGTCACTCCAGACAAGATTAAGAACGTGAAAACTTGGCTATGTTCCAGTCCATCTCAGATCCTGTCGTCGGGAAGCACGCGAGACCGCTTCCTAATGGCTTTATTACCTTAATGTAAAATTACTTTAAAATTTCTTTGAATTATACATGACTGCGAACATAATCTAACGCGCCTTAATATTGTTAGCTTTCTTGTTCTTTTCTATTCCAGTGGACTGATGATCCAGTTTTTTCGAGCCAAGGGAAGTATCGTGCGACAACCCAGCGACAACTGAAAGAAATGCTCTACAACGACATCATTGACTATTTTGACAAAGGAAAGGTAGAAAAAACACTATGGTTCTAATTCCAATTAATTCTACGAGCAGGACATGTCAATAACGCGCCGTAAATTTCTGTATTGTTGCATAAACAAATGCCTAGAAAAGAACTGGTGTCTAACATCAGTCACTTCAAAGGGTTCCAAGAATTGCGCGCGACGTGCGCTAATGCGTGTAGAAAAAAGTCATGTATGTAACTTTTTTTCTATCAACAGTCAGTATAAATCTACTAGCAAAATGACGGCCGCTTCTTGGCGTTTTCGAAGTGTCCATGAAGAGGATTTAGATGAAGTATTGAACGACTAGTAGATTTATACTAAAACAATTAGATTATTCGCTCTCGATTTCTTCACGAGATAGAAATCTCGAACTCGTAATCTAATTGTTTAACAGAAAAAGGTATAGAAGTAATCTAATTCATGGTCTCGTTAGGGACTGCAGTAAATTTTATTGTACGACAACTATTTCAGCAAAGGCGTTTAAATAGTAACAAACAGGGAAGAAGAAAACAAATTCTTGAAACCTCACCGCTGGTTTTATGCCTTTTACCCTTTTTTTTCAATACTGGGAAAGTCAGATTTTGGGCCCGCACTCCTTTCCCGCTTACAAACTTCCTCCACCCCTGTGAGAGACTCATCTGCCTACCTTAAAACCAAAACTCAAAGTAAAGTGTCCGAATGTTCTCTACGTTTTTTCTACAATTCCCTATTTCATCCCAATGTGTATCGAATAGGCCACTCCAAGACCTTCCAATGACCCCTTCTGTGATGCGGTTTAACTTCTCTTCAACGCTCTCCGGCCTGGTACAGGAACAAGGTCAGGACGCAAATCCTGGCGAATGTAGAGAGTAGCTAGTTTTGGAAGTTGCACTGTACTTGTATAGATGCTCATAGGTGTGGATTTATTTTAAATGCTGTCAATCGTAGTCTTGTTAAACCATGTTGCTTCTTGTTTCGACAGTGCTGGGAATACGCCATTAAGCTCTGCAAAGGTCTTGCCGTGCAGTACGAGGAACAGACATTTGATTTCATTCAGCTCAGTCAAATTTTGGTAAGATACACTAGTTTTCGTGTGGGCGGAAAACACTAACCCTAACCCTAAGATAACGATGATGTCCTCGGTAATGTTAATGTGATTTCCCTGCCCAAGTTTTTAATTTGTTTTTGCGACGTAGTGTGGACGGCAAACATTTTATAGGTTTGTGTAAACACCGCTTTAAAATTATTGCGGTGTGATGTGGACAGGTCTTTAGCACTCGGTAAAAAGAGAATGGCCGTTTTTATGCTAGAGACGCGTTACCCGTCTGGACGAACTTGGGCAAACATTTGTAGCCTGTCTGGTTGTGCGTCTCTAGTAAATAGATGGGCGCAAGACGCGTTACCTTTTGAAATTGGTTTTGAACGACGCACTACGAAATTTAACGCGTGTTGTGCCCGCATAACCAAACGGGCTTCAAATGTTTGCCCCGTCCAGACGGGTAACGCGCCTCTGGTATAAAAACGGCCAATATCATGCTCTGATCTGAAACGTGTTACGTTTAGTGACCAAACCTCGTGGGCCACTGCAGACTCTCGCTAAGCATTGTAAAGATGGAAATGTAACGTGTGTCCTTGCCTTCCTCGTTCGCGTGGAGTTGTGAATTTCTGTTTGATAAGCTCTCGTTTAAAATAGCTTCATAGCAAATACTGGCAACGACCAGTGTGAGATTTCCATTGCATTGCTCCCCATCACGTGTTAAAGGTTCACTGCAGACTTATCTTATTGCCTGAAACTCTCATCTCAATGTGTTCCTTCATACCCCGTCCCAGAAGATGACCAGATTGGACAATCGATAATTTATCTTTTTTGTTTCTTGCTACCGTGATGTATACAGATCAAGCAAGCCAAATTTTATGACAACATCATCAAGGTTGTCCGCGGGGATCCTGAGTACTTCAAGGTTGCCTTTTATGGACTTGGCTTCCCGACATTCCTCAGGGTAAGTGTTTGAATGAACCTCTACAAAAGTGTGGTACGGTAAAACAACGAACTCTCAAGAACCTGTGGGACTACGATTTACATAGGAACCTGTTTTGGCTTAAAATTTTACAGGTTCATATGTTATAGAATCCATATGTCTTCATCATCTTCCCCTTTTTTCCTCGTGGAGAATGGGACCATCAATAACCATCACTCTGTCTCCTCCAAGCAACTCGGTCTTTTGCTGCCACATTTGCCTCCCTCCATGTCTTGAATCCGCGATATTCTCTCTCCTTGTTGACCGTTTTTCGCCACGTCTCTGTTAGTCCTCTTCGGCGTGTTCCTTCTAGCGGCCATGTTCGTGCTATCTTGGGATTTCGGCCATAAATGCATTGAGGATTAACACAACTTAAAATAGTATTTTCTATCTTTCCGTGTTTTATTACGTGAAGTACGTACTTGTGATTGAAACTGTGCCAAGAGAGTTCGCGTTGCAAATGAGTGAATATATGAAAGATCATATATTTGAACTGCGGAGAAAGATATGAATTAATGATTGATGATGGCAGTTATACACACAACTTAAGCAGTTGTGAAACTAAAGCCTGAGTTGGTAGAGCACTGCACCGGTATCGCAGAGGTCATGAGTTCGAATCCCCTTCAGGACTGAATTTTTTTCAGGCTTTAATTTCACAACTGCTTAAGTTGTGTGTGTAACTGCGATGATCGATCATTAATTCATAGAGTACACGTTTTAGTTGCAGAATATTTTTGATCATTAAAACGTAATTGCACTTATCATTTTTATCTCTCCTCAGAATAAAGTATTTGTCTATCGTGGCAAGGAGTACGAGAAGATTGGCGATTTTGTTGTTCGCCTTCAAAGTCAATATCCTAGTGCTCAGGTATGGAAGCAAACACCTGGTCAAGTTGAAGCTTTGTACAGTAAATAGCGTCCACCCTGAACATAGCAACACTAAACGTCATTTGCATCGCTTGAGCTATTCTTTGAACTTAAATCCTGTTGGTGCTAACTCAGAGAAAATAAGATTGATATTCTAGTTGACTGACTCACCGACTGCCTGACAGACGGCAGGCGGACGGACGGACAGATTGATTGAATGATTGATTGATTGATTGACTGATTGATGTAGTTAATTCTACCTTTTTTGTGTATGTTGGCAGCTTCTCAAGATGAAGGACGTCATTACCAATGAGATCAAGTTCTCTAACCAACAATGTATCCTTTCTTTGAAATTTTATCTTTATCGTCTCGTATAGTGATGAATGAGAGAAATACAAACATTACGTGAAATGATGTAGCAGACTATTGAATATCGGGGAGCCTGGGTTTGTCCGCCCTGATGTAATGTAATGCAAATGCTGTGCAATTTGTAATTACTATTATGTAACTGTTTGAGAAATGTTGTCTTACAAAATCGTAAAAGCGTACGCGACAATGTCGAAAGGGTTTATGGGTAATGGTGTTTCACCGTTGTTGAAGCCAGCTTGATAAACGACACAGCACAAAAACTCGTGTATTTATGCTTTTCCCTTGCTTCTAAGGATCTTGCTAAAACACCGCGAATCTCAACCAAGGAACCATTAACTATTGCTAAATACGATGCTGAAAAGGCTCTGGAAAGTGTCAAGTTACAGCGTTTAATTCCAATCGGCATTGCAGGGGCGGATTCAGGATTTTTCAGGGGTCGGATGAAGGGTGGCTGGTACCTGGGGGTTGCATAATCAATGGGGCATGTTCCCAAAATGTTGCAATTTGACAATTAGAACCTATTGGAAACCGTTTCACTGGAAATACTAACAATGCAACATAGTAGGAAATACAATGAGGTACCTATCCAGTGCCTTCATTTCTGTCGTAATATTCTCAATGCTTTTCAAATTTCTTTTGTTTTACTTCTCCAAAAGGCTTGCCACCCAATGCACCCCTAAATCCGCCCCTTGCATTTGCGGTGTACGCCGTTATGGAAACAGCTGTTTATAAGCCAAAGCACCTCGCGGTATGTCCGCGGCGGCTACTACTTCCTGTTTACTGCTGTAATTCTTGACTTTATGTAGATCTCCAAATCAACAAAGTAGACCCAGTGCCCGTCGAGAAACGGAAGTTCCAGAGAAAGAATGTTCTGGAACAGATAACCAAGTAAGGACTTATCTCTAGATGCCTCTTTTTCCTGAAACTCATTGTAAAGGTTTTTTTTTGTGGCGCTTTCTTGTAGATTCTACGAAGTCAACAATGTGAACCACTTCCAGTTTTCCAGGGGAATACAAAAGGGGGAGGTGAAGAAGGATAACGAATTTTCGGTGAGCTAGATTATTGATATTTCTAACATATCTGTTGTTGTTTTTGTCGTTGTTGATATCATAGACGTTTGATTGTCGAAATTAAAAAAAGACACCCCAGTCTCAGTTGCAAGCTAGCTCCAATCCAGTACCGAAAATACGAAAATGGTCTATTCAAGGAAACTTCAAAAATAACAGTTGAGCAAGGTAGGAAAATACTTAAGAGATAATACCAAACAGAGAAGTAACAAGGATGGCCTCACATGGGAAAGTCGGGATGGATTGTAATAGGCCATTTCCGAGTTATCTCGTGCCTGTTTCAAAACGGGTTTTCGTGAAAAACTTTTCGTATGAAAATAAGTTTGATTTGCATGAAAATTAACCTGTAGGGGAAACATATTTTGTAATGAATTGTTTTGCACAGGACTCGTTTTGACACAGAAGTAAAAGGCAACTTGAAAATGGCCTAAGGATTACCTCAAGAAATTCCAAAATATAGGTCCGCAATAGGTCCAAATTCCACCGTGGAAGTGATTAGAACAGAGGAGTTGATCACTAAAGAGGAAAACGGTCAAATTCCCCAAAAATGCTACAACGAAACGTACGGAAAGTAGAGAGAATTTGTACAGTGTTGACGTTTCATTGCAGACGCTGTGGCTAGAGAGAACGGCAATATACACCAAGTTCACATTTCCAGGAATTTTGTGCTGGTTTGAAGCAACTTCCATCGAAATGGTTTGTATTGAATTCTCGTAACATTTTGAACGCGTATAGCTCAAGTTTTTATTCATGTAACAATGTTTTTAGTTATGATAATATTGTAGGTTTTCAGATTGTATCAATTCTTACTCTGGACAAAGCTGGCTTGCTACGTGCATATACCACGAGTAATTTCATAGTTTATAAGGGAAGAGATTGCTGCCATGTTTGGTGCATTGGCCGCTAATGACGTCTTTGTCATTTGGCACTGCGTCATGGCACTTAAGCATAAAGAGCGATAGTCTGCGACGAGAAAAGAACACAATTTCTGGTACTATTTGAGAAAATAGGGAATGTAAGAAGAAAGTGCACTTTTTCTGGAATGAAAATGTGTTAATTAACAATTAGACCTGCAGCCCGCAAGGGCTACGGGTCAATAGCCCATGAGGCGAAGCCGAATGGGCTATTGACCCGTGGCCCTTGAGGGCG
>OMLO01002264.1_pt1 | contig 15432 bp, 9 predicted proteins | sample 1674811 | NCBI WGS metagenome assembly OMLO01 (sample SAMN06265003, study PRJEB25207) | coral metagenome | isolation source: Coral host | place: Mexico:La Bocana,Puerto Morelos, Mexico | collected 2008-11-13 | reverse complement strand
AAATCTCTGAGCGAGTGGCAATTCGTCGTAAACGGTGTTTGTCCATTTGGGTACTACCTCGCACCTCCAACATTTACTAGCTGCGTAGGTATGTATGTCCGCTTCTTTTAATATCAGTAAAACAATTTTAAACCGAATGAAGACCCCAACTACAATCAGGGAAAGAAGTGGTCGAGACACTCTCCCAAAACAAACCTTCTCGCCTCAAGGTGTGTCCCGGCTCTACACACCAAATATTTCGCCTTTCTCTCTCCTTCTATTGCTGTGACAACGTCAACAAAGCCTCTTTCAAACATTGATTAGGAGTGAGATGTGAGTGGCTACTGACCAAAAAGGTTTTTTCTATTAGGTGAAGTACGAATCTCTGTTTAAAAACGTCCCTCTTTTTTATCTCAATACATTTGTCCCTGATTGTAGGTTCCGCCATTTTGGATTTGTCAAAAGTACTCAAGTCTTACAGTCTCTAGGTTACTGCAACAACAACATCAACAACAACATTATTACATCAGTTGAATTAGGAATTTTTAAATCTATAACTTAAAAATTATATGTAAGCTGCAGTATCTGCATTTATCAGCTTTTTTGAAAAGAAATACAATTTTGGATTAATTAACTAGTTTAATAAAACAGTGGCAGTTGCTTTATTAGAAATTTGCGATACGAATCCGAAATGTGTGACGCCGGCGGGAAGTGCTTTCCATATCTAAGGGCAATTCCTGTTTAAATCTATCATTTCACGTTCATCATTCACAATATTTACTTGCAGACATAAACGAATGCGAAGCTCCTTCAAGTTCCAGTAAGTACCCTGAACTCTAATGTTGCTACGTAGCCGAAGGCATTTTTAATTGCTGTTTTATGGTTCTCATATTTCTGTAAAGTATAGATATTATTCGTGCAGGAACTTTTTGTGACTCATAGCTCATCTAGTATAATTTTGTTTAATAACGAGTGTTGCGAGATTTCAAAAAAAAAGACAACAACAGTCTTAACTCTCCATTGTAGAGATCTTTAACCTCATTTATTAATTTATAGAGTTTGCCCAAAGGAAATCATAATCCAGACTGAATTCTGACCTCGGTCAAGATTCTCCCATACCGACATCTTCCTTGGTTAATAAGAGCTAAATAACAACCAGGTTAACAGTTCCAAATCAGATTCCAGAAGAGTTAATTTAACATGAAGTTATGTCTTTATTACTGAGCCGATATACAGCCTATTTTAAGGCAACATATTACTTTTTTACAGGGATCAATCCAACGCCGTCTTCGTCTATAGTGCCTGGTAAGACAAACAGTATGTTCAGGATTTTCCTCACAACCACGTTCCTTGTTACGTGCATAGGTGACATCTTTCGACATGCTCTGTAACCTGGTCTACGTCCAAAATGCAAGCACAAGGGGCGTCTTTACGGTCCAAGGTGACTTTTAGTCATGAAAGATGGATTTATTTGACATCAGAATAAGACTAAAAGTGGCAAGAAGTCATTATGTGAGATATTTTGAATGCTTACATCTTTCGAATATTAAAAACATTGCCAGCCCAATTCCACCGGTATTCACCATTGAGAGCATGTCGACTACACTAAAATCGTTTGATTTATCCCGTAAATTGGAAGGAAACCTTGCAACGCCTGCAATCTTCTTCAGTCTTCTTCAGGTCAGCAGTTACACAGTTAAACGGTCTATCAGTCGTTGACATAGCATGTCGAAAGATGGTTGAAGGACGTCGCCTTTACACGTAACACTGAAAGCTGCTTTGCAACGTTATTTACTTTCAGAAAAAAGTTAGCTCAGATCAGATAAATTTTGATCTAAATGATATGGTTGAGCTGCAAGAGTATGTAACGATTGTGCCATGTTTTACATAATACGTTTGGTTTGAATTTTTCCCATAAACCATACATGCTAGACAAACCTTTGCCTTCAATTAGTGTAAAATTATGCTAGAACATACCAGCTCTACTACAGTACTTAACCATTTACAATCCAGAACTTACACATTTACAATCCAGTACTTACACATTTACAATCCAGTACTTACACATTTACAATCCAGTAGTTACCTACTTACAATCCAGTAGTTATCCATTTACAATCCAGTAGTTATCCATTTACAATCCAATAGTTATCAATTTGCAATCCAGTAGTTACCCATTTACAATCCAGTTTTTACCCATTTACAATCCTGTAGCTTTCCATTTACAATCCAGTAGCTACCCGGTTGTTCAAAGACTGGATAACGCTATCCACCGGATAAATCGCTACCCAGTGGATAAGTGTTAACGAAACAAACCACACCTTCCGATGGATAGTTATCCGTTGGATAGCGTTATCCACCTTTTGAACAACACGGGCCAGTAGTCACCCATTACAATCCAAATTTCACCGATTTACAATCCAGTAGTTATCCATTTACAATCCAGTAGTTTTCCATTTATAATCCAGTAGTTACCTATTCACAATTGGAGATTGCAATGGAGATTGTAGTATGAGTTCGAATCCTGAATCAAGCGTCATGTGGTTTGAGTTTGTTGTTGGTTCTCTTGTTCCTGAGAGATTTTCTTTAGGTTTCTCAGTTTTCATCCCTCCACAAAACCTGAGGCTCTCTCCATTCTGCCACAAATTCCGAAACCTGAAAAAAATGGCATAGAAATTTCCTGGGAAAGCTTCCAGAAAATGGGTTACTGAGATTCCGAAAATACAACTATTCAATCAAAAACTTCGGAAATTCTGGGAGTAAAGAAGAGTAGAACGTAACTTTCCGGAAAAATATTTCCGAATATTTGGGTAAAGCTAGCGAGGTTGTCCGGTTTGTCGGAAAATGATGTTTTATATTTTTATCTGGTAATTTCGAGAAATGCAAACCGTAATTTTTGGTCAAATGGAAAGCGCCCAACCCTCCTGTTGGTAATCCTTCGAATTTATTTCCAATTTATTTTATATTTACATATTGATCTATTACAATTCCTCGTTTTACAGTCAGTGCCACTGCCGGGAACCTTTTCTCCTCTCTGGCAAGTCCTCTGGATTTCCAGTTGCATGTACCGGCGGACTGCGCTCATGACTGCTCTAACAACGCAGGCAGTTACAGCTGTTCCTGTCCCAGTGGATATGAAGTGGATTCTGATGGAAAGTCTTGCATTGGTACGAAATATGACTAAACAAAGCATCATCATTCTTGCAAATGAAAAATATATTTTTGTTTTAGCTGTTTTTTCAGTAACTTCCATAAGCTATGAACAGGATTGTCCCGTTCGTGTTGTAATACCTGCATTGTTAGTAGTGCAAGTTCATGTAGTGTAAGCATCGTGTAAGAAGTAAGTATAGTGTAAGAAGACATGTAAGTGTAATATAAAGTGTTGTCAGGAGTGAAAAAATAAAATAACATAAAACAAAAAAATAAACGACTTTATATTTTCTGTAGACACGGACGAATGTTCTCGCAGAAATGGCGGCTGCAGTCATCATTGCTTTAACATCCCTGGATCGTTTTACTGTGGATGCCCTGAGGGGATGGCTATGAGTTCCAACAATTTGACCTGTGATGGTAAGTGTTTATAGCAGAGCAAAAAAAAAATTATCTTTTTAAGTCCACAACGCGCCAAGCTTTGGCGGTTGTTGACGGAACGCTGACGCTTGAATTTAGCAGGCGTAAGAACCTTAGGCAGCTGTGTTAGCCTGATATTACTTATTAGTAGAAATCTACTCGTAAACTAATGCAAATGATGGAATCTGATTGGCTGAGCTACTCCTATACTATTTCAGAGTATTTCTATCGAGGAACTATCAGCTGATACAGTAGTTGCACTGGAAAATTTGATGTTCTTATTATGTCAGAGAAGCGAAGCCTCGAGGGAAAATACGCTAGTTTTGAGAACATCAAAGTTCCAAGGGGCAACTATCAGACCGATGGTACACTCTTATTATCTTAGTACTGTTCACCACTAAATTTTCTTCCGCGCGCCAGCTCAAAAATCATTTTGAATCATTCCAACCTTTTTAGATGAAAGCCGTGACAGGCAAACGTAAAATTTGAAAAAGAAAACAGACGCAAACCCACTTAATACAATTTCAATTGTTTATTTTCTACAAGACCGCATGTTTACAGAAAAATTTTCGCGAACGAGTACTATTCATCCGGGTATTTTTGGCGGACGGGCACTCTTTTAATAATAGAGTGTTTCTTTCGAGGAACTATCGGCTGATAGTCGCTCCGCGGAAATTTGATGTTCTTAAAACACTTATCTGCCCTCTGAGCTTCGCTTCCCGGGCAAATATGCTAGTTTTAAGAACATCAAATTGTTTTTATTGTTCTCAACCAATTTTTTTCTGTGCGCCAATTCAAAAAGCATATTGAATTGTTTTCAACTCTTTTTAGATGAAAGTCGTGACAGTGAAATGTAAAATTTGAAAACAAAAACTTATAAAACCCACCAAATACAATTTGAATTGTCTATTTTCTGCAAAACAAGAAATCAACTGTAATATACATACATGCAAAATAACATATTGATCTGCAAGACAGACTAAGAAAATGTGTAATTTCAAATAGCTCAAAACCTGTCTTGTAGATTTTTATTCCAGTTTACAAAGAGTGTTTATTCGGAGCCGATTTATAGTTTCTGAAAGTTCAAAGCAGGCTTATAGGGTTGGATTTTGAGAAAAAACATAGGCCATTAAACCTATTAGTGTCCAATCTTCCCTTTGCATAGGATGGTTAACAACTAAAAGAAATACCACTTTGAAAGACTACATATTTTGCAGAAAAATTGAACTCCTTAGGTGGCTCAAAACTGGAATAAGATTCCATAGTTTCTAAAGTCTTTGTTTGATTTCAGACTCTAGTGCAAGTGTGAAATGCCAACGCAATAACATGACTGTGACGTTAGAAAAAGACACATATCATTTCCTTAACGTCACGCAACTGCGCCTCCGATATGCTTCATGCAGAGCCACCGAGAATGCAACACACTTCATAATCAGTACACCCTTAAATGACTGCGGGACATTTGTGAACGAGACAGAAGACGTTCTTATCTTCTGGAACGAAGTGCTAGCGGATGCCCTGATTATCGACAATGTCATCACTCGAACTCATGACGTCAAACTGCCATTTTCCTGCCGCTATTCCAGAAAGTCCTTACTTAGCCTCGGATTCGCCCCTAAGAGCTTTTACTTTGGGCAAGAAGGTAATGCAAGGATCTCTTTTCCTGATAATGCTATCCGCCGGATAAATCGCTATTTAGTGGATAGCGCGGTTTGTTTTGTTAACACTTACCCACTTATCCACTGGATAGCGATTTAACCGGTGGACAACCCCGGTCAGTAATAAATTGTGCTAAAAACAACAATTTTCCAAATGAACACCACATGGTGTTTAAATCTAACTGATGCGTGATTGTCAAGAGAATCACCCCTTTGTTTTTGACACATTGCCGGTTAAAAACATTCGTCATTTTGGTATGTATTACCTGTTGTCTATGACGTCATTTGGTTTCCCTAAAAGTCATTTTCGAGTTACCTAGTCACTCTGTTTCAAAACGGCTCTCCTTGCAAACGGTTCATATGATGATGCCTGAACACATTTTCATTTGAATGGTTTCGCACGAAGATTTGTTTTGACGTAGAGGCACAAGGCAACTTGGAAATGGCCTATTCTTGCACAACAACATAGCTTTCCCTTTTCAGATAACAGTGACGTAGCGAACTCGTGGCCTCATGGAACCCAATCCTTGTGCACCGTGAACATTTTCCAAAAGTTTCCAAAAAATATTGATTCGTCATCTTATCTCAACAGTTCAGGTTTCCTTAAAATCGTTTGCTTTTCTTGTAGCGGGATACGGTAACTTCACCTTTAAAATGGACTTCTACGACAGTTCTTCGTTTTCCACGCCTTACACTCAGAAAGACTACCCACTGGACGTACCTCTCAATGATTATGTGTACTTGCGCTACAGCGTGGAATCAAGTGCTGACTTGGCGATTATGGCTCTGAACTGTAAGGCAACTAAAGATGGCAGTTTTTATTCATGGCCTCAATACACCATTATAGACAATGGGTGGGTGCACTTTTAGCATTATACATTTTACGACATTTCTTAGCCACAAGAACAAATCGCCTTCGCAGACTTAATTTTGAATGTCTTCCTTTTTGTGTGTCGCTCTTACTTTCATCACGAACAAACATAGCAGCAAACAAAGCATTTTCGCCTCGTTTTGCCGAAATATAAACAAAATTATAGATGTGCGAACTATTGGCAAACGTTCACTGAGGGTTGAGGCCTAAAGTGAAAGCTGGCGACTCTTCCACCAAAAATTCTACAGAAATATCGAAATCTTATTTCTTTTGCGTCACTTACGCAAGGTATTGTATGTTAATTTTTTTTCTTATAGATGCCCGCGAGATACAACGCTGGATTACAGCTATGACCCGACCCGAGGTTTTCAGCAGCTTAAGATCAAAACGTTCCGGTTTTTCAACGATTATGACACTGTTTTTATCCATTGTGAGTTGTTTGCGTGTCATAAAAATTCACCTAATTCCAGGTTAGTTCTCACAATTCTGAGGCGATATCACTTACAGTCATGACTAGCTAAATTTTAAAGGTTTTCTCCGCGTAACGCACTCACATCCCACAATAAGCAACCAGTGAATGTTCTAGGTCTGTATCAAAAAAAATTTACAAACACTGCTAGCTACTTTCATTCTTCCCGCAGGCGTAGTATTTCGTTCTCCCCTTTTTGTAGCCTTTCTTGTATGTTGACATTCTGGAAACTTTTTTTTAATTAGTAGATCTGATTAGATATCTCATGCTTTAATGTTAAAGACAATGCGCACTGATTATTCAAATGACAGTATGAACGAATTTACACGTGTTCCACGCATGGTATACACAAGACCTCGAAGGCGAAGAGGTTGGCGACCCGTCCCAACCAATGAGAAAGTCGGGCTTGATCAAGCTGTCCGCTTCTATTTTTGTCTGGTCTTGCAATTGGGTTTTTTTTTTTATCTAACTATTACCATATCGTTAATAATAAACCAAAGGGTAGAATGTTACACTAAACTTGTCTAAATTTGTCACATGGGTTTAGTGTTTCTGTCCAACGCCGTTCTTGGAAATAACTACATGTAAATAATTTCTCGTGCTCTATTATTACCTTGTGTTAAATAGAATAATTGAATAGCTAAATAGAGCGTATTGAACAATCTTGACAATCGACTATTTCACAGGTGCAGAAAGGGTTGTTTAAGCGGTAACAAGAGAAAGAGAAGAGAGGTGACACCTGAAAATGCAGATAGTGACGAAAGTACAGCCACAGTCATTCTCACACGCGGGCCCATGTTGATTAGAGAAGAGGAAAGCCAAGATTTAAATCGAAAAGGTAAATAACTACGGAAATAATTTTGCAGACCGACCGTGAGGTCCAGCGGCTAGTTGTCCAAACAGTAAATAATGCTATCCAATCCATAACCACTATCCAATGAATACGTGTTGACAAAACGAAATGGTTTATGTAAGACTTATGTAATGGATAGTGATGTTAATCCAGTGAATAGCGTTAACCACAATTAGAACGACTGGGCCACTTTGGGACACTTTGTAACTAGAGAAAGCCGAGGTCAACTGATGAACAAAACAAAGGTGAAAAGGATCAGTATTTCTATATCAGAAGTAAAAAAGCTTGACCAATTAATTTTGTTTTTCTAACATGTAAAAACGACAAGCACGAACTGTCCTTTTTTAACAAAATGTAATGCCAGGTATCCATATGTCCTGCTCGTTAACAAAAGTCAGACTGCGCGATTCCGTTCATGTGAAATTAAAAGCGGGCAGAGGGACCTGCGAGATTCTATTTCGCACTGATCTGATTCCCCAGCAATTTCTGAAATTGGAGGTGCTTACTGCCATTATTTCTCGGCTTGTTGTGATCAAAGAGAATAATACTGGGTAGCAACATTTTTTCTTCCATAAATTCTACTTTAACCATTTGTCAACTGCGAAAGGTGTCTATCCTGGCATTCTTGATTGATTCTGCTGAAAGAATCTGAAGGCTTGTCCGGCGCCCAAGATAAATGCCTGACTCGTTTACTGACAATACCTTTGCTGAAACACTCGTTCCTTTGTCACCCCTCGCTCTCTGGCTTCTTTGCTTTAAAATAATCACTTGTTTGATATCCACAGATTCTGATCACGGCAAACAAACTGCTCTGATTGGTGGCGTGGCCGGAGCTGGTGTGTTCGGCCTGGTTGCAGTCATAGCCATGGCAGTTGTATGTGTCAAGTTTCGCATGTCGCAAAAGTTTACGCAAGGCAAAGAACCTGTAGACTTGCACGCTGACCAAAACTACCAAATGGGAGAAACGAACCTTGGTGTCTCTGAGCTGGATTCAATCTAGAAGTCTGTAATGTTTCCCTTAGCACTGCCATATTCTCATAGTTTCAGCAAGCTGCTAATTATATAGTTCATAAACCCTCGAATGTTCGCGCAAACTCATACGTGGTACAAGGTAGGGTGGGATGGCCCCCGAGGTTTCCGTTCTTAAAAGACGTACTGAAGTCACTTTACTCCGAATAGATAATCCCCGACCTACCCTACAAGATAAGATATTTTTTGCAGTTCATCACATTATGGCTTCACATAATCTTGGATCCTCAGTCGATCTTGGAAAAAAATTACCAGAAACTCAGAAAATACCGTCAATACAAAATTGGAAAATGATCACAAAGTGACCAGTGAAAGGGAGAAAAAAAGGATTAATTCTGTAATTCTGGCCAAGCGACTAAATCTGTCAAACAAATGCAAAATTTGGCTCGACTTGCAATAGCAATATCAAAGAACGCGGAAAAATAGTTGGTTCATCAAAAATCACCGCGAGGGGTAAATATAAGTAGCTATTTGAGCATCACGAAGAAAAGACTCTTTCCAAAATTCAGGAAATAATGCAGTGGATGCACTCCACCCCACCTTGTACGTCCGAGGGTGAATAGTTGAAACGGCAAATCGATGATATGTTATGAGGAGCCCATCACTGTAATAATTAGGAAAAAAAATCGCATAGATGATATGGAGTTGACAATGGCAGACGCCAACGGAAACGCCCTGAGCATTACGCTGTTGAGTGTGTTATTTTATATCGTACAGCTTGCGTAGTTGCAGATATCAGACTACACCCTCGCCGATTGTTAATGCCAAAACCCAGTTTGAATAGGTAATCAATGATTTCGAATGCGATTTGGGATAACTAATCACAAGTATACTTTCACTGACTAAAAATACAACACGAGCCCGTAGACGAGTGCAATTTGTAGTCTATGAAAAAAACGAGTGCTTATTTTTTCTAAATTGTGCGAGATTGATTACTTGTTAATAATGTGCATGTAATTTAATTTCAGCTGTCTCCAATCAATTTTTTTTATGCATTAGTTTCAACTTGCTTCCTGTTTGTGATAAATTGACGTGCTCTCAGCCAATCAGCATGCTGATAAGTTTGTGTGTATAGAACAAAAGTTGCGCTTTAAACTTTGAACTCTATTTAACAATTAGGTTATGAGCTCGGGATTTCTGTGAGATGATAGAACGCTTCACTTGCTTGGTAATTTTTCGCATGATTACAAACTTACAGAATTGGACTCCACTCGGTCCTATTACCATTAATAATTGTTAGGCCTTTTTCTGTTTAAGATCAGCGAAATGACGATAGTTATTTGCTCAGTATATTAGCTTAGCTTATTTGCACGTTTATACCTGCTAGTTGTACGTTCAGCTGTAATCTTACTGGAAGTTTCACAGTGTGTTCAAACCTATAACCTTCCAGCAAGCAATAAAATTTATGTGCTTTAAACAGCTATTCAAGTTGTTTGCCATTTCTTTTTATTATTTCTTACGGAACTATATATTTTGGATTTATGACGAGTTAAGTTTGAAAAAAAAATCCTAGCAAGCTCGACCTAAAAGTTGAAGATGTGGGAATATTTTTTCACCATAAAAGTCTTTAACAAAGTTTGCGCTTCAAAAAAATTCCCTCTATACTCCAATAATTCCATTCATCGTTTTCTCGGCTCATTATTTTGAAAAAAATGTTACGTAGCAAATAACAATTTTCTTTTTTATATTTTTTTCATCCTTGTCTTTTATGAACAAGGTTTAAGGTTTGAGCTTCTTATACAGTGAGTTTTTCGTCGTTTATAGCTCTTTTTGCTTAAACGACCTGACATGTAACCCGCTTTCAAAAAAATTTTATAGGGTTGAAATAAGCAATGAAATATGATTATTCCTGTGACATTCAGGCAAACGTCACCCTCGAGAAGATTACATTCTCAAAAAAATTTAAACCTTGTGTAATTGGCTAGAGCACAAACAGTCTCTCTCTCCCAGCAAAAGAAAAATCACTATCACGCTCCTTGCACTGATTTGAAGGCCAAACGCAACTAAAATATAAATGTAACCGCGATAGTATCGTTAGGCCTTCATTAGGCCCGAATAACAAAAACATCGACAACTTGAGTAAAAACCTGCACTTTCATTATTGATGAATGCTTAAGTATTACCCGAAACGTCTAACAAAAAAAACGAAAAAGAGTCAGTGAAAAACCGTTTAACAATTATATACTACTGACTACCCGTATTCGATATTTAAAGCCAAGTGCCACCTTTCTTCCCTTTCTTGTCAATGCTATCTAACGTAACATTCCATTCTCCACCTACAATTAACTGTGATATTTAAATTAAAAGTCATGGATTCGTTAAAGTAGTGCAGTGCGAAACTCGACATTTTCAAGGTAGCTAAGACACGAATTTGAGATAAGCTGGAACCATCTGACTATTCAATTTAAACGGGCCTCAGACCAAAATAATGGAAACTAGGTTTAATAATTAAACGGCAAGTTAATATACGTATCGAGTTTTTTTGTCCTCGAAAAAGAGAGCTTTCTGAACAAATAGTCGACGACACGTACATCCTACACTGAGGCGATTAAAATTAGCTAGGCCTAGCTATTCATTTGGGGATCTTATACAACTGCACGTACCAGGTCGACAATTGGTACTTGAGTTTCCCAAAGGTTCTTCTGGATACACAATTGTGAGCAACGAAGAACGTGTCAGTTACAAAGTCAAAACGAATCAAGCATTGATAAGTATATGAAAAAAGTAAAACAAACCATTTAGATTCGACCCGACGGAGATTGTAGCTCTGAAAGAAATTTAAAGAAGAATGAGGTTGTTCTTAGAAACAGAACGCAACACTCAAGTTATTAGCGTACGCAAAAAAGATTTAAAAAAAGGACAGTAAACTGTTAATGCTGAACCTTGAGTCAAGATCTTGTCGAAGGATTGTTAATTAGTAGAACGAAAAATGCAAGTTTGTGTTACTCGCAGTGTTTATGTTCGTACACACAATTTTACTATTGCCGACCGATACGGTCGTTATGTTCTTGAATGATTAACGGGGAAATATGCTCTTGTAGTTATGAACTATTAATTAAGGGTTCGGTTAGAGTAAAAGAAGCGTTGTATGTACATTACCCAAACGGGCCGGCAAATTATCGATCGTGATATACAGTGACGGGCTCGACTGGCGACCTGCACTTCGAAATCGAAAAAGAATATATACAGAGTAGCCGTCCCAATCGTAGCTACACACTTGTATTGCTAGATGATACAGTTCTTTCATTTAAAAGTCTCGTCCATTTTTGATGAAAAAATAATTAATGTGAAACACAAATACCCTAAATATATTTTCTCGAAATCTTAGCGTGCTTTAATTTTTAAAGCAGTCCCGGAATAATTTTAAGTGTTTTACATACCTTTTTACATTTTCTTCAAGCTGAAGATAAAAATAATTACCTGAAATAACACCTAAAACAACAAGAGAAAATAAATTTCAAGTTCAGAGAAATTTTGCAAACACATGTAAAATTTCATCGTCAGTTTCATTTCACCATTACTTTCAAGTGTTTCATGCGAAGTACGTTCAATTTGTTTTCGACGTTTGCTATTGCTAAAAATGATTTTTTTTGACGTTTGAAGTTACATATCATAGTCGCACAGAAGTTTGCGATACGATGTAAAGCTAGACACTCTCAGAGTGTTTACTCGGGCTGCAGCACATAGAATTACGTAATCATTAAAGCTGGGACAATTTTGTAATAAAGAGACCTTTGTGTTCTTATAAAGAAATTAGTTTATCCCAAGCATGATACAACCACAGTCAACACAAACACAACATTTTATTTAACCTATTGACGCTTGAATGAAATTACCCGCGATCCACCCCTAATTTCCTGGCGTTTTTTTTTTGGGATTATTTCAGAGCGAGCGAAACCACAAAAATAAACCATATGCTCACTAACCACAGACACAAGACCAGGTTTCAAGACCTCGTTTAATTAAATTTGAATTAATAAAGGTTCAAAATATTGAAAAATATTAGCAAAAGGAACTCAAAATGATTTGTAAAACTGATGAGAAAACAAGAAATTATATTATTTCTTTACCGCGTGCCGAACTGTCCCACAGAAGCTGAAAAAATTGACTTTGCGAAAATAAGTTAAATATTGACTTTAGAGGACAAAAACGAAACCAAATACAACAGAATTTCATTCTTGTACTACAACGGCTAACATTTGAGAAAACAAAGAAAAATAAAAGCGAAGAACTCATGTTAAAAATCAATCTGAAAACAAGAAGTCGAGTAATTTATTATTATTATTTAAAGAAAGATGAAAGTCGTAAATCAAAAATACGACAATAACAAGCCAGTTATTTTCGTATTTCAACTGTGTTAAATTAGTGGCCACTTATTTCTTTTCTCAGTGGTTCTGTAGCAGCTGAATAAGACTATAAACAATATTTAAATGAGGCGAATAAACTAAATAAACAAAGCGCCTGGTCGCCGTAAATTAAATATGCAGAAATCCGGCGTGCAAGTAACTGTCCACTTTTAAAACCTAAAATTCCCAAATACAGGCAACCAAATGAAAGAAATGCGAAAGGAAGTTCAATAGCAATAAATTTGTATTTAAGCTGAGGCGAAGAAACCTATTTAGAAGCAAACGAGACCTCAATACCATCCGCCATTACTCGCCCATGTGCTTCAGTAGCGCACACTACGCCTGCGCGCTATACAGATTCTACGCATGCGCCGTAAGATCGACGGCGATCTGTGACTGAACGCAAAAAAAAAAGAAAGAAAGAAAAAACGAAGCCGAATTTATACTTCGGGCGTTTCCTTCGGAAAGCCCGAGTAAAAATTTGGTACTAGGCTTTTGTCCTTCATGTTACTCGAACTTCCGATGTATTCCGTCTTGCATTTCGATCGAGTTTCAACGACAACTAATGTTTACTAGTGCTTTTGGTGTTGACATATATGGACATACCTGTTAACAGCTAGTTGTAGCTTAATTCAACTCTCTGCATTTCTCATATTTTAACATACTATAATGAAATTGTTATAGTGATTGCACCAGCTATGATGCGCGTGCTAAGATGTATAACGGTTGTATTTGAATGTATACTCGCAAGAGTTCTAAGATTAAGAGACGGTTATATGGCGAAAACGGAATGCGCAATGTACTCGTACAGGGTATATAAGGACTCACGTTATGGAGTGCACGTGCGTGTGTTAGTAGACTTGCCCTGTACAAGTTAGCTAAACGTTAAGAGTCCAATAATTATATAAACCGTTGGCTGTTGGACTCTTTGACTGGAAGTTATTGTCGCCCACGCGAGTTACAATACTAATTGTTTATAACATGACACTCTTCTTTAGTACAAGATATAAGCATTCTCAAGCAATTGAATATTGAAAAGCATCATATCAGCCGAAGAAAAACAACATCACGTTTTACTTTAATTCAGCAACTCAGTTATAATCACCAACCGTGGTGATATTATTGATTACTTCAAGAGCAAATAGGCCAGTAGACCGTGGTGGCTCTCATTAAGTTCTGGCGGCAGATAATTACACAAAAGGATTCCGTGTCTCTATGGGATTTATATCATGATCTTGTGTCCAAGTTATCTCATTTCGACTCTTTAATTTTGGTCGTCAATATCGATCGCCACGTCACTTTGAAATACTTTCTCGAACTTAGGAAAGTTCTGAGCGTCCACATCGAATGCTCACGGAACTCATATATAATACTTTGTGTGAGTGTGCCGGAAGCTACATTGGAGAAAAAAGTGGACAGCTTCATCAGAAAGCGAGATATGGCTTGCTTAAAGTCTAGACATGAATGCATAATGCGCTCCAAGGCTCACACGGCTCATTACAGGACTTTTACTGCTGCATCGCGACTACCATTCTACCGACAATAGAGCTTTCAATGAATGATCCATGGGAGAGTAACTTTTATTGACGTTTTAAGATAAGATCTTAGTTATTTGCATTTTATCCTGCGCTGTAGATTTGAAAATTTGCTAATCAGCTCTCATGTCACCGTTAAGCTTGTCTTACCAAGTAACTAACAGTAAATAACGAATGTTATGTACTAAGAGTTTATAAGCAATTAATGTCTCAACAGCCAGCGTCCCTACTCAAATGGACTATCAGTAGACAGCTATTAAAAATAAATGGGCTGCCGCTTATCAGAATTCATTAGCCTGCATTTATGACGCTTCAGACTAACTACGCCAAATTATTGGCACCAAGGTCTGTATCCATAAACGGATAAATACAAGAAATACATGGCGATAAATTATGGCTCAGGTGCAGAGCGAGCACTCCTGAGGGAGAAGCTAAATACTATAAGATGACACAATTTTTACGCCACATTGTATTTTTTGGATTGAATTCCTGACTTTCTGATTATATTGTGGAATCCAACTTGGTTGATCCAAGATTGCGGACTTGACACGTTTTGTTACGTTGCCTGACTTCATGATAATTAAAAGATATCCATCAGGGCAAACAAAGGCTGTCCACCGAGCTGAAAGGAATATTGGCATGTCTTATCAAAAAAAGGTTGAGTTAAGTTCTGGTCGTTAGCTTTTATCTCTCCTTTAAAATGCTCACAATGCAGACCTTATTAGAAGCTAGACATGCACGTATAGCGAGTTTTAGGCCTCCCACGGCTCATTACAGGACTTTTACTGCTGATGCGTTTATGAACACTGTGACTACCATTCTACTGACAATAGAGCTATTAATGATTGATCCACGCGAGAGTAAATTGATTGACTTTCAAGATAAGATCTTAGTGATTTGAATTTTAACTTGTGCGTTGCATGTGTGCATTTGTTAATCAACTTTCAATACATAGTCTACCGTGTTTTTCTAAGAAAATAACAAAATTAATGTTATCAAATAAGATTGCATAGATAAAGAGATGGTTAAATAAATAATCAGATTAAAAAAAAAAGTAATAGGATTCTGATAAGCCCCTCGATCCTATTACGAGTAAACAGATCAGAAAAGATGTAGGTGGAG
>OMLO01002263.1_pt1 | contig 15432 bp, 6 predicted proteins | sample 1674811 | NCBI WGS metagenome assembly OMLO01 (sample SAMN06265003, study PRJEB25207) | coral metagenome | isolation source: Coral host | place: Mexico:La Bocana,Puerto Morelos, Mexico | collected 2008-11-13 | reverse complement strand
GCACCAGCCAAATTAAGCAATAAATAAGGGCTGTTAAGAACCAATCAGATTCGAGCATTTTGTTATTGCCACAATTAGAATAGAAATCACGCGCTACATCTTATGATTTTTACGCCTTATTTTATTTCAAACGCATCAAGCGATAATTATTTGTTACCCCGTCGACACCCCATCCCGCAATTTTCCAGTAAAGCACTCGTGCTATTTGATAACTTGTATGTTCCCCAGCTAAACTAGGGAATATTCAGTCACGTTACGTGTAAGACCAATCGTATTTGATGGAACCATCGACACCATGCTCACGAGCGTACTCGCAAGTTTGGGGGCATTTTAATTTTTATTTTGTAGTAATTTTCTATATTTTGGTGGCGTTTTTAATAAAACAGTGACTCCATTCGTGCTTGTTGGATATGATATGGTTATAGCCAGCTCATATCCAACGCGCGTTCGTGAAATAATTGTTAAGGCGGGCGTGAAATTTGATTGAAATTTTAGGAAGCTTAAAGAGGGATTAAAAAGAACAAAAAAAAGTTTTGTAACACCACCAGTCTGTTGAACGCCCCCGATAGGGCACCCCAGGTTGGAGGCAACTGTTTGGTGTACGACTACCAATTTTTAACTCTAAACTCAATTTTAAAACAACACCATATCTGTTCTATTTCACTAATCCTTAGAGAAAAACTATTTATCCCCAAATATACGCAAAAATCACCAAAAAATTTACAAAACAGCTTGAAACGTAGATATGTGGGATGAGCATAGAGAGTTTTTGATTGCTTGAAACGGGAACGAGATATTTGCCTTAAAACCATAATACCCAGCCAAATACGACCTTCAGGTGTAACCCCGCCTTTAGTATTCTGTCTTTATTATTAGGTTTGCGCACCAAGGTACACACTCCGCGGCGTTGTAAGAGATGATGAGCAACCTGAGAACAGAAAGCGGTTGCTCCTTGGAAAATGCTATGACGTGTGGAATGACTTGAGTTTCTCTCCCCGAAGTATTCAGCCTTGCTTTCATAATCGTAAGTAAATCATAACTCGTTTGCTTAAGTCATCGCTGAGACTAAAGTGATGACGTCATTGTGAAGTAACAGATCGATTATCAGTAACCCCTATTTGGCATGAATATAGTTAAGACTACGCGCACGAGTTTTGTTTCAGCAGAGTAGCTTATTAAACTCCGCAAAAACTGCAGACTGTTGGCGCTTTGCTTTTCCTTCGAAGTCAGGCAGGGACTATGAAGAGATACGAAAGGATTGGAGCGAGAAATGAGCGCGGCACTTACGAGAAGCAGGGTTTGAAAATTTCAAAAGGTCCGCAGTCAGTTTTTTTGGCCTCGCCCTGCTCCTTTCCATCAACCGCCCTTTGGCGTTCCTGTTAACGGATAAACCCTGGTCTGGCTCATAGAGAAAAGACTTGCCACCACCAGTCTAACATGAACTCAAGAACGAACGAGCGGATTTTCCACGTCCTTTAAAATTTCAATATTATTTATTTAATTATTTGTTTATTTATTTATTCTATGGCTTTCGGGCATATTTTTCTTGCGGAACACAGTGGGAAGTCCCGAGCGGACAAGAAAGCGCCATCTTGCCCGTTTGGGTAGGCAATCATAGCACAGGACTTTGTTCATCTTGCCCGCTCACTTTGCTAGCTTTACAATAAAGATTGATTTTGTTGGTGTGTTTCAGCTGATGGTGTCGGCGGAGATTATTTAGAAAACAAGGATGGCGTATGCGAGGCGGGGTTTAGTGCTGCTATGTCAAAAGATGGCGAAGCTGCGTTGCTGGGGACGCCAGGTCGATTCGCGGTTACCGGTAAGATTGTGTTGTTTTTAAAATGCGTAGAGGAAATTCTTGACGAAGAGATGTCTCATTTCTCGCAAAGTTACGGCGAGAGGGCAGGCACGTGAGCGAGCGCAAAAAATCACCTCGCGCGACGAGATGCCACGCATGGCGTCTTGGAAATGGCCGCGCGTAGGGTTTTCGTACGCGATGCGATTTACGCACTGGATTGTATGTACGTACGGCCATGTACGTAAAATAAATTTCTGGAGCTTGATATGATGAAGGATGCAAAACCGAAGACAAAAGTTAAAACGCTCAATGTGTGGCTTGTCTTTCATCATCATGATAAAATGCTTGATGTCTAAACTATGTCTTGGACCTCCTGATTTCAAACAGGGTCTGTTGCGATATACGTTTACGAAACAAGGGAAATGCCAAGATCATCGAAGAATCAAGTGCCTGATAGTTTTAGCTCGGCTGGTAATGCGATGGGTGAGTAAGCTTCAGATAAGCGATCAATTTGAATATTTTCAGAGAGAGCACTGCAAACCACGGGACGGTAGCTGACATTATAGTGCCTCTCTCCGCCTAAGTGTATAAATTAGTGAGCCAGCTTTTGTTCTTAGCACATGTTAAGTTCTTTTGTGATTTATTACTAAACAGACGCACGGCAACATGGAAATCTGCTTGTTAATATTAAAATATACTTGTTTTACATGATACTGTCGTTAAGAACTTAATCTGTCCTTCAATAGATTTTTCTCTCGTAGAACTTTCTTGTTAGCTCTTTTGCTTTTGTGAAGCGCTTAGAACAGATCTGCATAGGCGCTATAGAAATATCTATTATTATTATCATCGTCATCATCATCTCGCCTCCCACCCGTGTGTCCCGGGTTCGTTTCCCGGGCCCGGCGTCATATGTGGGTTGAGTTTGTTGTTGGTTCTCTTTTCTGCTCCGAGAGAATTTTCTCTGGGTACTCCGGTTTGGCCCTCTCCTCAAAAAACTATCATTTCCAAATTCCAATTCTAGCTTGGAAAAGTGTCCCCAATTAGCTCGAAAGTGCTAAACGCATTGACACTTAAATAAAGTAATTTGATTTGATTTTTTTATCATCATCATCGTCATAAGTAAGATGCAATCAAAATGCGAAAATATTTCAACATATGATAAAATTACTTTTATAGGATATGCAGTCGCCATAGGAAATTTCAAATCACCAGACAAAAAAGGTATGAGCAAATGATCTTAACGTTTAAAATGGCTCACATTCACAGCTATAAATTATATTTACATTTACCTCAGACTTAGCATGTGTTGAGATGCAAAGATCTGTGATAGACAAAAATTTGGTACCGGGAGAAGTTCCTCCCAAACTTAAACAACCGTTTTGTGTGAAAGTAACTGTTAGTTTATGAATTATCATCACTTTTTAACGTTTTGTCTCTCGTATTTCTTGCAGAATTTATTGCCAGCTCCACTCGGGCTGAAAACCTCCATGGAAAGGTAAAGGCCTCTTTAAAGGCCTCGGTATATGAAAGCTGGAAATTTGATTATGCCTTTGACCCAGTGTCGTAACGTCACTCATTGGTTTAGTTGACGGGCAAAAGTCTCGTGCTGTCGGCTGGCTCGAAAAAGTCGTACCATCGAAAAAAAAACGGATAGGTTTTCCATACGATCAGAAACAAATCAAAGCCTAATCGCTGCCTGTGGGCACCCGCTCGTTTTCCCGCGCTTGGTATTCGGACTTTTGCCTTGTACTCCGGTTGGTTGATTGTTTTAGAGCAGTTTTCACTTGAGTGTCGAACAGTAATTGGTTTTGAATTACTACGCTTCAAGGTTGGCTTGACTTTCATCCAATCACAATTAAAACCAAAACCAATCGTGACGCGCTCGCACACGTTTTCCCGCGTTTTGCGTCAGCTGCATGTGATTACTTTGAGTTTTGATTGGTTCACAGGATTTTCTGTGGCCTTTGTGATTGGCTAGAGTTATAACTTTGGTTTTGGTTAAATTGTGTTTAGTCAGAAGTGATGGCTTAAGTTTACTTAATAAAAGAAATTGTTCAATGAAAATTGACCAAACATAGCCAAGTATTGCTTTGCGTGCTCTTCAGGTTCCACCGAGAGAAAATTAAATACAGGTGGTCTAATTTGTTATGCTTCTTTTTAAAGGTTATGGCATTTGAATTAGATGACTACAACCTAATGTCCGTAAGCTTTACACTTCCTTTACCCAAGAACCTACAGGTATGGCACAATATATGGAACAATATATTCCCCTTAATGATCTCACGCATTTCTCGTATTGTCGATTTGCATGTTCATAGATCAAGACAATATCGCATAGTTTCTTCCTTCCTCTGGTTAATCAATTCACGTAACCAGGAACTAATATTTTCAAAGAATTTAAAAGGAATTGAAAGTTTTTATTTGTCAGGAGTCAATATAATTATTTTTGGCAGCAATCTAGTGCTGTCTGGATTATAAAGAAAATGGGCTGTTCTCTTGGGCGTTTAAGTGGTGTTTTTTTTCTTTGTGTTTTCTTTTCAAAAAATCAATTCATTGCTTTGTTCTGTTTCTTTCTTTTAGATGGGAAGTAACTTTGGCCAGGCACTTTGCGCTGTCGACTTGAACAATGATCGGTAAGGAATGTGGCTCAAAATTCAAACAGAGGATGGAAGTTTCCAGAGTATAAAACATACCAGACTTAAAAACTTAATGAATTCGTGTGTCACCGTGTTTGTGTAGCTTCCTTAAGGGTGTTGCGAAACTCTGAAATAGTACGAAGAGCGGTTTTTACACTCACCTTGTTACAAAGTTAAAAATACTTAGCAAAGTTAATCTAAACGATGATTTTTTCAGTTTGTCCGTCCTGACTTCTTTCAACTGAATTTATTCCAGATACTTTTGTTCTGTTTCATAGTAAATGTTGATCATTAATACGCTAGGGACTTGCAGATTTAAATCAATCTTGTGTTTTTCTGTAGTTATTCTGATTTGTTGGTTGGCGCTCCATATCATCGACACGGAAAAGGAGAGGGAGATGAAGGAAGAGTTTATGTTTATATCAATAACGGACAGGTGAGAATGCCCGGCTTCTAACCGCTCAAAGGTCACGCAACTTTGCGCTTAACATCTAGATGAAAATTTTGTAACAATTCCATCAGGCGAGCAATTCGTGGGAACAAGCACAACTGCTGCCATTCTGTGCCTTTAAGGTACTCATTGTCTCGTATTTACGCAATCTGTGATTGCGTGAGTGGAAAACATCAGCACTTGCTTCTCGCATTAGCGATGTTGCGAGAAAAAATGTTGCAGCTTGTGACCCTGTTGACAGAAATTGCACCCTCAAAAACTGCATGCAGTGCGTATCCGTACCGAAGCTCATTACTGCTACTCCAGCAGGGTTCTCTAATATTCTTTAATTTTTGTATGTTAAACCCCCCGGAGCCCGGGGGTATGGTTTTTCAGCCGTTTTGGTCATAAATAGGGTATCAATTTTTGCACTCTAGTCTTCAGTTCGTTTTTTTCAGAAGGAGCTACTTCTTCATCGCGCCCTCCTTCTCTCATCCGCGCTTTGCCTTCCTCTACCCCGTTTAACGCCTGCTACGCAGGCTAGATAAAGCCAGCAACAAAAGGCCTTCACAAATTTATGCTTACGACAACTGTGTACTAAGGTCATAAATATGGTATCAATTTTTTGGTCAGGTCATAAATAGGGTAGGAAAAATCGCAGATCCTGGTCATAAATAGGGTAAGGGTTTTGGGAAGCGGGCCGCACACCCTTACCCAATTTTTGGGGGAGTACCCCCCCCCGGGGGGGGTTAAACCCCGATATATTGAACGTTGGCTTTGATTGGCAGACAAGTTTAGAAAGCAAACAAAATGCTCTCGAAACATTTTACCAAAAGCTGCCACGCGGCACGTTTCCGTGTCGTTAGAACAACACTTGAGATTAGTTTTTGGTACGGTATTTATTCGTTTCTATTGTTCTCTGATAGAGAATGTATTTTGTTTGTTTTCCAGAGTCCCGGTACGTTGAATCACGTGGAATCCATGAGCCTGGATGGAAAAAAAACAAAAGGCTCTCTTTTTGGTTATGCTATGGCTGTGGCTGGGGATTTAAACAGAGATGGTTTTCCAGGTAGAACGAGTCGTCATACGTGCCTTGAGCCTCTCAAAGACTGAATTTGAATGTGGCAAATTTTATAAGGCTCATAAAAAAGATTCGATATAAATAGCGTTTGTTTTCTGTCAAATAAACAGATGTGGCTATAAGCGCACCTTATGGAGGGAAAGATCAAGGAGGTGTAGTGTTCATCTACTTTGGAACAAAAGATGGCATCGAAACCTTCTATAGACAGGTAAGAAACGAGCGAGCTTTTAAACGAGTTTTCGAACAGGCTTTTTACTCGTATTCAAATAGTTGTATAAGTGTGCATTCCTTTGGGGAGATCTGGGTCAGGATATGTCATCCTAGATCACTCAGATCACGGTACATCAAAGGATCCGTGACTAGAGTGGATTGAGCGGGTTTTTTGACGCACAATGATCTGTTTGATCTTGGTTCACTGATCCTGACCCAGATCACCCCTAAAGGAACGCACCCTGAATAAATAGTTGATCGATCCTAAAGATCGATCGATTGATTTATCTATCGATTGATTGATTGATTGAACGATCGATCGATCGATCGAATGAAGAAAGTCTTTTGAATGCACGTATGGTGTTAGGCGTGATCTGGTTTTTACAGTAATTAGATTTTTCTTATTTGTGGTTTGTGCACCGTTCCTTTCTTATTTTTCTCTTTCTTTCATATTAATCTTGTTCTGTACGTAGGCAATTGAAGCGTCTGATGTTTTTCCTGGTGTGAAGACGTTTGGATTTTCGCTTTCTGGTGATTTGGATGTTGACAACAACAACTATCCAGGTAATATTAAAAAAAAACCTTTTACTCACGTTTAAAAGTCTTAGAAAGAATTTCCGCAGAATAATTACAAATGTAACTCTCTTTGCACAGATCTCGCTGTTGGTGCGTATTCGTCAGACAAAGCCTTCCTGCTGAGGTAACAAATCAATTTGTAGATCTGGTTATAGCCCTTACCGACATCTTTATTTCCACCAATATTTTAAAAAGCAAATTGTGGCATTGTGGGCTGACTTATTTATCGGGAACATTGGTTTCCAAATCAAGACAATCAGAAAGAAGAAATTATTTTCTCGGCCAATCAGGTGCAAGACCAAAAAATTGACCATGAAGTGAGTTGCGTAGCTTTTCCTGCGCTTGCGGTTTCATGTCTTCCCGCTGTTATTGCAGGTTCCATGATTTCCTGCTCTTTGCGTCAGCTACATGTTTTCCCGCCCTTGGCAGGGGTTGCGAGTTTTCCCGCGCTTGATGCTGGCCACGTGTTTCCCGCCCTACATGTTTCCTGTCGTTTACGCCGTTTACATGTTTTCCCGCCATTTACACTATTTACGCGCTTTTGTCCTTAGTAACGGTTTCGTATTTTCCCGGCGTCACAACCAGTCACATGATTTTACTCAAAAACTCTGATTGGTTGATATATCACTATTTGCGAAAATTTTTGTGTTTCATTCCCATTAGGGCCCGACCAATTGTAGAAATGGATGGGAAGATAATCTTGAGTACGAAGCAGATTTCGCTGGAAGACAACAAAACCATGCGATTAGCAAGTGACCGCATTTCGCGTAAAAGGTATCCATTTTAATATAAGCTGCGGTTTAATCTTAGAATTCCTTGAAACTGTTTTTTGCCGATATTCGAAGTAATTAAGCTTCTTTATTGCAGTATTAATGTGACTGTGTGTTTAAAGTACGAGAATCAGAAGCAGAACTCTGGTAAGTTATCTGTTTAATTAAATGCTCGATAACACTAATTCCCTGATGAACGTCTGCCAGGAGATAGGATACTTGTTGAAGCCTTTGAAATGAAACCTGCCCTTAAAGAACTTCCGTCACCTCTTGTAAACAAAAATAAGTGGAAATAGGCAGTAAAACATCTTAATTGGACACATTTTCCCATTTTGTATGTTTTGGACTTAAGCAAGTTACATTAACAAATTCTCCTTGCATACCACATTCTGCGCGCCACAGATCGACTTTAAGCGAATTATCAGTGGTTCAGTTCCACCGGTTAACATCCCGCCCGAGCATTCCCCAGGGGATGTGAGATCTATTCCTTATTCGGCGGCCTATTCCCCGCCCCCGGGCACGAAAAAGGAGATAATTTCCCGCTCCCGGGACTCCTGTCTACCTCAGCTATGTCTGTATGTGTACAAAAAAAGTTTGCAATATTGGTTGCTCTACAATAACAAAAACAGACCCCCCCCCCGTACCCCTTCCCCCACCCCCTCGCTGGGCACGAAGAATTGGGGTTGCTCAAGAGGGGAGAATGGTGACAAGTGGAATGTAATGAAATGTCAACTCACGTCATATTCTTTTTAAACCAAACATATGTAATTTAAATTAGCCAGGGCAAAAAGAAATTCGCTCCGTCCTGATTTTTTTTTCACGCTCAAGGCGCTCATTTCTTTCTCACCTTTACTTTCTTTTTTCAGACGTGCGAAATGTCACTTTTACAGTAGAGCTTGACAATGATCGCTTGACAGACGAGCATGATCTACGCCGAATGTTCTTCTTCCAAGACAACAAGACTTCCTTTTCGATCACACGGCAAATATCTTTGACGAAAGAAAATGAATGGTATTGCATGTTTCTCGACACAGCGTATTTAAGGGTAAGTTGTGTACAATTCACTCTGCAGCGCATATCTGAGTTATCGTCTACATCCCGTTCTACTCATTCTGCAAACAGTTCTGTTTTTTTTTTCTCCCATTCTCATTTCAATTGTCTGATTTTCGACCCGCCTTCATAAAAAGTCTGGGGAGAGAACTATACTACTCAGGGTGGTGTGTTGGTGTAAGAGGCTGGCGCAGTGCGCGCATGCCTGAGAGAAGAGATGAAATATCGAATCGATATTAAAAAATTCAAAAGCAAAGCTCTCTGGTTATATGGAAGCGTAAAGCAATGGTCCTATTTCTTGAACCCAGTATTTCCTGGATGGAAAGTTATATATAGCTAAGTTGTCTGAGCTTACACCGGGTGTGTCTTCTCTGGACTGGCCCTAAAGTACGCTTACAGTAGACTTTTTCTTTTCAACTTTTTCTCGGCAGGAAAAGGAGCAACTTCAAAACTTGGTTGACCCATTAACATTTGATCTGATCTACGACCTCGAGACTTCCTCGTGTACTCTGTGTCCAATATTGAACAACTATAATGACATCGGTCAGCGGTCCTTTAGAGCTGAGGTAAGTACTAAATAAACGCTTGAAATTTAGGCCAAAGTTTTGGAACAATTAAATGCTCTTGTAGATATCTTTTAGATACATTTTAGTTAAAAACACTTAATCGGTAGGCGAAGAACGTAGACATAAAGATAAAATTTAACTTAATAAAAAATTTATTTGTATTTCTTTCTGAATTACGTTTGTAGGACATTTGTTTAGGTAGCTATCATGTTATTTGTACATTTTGCCTTTTATTTACACCTTTTCCCAGCATTCAATGATGTATTTTTCTTTCTATTGTTTCGAAGGTTGGGTTTGTCAAGCTGTGCGGAAATGACAAAATCTGTCAACCTGACTTATCTATCAAAGGAGAAGTGAAATTTGGCGATGGGTAAGTTTAATTAAAATCATAAAAGTATCAATTCTTCAAAGTAATTGCGTAACATTTCTTTTAAAGTTTATCTGGCAAAAGAAGTTTGTCCCTAGCGACCTCGTTCCCAGGGTCTATCTTCTCCCGGCCTTCTGAAGAAAAGATACCCTAAAAACCAACTTGATATACCCAATTATGAATTCCATTATTCTCATCACCTATCTACTTGAAAGTGTATTTTGATTATAAGGTGAAAATAGAGATTGATTACTGACATATCTTATCACTACATTTAAGGAGTCAAAAGGAGCTTCTCATTGGTGGTGTCAAAGAAATTATCGTCAGGGTGGAGGTTGAAAACAAGGCACAAGACGCAGCCTACCCGGGAAAGGTCATCGTGACGTATCCGTCTGTAATCGACTACGTCAGCAGTCAGGTTGGTCGGTGTGAAGAACGTTTTATCATTGTGAGAAGGTTTTCAAAAAGGCGTCACTCGAAATGTTTCCGAAGAGTGCCCGAAGGCTTTTACGAAGAGGACCCGACGAATTTATTAATCCGGCATCTTCGTGTTTATAGGGAATTATAACTTGAACATTCCGGACAGTCTGAAAGTCTCCTCGTTGACATGCCAGCAAAGTTGTACTTGAAGATCCACTTGATTATTTCTTAGTACAACCAATATGTTTTAGTCTATCCTTCTCCAAGTCGCAGACATTTTTCCATGCCTCGAGGTTAGCTAATCACATCTTGGATAATTCAAGTAATTGCCCCGATTCTCTCTCTTTCTTTAGGAAGTCTCTTGTTCCACAGAGGCTGGGAATGACGGGAAACGAAAGGCGGAATGTACTGTTGGAAATCCTTTTAAAGGAAACCAGAAAGTGAGTACCTTTTAAAGCAACAGGTCTCTCATTCGGAATTGCAATTGGCTACAAAAGTAGATTAGGTGTATTCTCTAATTCTGGAGAGAGTTTTTGTATTGTTGCGTGTTTCAAGGGCTTTTTTAATTCGATCTCTACACTTATTTTTGTAATGATTATGATGTTAAAAGTATGAAAGAGTTTAATGAAAGGTGGAAAGTACGAAAATATCGAACTGTTGTTTTACATTGTATTTATTTTAGTTGTTGTTGTTTTTGTTTTGTATAGAAACAATTCGACATCATATTCAACACTCAGAGAGTCACTGGAAACATCACTGAGTTTATTATCCATCTTGAGGCATCAAGGTAATTGAGAACTGAAAACCCGTTTCCGTAAGTCATCCATGTGAACACTCCTTGTAGCGGCATGCAGGATTACAGACGTAGTCGGCAGAAGCGACCAGAAATGGATACGTTATTCGTTAGGAGTAGCGAACTCCGGTGTAAAGTACTGAGGAGGCTAAGAATCTATAGTACGAGGAAAATTTGCCAGCTGCTGGCAAACTGGAGCGGTTTCATCTGAGTGAAAACCACTCTAGAACCTGACTGATTTATAGAATATAATTAGAGAGGTTGTACCTTTATTATGTCTGGTGGTAAACTGTGATTTGACTGAGAAATTTTGTTATTTTTTATATTTAGTGGTCTAACTAAAGACCAGGACCCCTCCAATAACGAGTACACGCTCCCAGTTGCTGTCAAATTTGAAGCGGATCTGAATATTATCGGGTAAGTTAAACGGGAAAGACTGGACACTAACTTAATACGCAAGATTGCACCCTCTGTTGCTACGTTCGAGTGTTCTTCTCAAACGAAGTGGTGAAGTTAGAGAATTATTGTTAGTACTCCGGGATGTACTAAAATTTTCGAAACAAACCTTCCTTGGAATATAATCTTTGGATATTGTGCTTCAGTGGCACTTTTTTTTTTCAGTGGCTGAAACTACTGTGAAATTGATGCTAAAATCTTTTGAAATCCAAGCTTTTGCCGATCCAGCTTGGAGTGTTATTGTATTCCAGAGGTAGATGAGTTCCAATGTTGTAGTTGCCTGCATCTTTAAATTCTTCCGCGTTTCAGAGGCACACTTTGTTACGCGACTGTTGTTAAGACTAACGGAAGGCACTAGAGAATTGACACCTGACTGACCTTTTGCGTTTTGGTATTGTCAGAAAGTCCAGACCGGACCAAGTCGTGTACAGTGACCAAGTTACAGAGGCGGTCGAGAACGCTAACGATATTGGACCTACTGTGAAACAAACCATAACGGTGAGTAGATGATATCAACAATATCTCGAACTTTTTCGCGTTTGGAGACGCATTGGCCTCCATCGCCGGTTCTAGTCAGGTCGGGGCAAGACATTTATCTGCATAACGTCTCCCTTGGTTAGAAAAGCAAAGGCCGGGATACAAAGCTCAAACATCGAATGTTTTTTGACAGCTGATGCCTCCCAGGCCACAGTTCCTTTGACCAAAAATTAGAAATATCTTCACGAAATTTAGAGGTTTTGCATTCAGGATAATGAAATCACTAAAACTCCCGTTATGCCTTTGTAACCTGTTTTCAGGTGCGAAACAATGGCCCCAGTCCAATGGAGTACTCAGAGGTGACTATTCTAGTTCCGTTCAAATATAACAAGGAAGAAGATTCAAACTACTTGCTGTACTTGATGGAAGTGCAGGTGAGTCGAATACGCTTGTTTCGGAAGTCTTTCCAATGTTCAGTAAACAGTCTTACGCCATCAGCGATCTTCGGGAATGTAACGTCACGGAATTAAAGAGGCTGGCAAGGAAAGCAGCTAAAACATCAATTCGTGCAGTGGCCGGTGATGGTCTTGCATTTATAACCGACGATCAACTATGCTTTTATGCTTTGACGAAGGGCTAACGCTCGAAACGTCAGCTTTTCAACTCATTACGGTGGCCAATTTACATTTTCAACTTAGTTGATATAACCAAATTACTATGCTTTCATATCGTTCCCCGCTGTTTAAATATTCTTCACCTTCTACGGGTATATTCCGAACTAATGTGACCAGCTCCCAGCTGGTTTGATAGCTTAGTTGGTAGAGCACTGCACCGGCATCGCTGAGGTCATGGGTTCGAATTCCGTTCAGGCCTTATTATTTTTTCAGGCTTTAATTTGACAGCTGCGATGATCAACTATGCCTTCATATCTTTCTCCGCAGTTCAAATATGATATTTCGTATATCGTTTGTATCGTAAATGGAATAAGTCACCACTCACGATTTGTTTGACTTTAGGTTCTTGGAAATGCTGGAAGCTGTAATGTAAAGACCAATTATAAGAGTCTGCAGGTTTGTTGAATGTACATTTTATAGCTTAAGTTAAATTTCGTTGCTTTCAAAATGCAAGAAGAAGTAAAGCGAAATTTCAGTTAACTAAAAGTTGTAAAAGTCTTTTTTTTTTAAATATGTCCCGTAACCCACTGTCGGATGTTTCAACTTATCCTCATGACTTAACTTTTTAGCTTACCGGTAGCACCAATTCCAGTGAGCAGGTTGGTCAAGAATCCAGTTCCTCCGCAGACAAATCAAGACGTGATGTCGAGAAGTCAAGTGTCGAACTGGTAATTGTCATCCTTTTTTTCAACGAAAAAGGTTACCAGAGCGTTTCTGTAGTTGCAAAAAAAATCCCAAAGTAGAGTAACTAATCTGGCCAATCACAACAAGCGCAAATAACCCAATCAGCCAATACGAACCCGAATAAGATACTTATGACCGGTGAAAGCGTGGAAAAACATAGAAGCGGTCCCAAGGGCTGGAAACCACGCAAGCGGTCCCGAACGGGGCAAAACTGACATGCAGCCCATACCAAGCGCTGGGAAATGGTCGTAACGCAAGTCACGATTGGTTTGTTTCGCTTTTAACTTGTTAAAAAAGTTTGCTCGCTCTGATTGATGGACTCAAGAATAAAAAAAAAAATGACGAATGTGTTACTTCCTAATTTTCAGCCTTGTGAATCTGATAGCGACATGACGTGCCTCAAGATTCCCTGCTTCCTGGGAAGACTGAGGCGAGGGGATCAGGTGAAGATACAAATGATCTCCCGTCTCTGGCAGAATACCCTAATCAAGGTATTTGACTGGTCAACAATTAGCGACTTCCGCTGCTTTTTTTTAAAGTAAGTTTGTTCCTTTTAAATTCCTTTTTTGTTTGCAGGCAAAAGCAGGGTCAGTAAACCTCACCACAACTGCCGAAGTTACTCCGCTATCTTCTGTCAGTGATCCAAACGAAAACGACAACGTAGTTAAGGTTTGTGTCTCTTGTTCCGGCCAGTGCCGGCGATAAATTCGTATTGTAATTCACTGTTAAGCTCGCGGTGTTTTCCTATAGTGTTACTCAGCAACATCAGCAGCATCACGAATCAAGATGGCGGTAAGCTGATGTGACCCCGACGTGACAGCATAAAGATAGAAATTCGATATTATTATTATTATTATTTTTTAACCTATTATGGTTAAAAAGTCATATTTACGAAAGGTAAACACTAGATAGATGTGTCAGATTCAACAGGAGGTTGATTAATATCACTACTTTTTTTGTCGCCAACAGATTGTACTCCGTGCCAATCCAAAGACCACTCCAAAACCCGAAGGTAGAAAGGTGGCTGCTTGGATCATTATCGTGTCTGTTCTAGGAGGCCTGCTGCTTTTTGGTCTTGCTGGATTTGCTCTCTACAGGGTAAGTGAATAATACTCTCCAGTCCCCTCCCCGCTCACCCCACTGACGTTAGTTTTATGTTTTATGATGTGACAAAAATGGTAAACTGACGCGAGTTGTTTTCTTTGCTTTACAGTTTGGTTTCTTCAAACGGAAACGCCACAATAAAGACGAAGACAACGAAGAAGAGATGACACCGATGAGAACAACGACAGCCCTGACTTAAGTTAATATTTAAGATAGAAGTTCAAAGCTATGTGACAAGGATGTCTTCAGTTTGTAGCTGACAGTGGGCCATTCCATTTAATATCCATCCCAAAGGTCATTTGACTGCCAACCCCCTAAGAAAAAGATCAAAGTGCCGATCCCTCAGAAACAAAATGCAAGGTAACCTTATGACTGTCTATAAATTTTAGATCTTCCCAATACTGACCCTCAGAAAATCTCCAAAGCGTCCTTGTGACCTTCTGAAATTTTCGACCTATGTTGAAAATTGTGACCTTTCCTTCTACCCTATCAGAAAATTTCGTCGACAGGAGAGGAGGGTGGAAAAAGTGGAATGGCCCAGTAATAGCTCAACCCTCCCAGTTATAGTTAATCTATTAGGTTTAGAACAAGGAGCATGACGATAATGTAGTAAATATGAAATCATTTGAGTGCTAGTGTACGGATAGTTTTGAAAGATCTTGTTCTCGTTTTGCGAATGGCTAGAAGCATAACGAGTTTACACCAGTTACTAGCAAAAGTACAAATGTAATATAAAGTTGCCCGAGAGAAGATTTTTTTTTTGAGGAGAAGACAAATATTTTTACAAGTTATAGTTATTTTTTCCTACAACCGGAAAGTTAAGATTAACTGAGTGAATGCGTTTAAGTAGTTAAGATGTAAAGTTTAAAATTTTAAAGAGGATGCTAAAAGGCTATTTTCAAAATGGCTTTAAATGGCTTTTGTCTTCATTAAAGTCAGGTTACGATATTTTCATAAGAAAATATTTGATTTGCACAAGAGTTGACTTTGGAAAAAGTTCCTTTCATATACAAGTTTTCGCACTAGGACTTGTTTTGAAACGAAGGCAAGAAAATATTAAAAAAGTCTATTCCATGTTGACTATTGACGAACTGTATATATTAAATCTCAAGAAGTAAATAAATGTTATGAAATTATTGTATCATTGTGAGTTGTGTTGTGTCACTCGGCATTAACCCATGAACAACACTATAATATAAGAATGGTAAATCTTCAATTATTAAGACAACTTTGTCGTATGTTTGTCGTATGTCGTATGTTATTCTGCATTTTCAAAATCTTTATTGATTTCCTGTTTATCCATATAGCTCTTTTCTATTAACTGAGTTAATTCTTAACTG
>OMLO01002262.1_pt1 | contig 15434 bp, 12 predicted proteins | sample 1674811 | NCBI WGS metagenome assembly OMLO01 (sample SAMN06265003, study PRJEB25207) | coral metagenome | isolation source: Coral host | place: Mexico:La Bocana,Puerto Morelos, Mexico | collected 2008-11-13 | reverse complement strand
TTTTCCATTTCTCCTCTTACTTGTCTACTTTATATTTATCTTTGTAAATTTAGAATGGAATAAATAAATAAAATGAAATGAAATGAAATAAAGCGAACTGTAATTAAACACACCTGTTTTGTATTCCGTGCTCATCTCTCTTTAGTTGATAATAAATGGCACCGACAATAACGCCAAATATAACCATGGTGACAAACTGCAGATCAGAACAAAGTGAGAACTAAGGAGGGAGGTATCCCACTCCGAGAGGTCCAGATCAGTAGCTACAAAGATGGTCGTTTCATTCCTTATTTATTTGAAGAAATACCAAACAAATGAAGGCAAGAGAAACGGAGCCATATCAATACACTATTGGGTATAGTGACCCCGTGATATCGAACACGCATCTGTGTTTTTGGCTTTATTTTCTAGGAGAAATGCCAAGCACTGCGAATACGAAGCACTTATCAAGTAGTGCAGGCACAGTCTAATCGTTATGCATTTGATGTTATCATAATCAAAGGTAAAGTCCCATGCCAACAAAGCTTCTGTTTTGACATTCAATGTACATAGATAAGTAGCGTGATAAGGATAAGATTTTCCGCATGACGGTTTAACCAACCCATAGTGTCTTTGTGTTTTGTGCAGAGAGTAAAAGTAAAATAGTGCATACATGAAGGAACATAACACATTTTTGTGAAAATGTCGGCGCCTAATCAGGTAGGCCACCAGATTCTGCTAAACTAAAACAAACAGTTAAAACATCTTCGGGTTTTACTTCACAAAAATTCCCTTCATCAATCCCGTTTCAATTCCTTTCAACTTTTGCAACATTTGTTTTGTTTTCTCTTGACATAGTCAAACAAATCAAAGTTAATCTTTTGCAATCGATCCCTCTTAGTAATGGTGCAAGATACGATTTCAATCGTCAGGTCATTTAGTGCAATAATATACCTGTTAATTAAAACGTTTCACTACAGATCCAAAACAAATTTCTGACAGACAGACCATTTAAAAGGTGGCAGACGTCGACAGAATACGAAACACTAGTCATGAAGAACTTTGTTCGTGGCCTAGCAGTTTTATTCATTTTGACTCTAACGTGTTTTGGCGAAGGGACCATTTGGGAGACAAAGGAAGATGTTTATGAACGTAAGTAGTGCTTTATATTAGAGCACAAGATGCAAATTATAAAACAGAAGCCTTTGAACTCCACAGTCACTGTCCGTGAGTCTCAGTGGTGTTTACAGTGGTACCGTCTGTAATGTTTCTGTTATCAAACTATAAAATGCCCAAAGCTGAAACAGTTCCAACGTTCATTACAATCCTGACTCATGCTGAGATTTATTCACTATATGGACAATCTGGCAAGAAGAGAACAGTTAAAGCCTCGCAGATTCGATTCGAACCCATCATCGCATGGTTGCTACAGAAAACAGATTATTTTTATTGATTTCAGTACAAAACGAACTTCCTACAATTCGCCAAATGAACACATTCAGTTTTACTTCCAAATTCTATCAGAATATTTGGCATTGCAATTGAATCTCTGCCAATCAACAGCCCTTGACCTTCGCAAGATCAAACAACGCCACTATACAATATTAGGTATTCATACGGTTTTTCTCGTTCAATTTGAAATTAATTTGCAAAAGTGAGCTTTTGGAAAAACTCACAAGTGAAAATCAATTGCAAATTGAACGAGAAAAATCGTGTGATTACTTATTAATAACATAAACATGAAAAATTTGCTTAGAGGAAGTGCCGGAAGATCTTTCTTAAGCCTTTTTTACCCATCGAGGAACACCCATTTCAAAATTTCCGCACAAAGGTTTTGTTATCATTTTACGTGACATCATTGGTTTGGAAAAATTAATTAAAAATTAAAAATTAATCTGGACTGGTGTTGCACTTGAATTTGCACTGCTCTCCGCCAATCAGAATGAAGTAATTTTTCATGTATTTTATTATTATATTGTAATAAACATCAAACAAACAACTTCTAACACGAGCAATTAGGTAAAACAGCAGTCTGCTTAGGTCGATCCATTCACATTGTACTCCATATATTATACTCCATATTATACTCACAAAGATTCCTGCTTAACTACATTTTCAAGAAAGGCTACGTGGCATTTTCAGAAACTAAGAATGTTCAGGCATTGAGTCAGTAATACCATACAGGTCGAGTAAAGCTGGGTCATGAATTTGCTGACCGCTTCAACCTTCATTTAATTGTCAAGCCGAGCTATTCATCCACTTGAAAATTACCCCCCATAGCGAGTTGACTATTCTAACGTCAGCCCTTCGTCAGAAAATTCCAAAGAATTTCGCTTGCTCACCGACGAATTGATGTTAATTACTTACTACGTTCACATGTAAACTCATGAGTGTAATGTAGTTAAATAGAGTACTGCTACTGCTACTGAAATTGCTACTGCTTCTACTAACTTTTAGATGCTCTAATAGGTACTAGGCTCAGTTTATCAAAGTATTGGTTTAAGATATTGGTACCCGGTCCTTTGCTCGTTCAGCACATGGCTAATTGAAGTGTTTTGGTCTTCTATCTAAGGTTTTCAGAACGTGCCTCCACTACAAGAAACCAGGGAATACCTTATGAAATATTTCCTGGACCGACAACCCTACTTAAGAGGCAAGCGATACACTCCATATTACGACATCATTTTTATCCTGGACTCATCTGCGTCCATTTCGCAGGCACACTTTAACCTCAGTCTAATCACAGCTCGGAATCTGGTGACGAGGTTTGCTCCTGACACACAGTTTGCTGCAGTGACATTTGGCACTAATGCAGCAGTCAACTTTAATTTCAACTCGTCCAGGGTAGGAATTTTATTTTCAGCCCACTCTCTCACTGCCTTTTATTGAAGAACGAATGAATGGAGAAGCGTTTTTGGCAGTACGAGGTTAATAGTTAATTACCTCTACATTTGTTAGAAATTAGATTTCGCAACAAAAGGCGCTACTTACCGCATCTTACTGAGTATCGCTCATGCTTACACGCGTTTGAAAAAACCAGCCTCCAGAGCGTCCAACATGCGCTTGGACATGTGCTTGGAAGGTCGCGGGTTCCACTCGCGTGAAGGGCTCAGAAATGTTACTATCTTAGTAATTCGACTTGAGAACGCTTCTTCATTTATTTCATTTCTCTTATCATAATCTACACAAAGGAATTGTCTGCGGACGATTCTACCATTTCTAATGACTGGAAGTCACGGGTTTATATCAAACACATTGTTTCGTCCCAAAAAAGGAGTTGTAAATCTGTACCACAGTTCTGTTTGATCTACACCTAAAAAAAATATACTGACTACTGACTCCATTGAAAAACTGACTAGCTACAGAGACTACAGAGAAAAAATAACCATATTATTGGCTTCTCATTTTCAAGGTCGCCATTGATAGCCTTAGTAAAATACATTACAGAGGAGGAAAGAAAAACACTTTGGATGCATTGCGGAAGACAAAGAAGATGCTTTTTTCTAACCGCGACTCAGGAGTGCGTGACGGCAGTCGCAAGCGCGTGTTACTCGTGACAGACGGACCATGTGAGCGGAACCTCAATGACACGACAAAGCTACAGAATCTCATCTGGGTGGCCATGCAGATTAAGACCATGGGACCAGAGGTGTTTGTTGTTGCTGTCGGTCGCAGGATTCCAAGGATTGAAGAACTCCTTTTGATACCGAGTTCTACTGATGTACATTTCTACCGCGTGGCCAACATGGCAGCATTTAAAAGATTAGTAGATGGGATAGCTAAACACATCGTTTATCAGGATGCTGACGACTACTTTCCGCTACCATAAAACTGTTCTGGAAGTATGCTATACCTGGATAGGTTTTGGGACACGGTTTAAACTAAATACGATATTTTAAGGTTGCCATTTGTAAGAAGAAAAAGAAGTGTTACTTTTACCTGGAGAATCGAGGTCTGTGGATTTCTGATAATGTTTCTTACCGCTCGTCCAGAAACAGTGGCCAACTGAAACACAAGAAACAAAGTGCCAAGTGTCAATAATCACGTGCAACAGTAATAGCGGTAGATAACAAATAAGGCTGCTTTATTGATAATGATCATGGCAGTTACTAATAGCAACAGTAACCTAACGACAATGACTGGTATCCTACCTAAAATAGTACTTTAATAACAACGATACTTTTGTAGCAATGATGCTACAAGTGTCAATGGTGCAATGGCAACAATAGGGAGCTCAAGCAAACCACGACCACGACGGCAACGAGAACGTCACCAAACAAAAAGTTTCATGAGCAGAACAATAGCCGTGCACGTGCGTTATAAATATTTGTACATTTCTTTTACGTCCTCTATAAAATTACCAAGTTAAACTCAGTCAATTAACGTGGACGACTATCGCTGATCTATCGTACTACCATTTTAAATTGAACGCTGTCTTTGCATACTTAGCCCGACCACTTTTGACTAGGCGTCGTCCTCGGCGTGGGGTTCGTCGTTGCTAAAGCTCCCTATTGGCACTTCATTGACCATGATACATACCAACCATTTCTCACGTGTCGCCGACATTCTTGGAGCACTGTTCCCGCTTGCGGGAACATTTATCTTCAGAATCGAAACCCGCTCGAGGCATTAACCACTGGCATATCTACAAAGTTGAGCTGAGTTTAACAGCGCAGGCATGTCGGTTGCCACAGGCAATAAAAAATATTTTGTGAGACCGTTAATCAGCGGATGTCGGCGATAAATATCAACTATGAATATATCAATTCGATATTTTGCATTCTTTCTTAGAATCCAACTTGAGCTTCAGCAATTCTACCTGTCAGTAAATGTGATCCAGCCTTGAGTGACAATGATAGTTTACTGACAATGTTCCAACCCTACCTGACTGAAAAAAGAAGTCGCATAAGTAACTTCTGTCTCATTTGAAAAACCAACGCTTCGAAGGCTGGTTGAAAATTCTTCAAAAATCGGTTGAGTTGTCTGTATAATTTTCCTGGCATGATGTGAATTTCTAAACATCTCGGGTAAGTTAACAAGTTTTGACGAGTGTTCCTCATCAATTGACAGCACCGTTGTATCTAAAACACAAAATAATCTTCAATGAGGTGGCCAATATATTAAGTATTTATGGAAGAGCTCTCGTCCGTACTAGAGACACGGAATGATGTATAGTTAGCACGTGGGACCCATGATTGGGAAATCATGGGTCAAGAGGTCGCTCACTCTCTCTGTGCGAGTAACTTCAGTGGTTCCTAACAAACTATATAAAACAATTTCTAGTCCTTAAAACAATTCAGGCAGTGGTTTGTACAAGCCAACATGAACAAAGTGGGTTCATCTCTTGCAGAGCGACCCCCGCGCCTTCACATTATTAAGATAACAGTGTAGCAAGGACTGAAGGCTTTACCTGAACTGTCACCCAGGCCATGTCTTTGAGCCGCTTCAGATTCAAATATAACATCCATGAAGAAATCTGCTGGATTATTGTGCTCCTCGCATATGTACCCTGAAAATAAAGTGTAAAATGGGTGAATGTTGAGCAAAAAGGCATGATGAAAATACATTTAATAACAACAAAAGTGTATTGAAAAGGTTATATATCCCCAAATAACCGACTAGTTAACAATTATTGTGTTCATGGACTGAACTGCCAGTAATTTTATAAGTATTGTAACAAGCTAACTTTACCACACTGCTAGGCTACTCACTAACGCGTTTAGCGAGAATAGATCCGAAGAGGATCGACTCATTAATTTATCAGCAGAGTTTCAAAGCCACTGGAATATATATAATGCAAGCTTCATTGAAGAACTTTGCTTGGTCCATATTGGGGAATGTCGGTCTCGTTCTTTCTTAGTCAAGTTTTCGAACCTCGCTCGCGGCTCGCTCCAAATCATCGCCCAAGAAGAACTTCACCAATATTTGTCCAGTGTGGACATTGCGCAAGTTCCATAAGAGATATAGGAAAATGAAGGAAAAAACGACATTTCACCATATAGACCTACCGGCCAACAAATAAAATACAGCCGTTTCGAGAAACATCATCCTACAGAACCATAAAAATGAGTGGAATAAGTGGCAGTTTTAGGAAGTTGGATCGCAGTCCCGGGTGCAGCAGATATATTATAATGTCTCGTTAAGGTGTTTCCAAAGGTCTTTCCTGTTTTTGTTGTTGTAAACAATCACTACTCAAAATACTTTTCTGCATGTCACTGACGCCCTTTATGCTTACGTAGGATCTTTCTGCAGCTAGTTAATTGCTACCATTTAACAGTCACTAAAAATTACCTAAGTCCTCAAAGTACGTGATCGCTTCATTCGCGGGGCCCTGGTATACAAATTCGCCATTGGACAGCAGTGAAATGGTGTCAAACATTTTAAAGATGGAATAGCGAGGCTGATGAATGGACATTATGACTGTGTTTCCTCGACGACCAAGCCTAGAGAACGTACAAAAGGTACAGAGACAATGTAAAGGCCCATATCAAAAGAGTAATGGCTTGAGGTATTTCAATTTGATTAACCAAAGATTAGAGCAGTGCGTTCACGCGAGTACATTGCATGGTTGGAGTTTGATCGAATGTCAGATAACGATCTGGACGTGAAGTTGAACTGGCGATGTACAGATTGCTCGAACTTACATCTTGTTCAGTTTCACAAAAGAAAGAGGTGAATTAACCATTATGACCACAAAACATGGTCTTTTGGGGAGTTTCACAACACGAAAAGTTTGTTTTCTGACAATCAATTATGGGCAGAACGAATTTGCCGAGCTGCAAATCGGAAAATTTATTTTCTGACATCATAGCCATTTGACGAGCTACACGGAAGATTTTTTTTCTTACCACAACTCATAGCCATTTGCTGAGCTACAAAACATTCCTTCACGATGACGCAGGCTGTAGTTACTTGTTGTCAAACCTGAAGGCTAGCGGGCCAAAATACATGCAGCTTTGCAGAATCTTCGAAAGTATACGGCAAATACGTGACTGTGCATGCGCTTATGATGTAATTTGCCCCAACTGTGGGGGGAGTGGGGGCAAATTGATGAACAACTTCGTCCCAAAGTGTCGATAAAGACTGGAATAGGACTCTACGTGAACGCAATACTCATCGATAAAGGGGTAAGTTTCTAAAGAAACTGTGGTGCTGCGTCGGTGGGGAGTATTACAATATAATTTGGTTTTATCAACTGGGTTGATAATGTGAATTGACCACCGTAAAGAGATTCGAAAGCTAAAAAGCAATACTCATCGGTCAACAAAAAAACACATGATCTCAAGCTGATATCTTGTTTTAACAGGTGTCAGTTGATCATAATATGAATGCCATTCAGAGCGGAAAAACATATTAAGCATGCGCGAAGTTTGGCCGCGCGCCAGGTTTCAAGCTTCAAAAAATAGCGGAAATTTCGTAGGTCGTGTAGACAAAAACAGTTACGAAATTTATACGCTTTCCTAATTTTCCCGGTAAGCAGCGACATTTTAACGTCATTAATGGAAAGCTGATGCATTGTTTTCGTTGGCAATCCATTTTTTTCGGACAAAATTAACCTAAATACAATTTCCGAAGCCTTTATTTTCCAAAGAAATTTCGGGGCGAAGACTCATTTATTCCACAAGCACTCTTTACGTATTGCATCCATATAAGAAACCCACTAAAGATATGAGCAAGTTAGAGAGCCACTCAGCAGGCAGGATGCGCCTTGTTTTCTTAACAGTGAAATGCAGAAAAAATTCATGCCTGCCCAAGTATAAATGAATCAAAAAATGAATCAACATCCCTGCATACTTCGGCCGATCTTTCCATTGCAGCTTGCGTTATTACCTGGGCCCGTAAGTGGTACGCAAGATGCGCAGAAAGCTGCGCAGTAAATTTTTCCGCTCTGTCCAATGTCAAAGATGTGCGTTGACAACCAAGGATGAATGACTTGGTGTATTGGATGAGGTATGGCCACTATGTTGCGCTACATCGTCATAGGGCGCGTGTGCAAACGATTCATGCACCTAGTCGCCAATAGCCATGTTGACCATGAAAAAGGGGTTGCTATAGTTATAGTGCTTCACTTGGCAGCCTTGCTTTGCTAGAAACAAAGAACGCTGAGAGCAGAGCAAACGGTGGGGCTTGAGTATTTCATGGGAAGGAGAAATAAGCAAGTGGTTGCAAAAATAACATGTTTTCTAGGTTAGAAGAAGTTACAGGGACTTCTTTGCAAGCTCATTGAACGTGCAATCTTTCCTTACCCCCATAGAAGTTGAATGACAGATACAGCTGTGGATGCATCAAGACCAGTGGTTGGCTCATCAAGAAATAAAACAGACGGCGACATAATCAGCTCCATTCCAATATTAGTGCGTTTTCGTTCTCCTCCTGAAATACCCCGGATGAACTCATTTCCAACCTACGAAAACGAACTAGAGATAAGCAGAGGACGTACAGGGGGATGCTTTTTTACTTTTAGCGAATTTTTGCTGTCGTCAATGATTACATTTTTCTCTTATTATCAAACTACTTTGCAAATAGAGAAGGTATCGGTCTACCTATAAGTTTTCGAGAGTTTATGATTTTACGATTTACAATGACGGAAATTATGGCCTCTAAAATTGCCGAAAATTCCGAACCTAACATATGTTCGTTAATATTGCGCAATGTTATTGAGACCTTTCTGGCGTGTCTCAGCGAGCATCCCTGACTTAATTCACGGGATTGGCCACTTTTCTCATCACTTGTGAAATATAAGAACTAATCTTGTATCTCGACCACTTATCACATACTCCAAAACTTCGTTCGAATCACTGGATTTCTTTTCTTCCGTCAAAACCCAACAAGACGAACATAAAATTCAAAGAAAAAACAAAGACAAAGCAAACACAGGTAAATTATTCATTCGACTTCCTTTAGTTAGCTCAATCCTACTCAACGGTACTGCCAACCCTCAAAGCCCCCCGAGAATCTTATCCTGGGGAGAGCTCCAAAAACTCTCGTAAACCCTGCAACATTCGTACTAGCGTAATAGCACCTGTCAACAACCCTGCGGAAATTTTGGTTTTTATTTCCATATTCTCCTACTAGACGTACTTTTGACTCAGCCACATGAAACAATCCCAGGTCACTGAGGGTTGCATCCACTCGCTCTTCGCGTTCACGTTTGCTCAGCTTGCCCGGAAGTCGTAACGCTGCTGAGAAATGAAGATTTTCCCTAACAGTAAGGGTGCCCATCACGACATCTTCCTAAGAGAAAACAAATAGCATTATCAGCTATTATTACAGCTCTTGAACAAATACATGTCACTGACAGGTACAGATCTAGATGTTCCAAAAATGGCCGAGATTGAAAATCAAAAGTACGCTAACTAACTTTAACTTTAGGTCTGGGTTTACTTGAGGTCCACTTTCCTTCAAGTGTTGAACCCATTCAGGTAGGTTTATATTCTTAATGAAATAGTTACTTAAATAATGAGGAACTTGAATTGTGCAAACATTTAAAAGTTGGTGTCGATCCTTTAGTAGGGTTCAGGAGACTCGATCCATCTGAAGAGCTTACCTGTACAACATATCCCGTGATACACTTGAAATTACTGGGCTGCTTGACTCCATTAACAAGGACATGACCTGACAAGTGTTTGCGATCCTTTCGTCCAGCTAATATGTCAAGAAGCCTTTAAGAAGGATGACAATAAAAGTGCTGTACAATAATAAGCTAAAAAATACCAGCTCTAATGATTGCTACCCTTGCCAAAACCACTGCCAATATACCACCTTCGGACATTCAATATTTTTCTAGCTTTATATCTGCAAGGAGCAAATTTTAAGGCTCATGGAAGCAATATTCAGGAACAGAATGCTGTTTTAGATGAATAGAAGAAGACATAAAAGAGAAGATGATGAAGATAAGATGAACAACAGTGCATTCCAAGTGGGTGTGGTTACTACAGTCATTATTTTCAATTTGAGTAACTGTGTATAGTGTTAATTCTTGCACACTCATGGTTCATAAGTCTAGACCATAGAAATGGTGTAACTTCACTTATTGTACGTAACTGCAGAAAAATGTAGTTTTCAATTGCTTAGCTGGGGTAAAGAAAACCTGAAGCAATCACTCTGGTTAGCTCAGATTTTTTCAATATTATAAAAAAGGTGCTGAATATAAAATAATAGACTTACTTGAGATTAGCTGTATAATAATAGGTTTGCATTGATTGGCTTATCTGTAACTTAACAATCATGTGTTCTTATACTGACTTACGTCGTTTTGCCACTTCCTGTAGGCCCCAGTATTGCATTCAGTCCTGGCTCCATTATACCACTTCATACAATGCAAGAGTGAATTAAAATTAAACTGAAAATGTCATTCAGTTGAGAAACATGCTGGTTATATATTATCAATAACTACTAGTTATGTACTAAATGTGAATTACTAAAAGTGGTACTACGATCAAATTTTTACACCTTGAATTTTTAGGTTAATAACATAATTTCACAAAAGATTAAAAAGTGCCATTACTATTTGCAAATATCTTCATTAATTCCCAAGATAAATGTGTGAACTGATGATGTCATACAAATATTACATCAAGAATATCAATAGTCAGAGGTATCTTGGTTTATTTGCAGCAGAAACCATTGAAACTTGAAAGGCTATTAGTTCTACAACCATCACACCTACAGCTATTAAAATTTCTGTTCCCATGGCAACCCAATATTTTCCAGTCCCCTTCAGTAAATCTGATTTCAATATACATTAATAAACTTGACCTAACATTTTTATATACTGACAGCTAGATCATGAATATGAGGCACTATTGGCAAATATTGATATAAAATTCGAGGATGGCCAGAAAAGCCTTTAATATGAGAGAAGTCTGGAACCCAATATGTTGCCAAAGTAACAAAACTGTTCAGCTCATATTGTGGAGCAGCACTGGTAAAATCTAACTGCCAAAACTTAAACATTTCTAATTCAAATTGGCTGAGATATCTTGGTTCATCATATTTGATCAAAATTTGGTTGATTATAACTAAGCTAATTTGCATATTTAAAAAACTTGAATATCTCTGGATTGAAAAGAGATTTTTTTGCAAAATAATAAACAGCATTTTGTTCTCATACAGACTCCTTGTCTATGTTTTAAAATGGCCTAGATAGGAAAGATGTGATTTTCGTCATAGTATTCCAATTGAGGGTAGTAAAAACAAAACTAGAGTTATCAATCTGGTTAATCACAGAAAATGTAGACATTCCATCTCACATAAAAGTGAATATGTTTAGCAGGTATGAAGCACAAGAAAGTGTCTGGGAGCAAGTCACAATTGGTTTTGTTTTTACTGCTGATTGCATGAGAAGGTGGCATGTTTTTTAGCCAATCCTTTAGTATAGTAATGGAAAACAAAAGCAAATGTAAAATACCTTTGACACTCAAGGGACAACTGTTCTAATGATATATCTACTACATATAATTAGAACAATTCTACTAGTATAGTAATACCATTCTTGCAATCTGATCTGATTGACTTGGCTACTCATACACTTTTTAAACAATAAAGTGTTTCTGTTGAGGAACTGTTTAAACAATGCAACTATCAGACCGATAGTTCCAAGACATAAACACTCTATTGTCTTTATTGTTCACCACTAACTTTTCTTCCATGCACCAGTTCAAAAATTATACTGAATTATTTCCAACTTTTTAAGACGAAAGTTGTGACAGCCAAATGTAAAATTTGAGACAGAAAACAGACAGAAACCCACTTTTTCGGTAAATTGTTTATTACTACAAACCCGCATTTTTACAGAAAAATTTCCACAAACAAGCAGTACCCATCCATGTATTTTCGGTGGATGGGCACTATTCAAACAATAGAGTGTTTCTGTTAGAGGAACTATTGGCTGATAGTTGCATGTTGCCCCCCATAGATAGGCATTTAATTTTATGTTTTTTTCATGATCTGAGACGATCCGAGTCGATCCGAGTTGATCCGACCCAGACTGGCGAGTTGATCCGGTCCGACTTTTGTACCTGCCTCCCATAAATTTCATATTCTCTAAGCCAACTTGTTTACCGAAAAAATTTCATGAACAAGTACTATCCATTCTGGTATTTTGGTGGAAGAGCACCATCAGCTGATAGTGTCTCTCCACAGAGGGGCACTATCGCATCACATGATCAATTTAAACCAATTAGAATTGGAGAAAATTTAGTGGTGGGCTGAAAGTGTCTCTCTACCGACAAACAAATTTTCCTTTTTGGACTATCTTGTTTTGTTTTAGAGATACAGACACTTTTGTACTATGCAAGTGAAGAAAGGTATGATGTCATAAATTGTTCCACTAAACTGAACAGTAAAATACTGAATCAGGAATATCTCTGGAAATATTAGAGCAGTGTTCTACAAGCTTGGCACCAGAAATCACATCACAAAAGAAACAAAATGTCACCTGTTGTGTCATTGTCATGACAACAGTTTTGCTGCTGGTCCTTTGTTAATTGAAACTAAAATTCCCAGTTTTTGTCCTAACCAAGGATCATCCACTCCCAACAATATACTGAAAGAGTTAAGACAATATGGGCATCATGTACGTTTCAAGAAGGACCTTCTGTCCCACTTTAAAGGGTTGTAAATGAGGAAATTTGGTTTTTGACAGAAATCGAATGAAGCCAAGATTGTTGTCCTGACAATGACAGGTGTCATCTTGTTTCTTTTGTGATGTACATTCCTGGTGCCAAGTTTAAAGAACACTACTCAATTATTCCTAGAGATATTCTTGATTTACTATTTTACTGTTTTAGTAAAGCAATTTATGACGTCATTGCTTTCCTCATTTGCATAATACAAAAACATTCAATATCTCTAAATGAAAAAAAAGTTAAATCACTCTCATCTCAAAGAAATGTCAAGTTAATAATCTGTTTGTTAATTAATTTAAATTATTTAGTAAAGAGCAAGTAGAACTTGAACATTTTCACTTTTTCTGTTTTTTAATCTTAGTAATCACTGCTAGTAATGTACAGCCACACAGGATATATGCAGTGTAGTTCAGTCTTCTTATAACTTCACAGGAGAAGCTGACTTCTTTGCATGCAATATTGTCTTGAAAGATTGAGTCATCAAAAGACTTAATGCTATACCTCCAAATCAAATATGTTTTTCCATTAGAGAACATGTAATGTGTCATGGGTCAAAACTCACTAGACTCCTATACTAACTCCTAACTCAACACTAACTCCCTAGTTCCCTAGGGCAACTTTCAACTATACACTGACCTTGAAACCACAACAAATTTGTGTGCAAGCCACCAATTTTGAACCAAGTAAGTACCTTTTTCTCGTATAAAATGTTTTTCACTGCTTTTGTTTTGTGTATTACTCAAACTCAAAACAGAAGACCGAACAATTTACAGAAATCCTCATTGCAAATTAAGTTACAAAACTCAAATCCAAATGTCTCTTATCCTAGGCTAGCTTAATTGGGCTTTGAACAACAAGGCCCAGGAGCTCCGCTTTTAGGTTTGGCTAGATCTATATAATTTTATATATGTTTTTTTAATGTTTTCAATAACCTGCAGCCTGAACAGGCAAGCTCACTGACTGACAACCTGTTTTTTCTCCAAAAGGTAAACACACATTAATTAACAAGCAATGAAAAAAGAAACTTATTATGATTTTCAAATAAAATCAACCAGTGAAAAGTGTATCAAAAACATATGAATATGAATATGAATATCCAATGTAGTTTGCAGGCTTGTTAAATTATACTGATATGCTCACCTGAGGTTTTTAATGATTTGCCTCTCAGTTTTTACTCCTTTCACCTTGGTACGGATTGAGTAACAGATGTTGTGATATGATATCATTGTTCCAATGTCAAAACCTGATTCATCTGATAATGAACGGCTAATATTTGCATGTTGGCCTACATGTAGATGTCTACAGGCAGTGCTATTGCAAACATGATGGTTTTCAACGTTTTCTTCAGCATGTAATAATGGAGTCCTTCCACTATAGGAATTATCACTTTCCTGTCAAACATGAAACAATCCAAATACAAAATTATTGTTTTTAACAAAAAGTTTTAATGAACCATAATTTGTGCAGTCTGGAATATGAACACCATTAAGATGAAACGGTTAGTGAATTATGAAATAAGAGAAGATTGAAAAAAGTTTATATAGAGAGAAATATACCATGAGAATTTAGTATACTGTACAAACAGGTAAATGTACACACTATACAACTTGAGTTCAGGTTAATTACGTGTTTTATGTATCTCTCATATATATCTATATAGATATTTGAATTTCACATATTTCCTGGTCCCTTTCCTCTTTTTACAAACATTCTAAGTAACACATCTGTTAGCCTAGTGATAACCTGAGGCTAATTTAAATTCAACTAGCAAGATTAATATTGTAGTAGAATAGTAATAATATGTTTTTTGTTGCTGTCTTTCCTCATTATGATAAAGACCTTTATGAACCTATACAGTAAATCCTTGAAATATGAACAACCAGAGGGTTCATTGATAACCTAGGGTATGAGTGAGTATGAGGCTGGTCAACCGGACTGGCCCAATTTCCTTAGACTGATACCAGTCTAAGGAATGCTATAGACACCCCCCCCTCTCCCCTTACTCTAACTGCAATGAAAAACATCTTAAACCCACGGGAGTGTCTAACTGGTTGTATCAATTTAAAATTATTAGAGAATTTTCAACTAGAAACAGAATACAGAACTTAAGATTTCACAGACTTTAGAAAGATGTATAAAAAAAGTTTGAAAATTTAACCGGGATAGATCTGAAGCCCTTTCACTGTATGAAGTTTTCACCTTTGAGAAAAGTTGTATCTTGCTGATCACAATATCATAAAATTGGGTATAGCAATTTGTAAGCTTAGTTTATTGTCCAAACTAGAGAGGTCAGAATAAGCCTCAAACGTGGTTCGAATCATTTATGCGTGTCACAGAGGACGATGTTTGAAACACTGGTTATTCACTGAGATTCAAAGTGAGTGAATTCTTTTGCTCCGCTTGTTATCACTGCATAAAAACCAACTGCAATTGAATTAATCATACCTTATTCATGTCTAGATCTCCAGCTTGATGTCAGCTAAATCCACAGGTAATTCGTGACAAACTCGTGACAGAAACCTGAGTCCAACAAATCTCCACAAGTCACGCAGGCTGAAGTATGTGTGACCATGTGCCTGATGTTACATTGGCAAATGGCTCCACACCTCTGTTGAGCGCTTCCTTCGATCATATTTGTTTTAGTCTTACTACTTTTGGTCATTTTTTCGGTTTATTGGGAGTAGGAATGCTTTGATTATCAGTCATCTTGTAATACACAAAGCGTACTTGCTGGGCCGGCCCGTCACAGCACAGGCGGCCCAAACGTGAGATGAGAGGAAATAATTAAAATTCAAATGAGACGTACGCGAACGTGACTCTTGACTA
>OMLO01002261.1_pt1 | contig 15436 bp, 8 predicted proteins | sample 1674811 | NCBI WGS metagenome assembly OMLO01 (sample SAMN06265003, study PRJEB25207) | coral metagenome | isolation source: Coral host | place: Mexico:La Bocana,Puerto Morelos, Mexico | collected 2008-11-13 | reverse complement strand
CATATTCACTGGTAGAGTTAATCATACTATGAACTTTCAATATTCAGAACTGATTTATTTGTAGCTCCATCAGAAACTGAAATGCTTATGCTAATGAGGCAAATATTGTAAACAAGGATTCCCCTATTGTTACATAACAAATCGCAACATACTCAGCTAAAGTGAAACATTTAGTATTTCATTGTTGTTTATATAACAAATCGAACATGTTTGTTCAGACATACAAAATTTTGTAATATTTTTCAGCAGTAAATGAGAAACTTCAAATCTCTGCGCGGCCACGTAATATTTTTTTTTCTCGTTCCATTTCGGATGGGGCTGGGGACTGCTCTCAAGGAGCTCGTTTGCTGAAGCGTGATTAGGAAATTTGACTACCAATTCATATTCACCGTTCTGGCGTAAATATGACCAGTTGGGTGACGTTTATTTGTCTGAAATAAGCTTATCAAAGATTTCAAGTATTAGATGGTATCTTCAGCAAAAGTTGGGGCACGAAAAAATCGCAAAATAGCAAATCGAATTAGAAGAGATATGGCTGGAGCTGGGGAGGCGGAGGGAAAGTTTAAAATTATGATAAAGGTGGAATTGCTGCTGAATGGTAAAGAGGCGGAAAGTAACAGTACAGGCTAGCTAAATAGTAACCGATCGCTTAATTGCCTCTGATTGGCGTCCCCTAAGTGAAATTTTCATACCTTGCTCCACCTTGAAAACCAATACTCCCATTACAGAAAGCGAACAGTGGTGTTTCCATATAAAATCACATTATGTGTATTTCATATTATTTTTGATTTTATATATGTATATTTTTCAATCTCCAAGAGTGAAGGCTCAGGGTCAAGGACCAGTCCGACCATTTATGGACAAAAACAATCGCAGAATCATGACAACGGTTCTCTTACTAGTCCTGCTTATGTTCAGCGAAGAAGACAGCGCACATGCATCACAAGGTAAGTGCATCGTGACTTCTCTCTTCGCTAGGTTTCACTTCAAATTGTGAACAGGAATCGAACCCATGACCTCCCGAACAAATGGCGGGCGCTCTATCCACTGTTACGAGAACTCATGGAGAACAAAGGTCACTTAACTGAGTCGTCCTGCATACTGCTAGGACCAGCACTGCCGAATTCATGGCGAGTAGTGATAAGTGAATGATGATGGTGAATTTTGAGCTCGGTAATAAAATGTGAAAGATGAATTATTCAAAATGACAGGAGCGTGGGACAAAGAAAATATCTGAGTCCCCGACAGGAATCGAACCCATGACCTCCCGAACACATCGCGGGCGCTCTATCCACTGAATTCAGCTCTATTCACTGTTACGTATAATTTTTGTCTTCCAGAATGTGGTGCAGTTGTAAACAATACGCTGATAAGTCCTGGATATCCAAACAACTACCCAAACAATCTAGATTGTAATTACTCGGTACCTATACCATCGAACATGGTGATGAAAATTTCCCTTCACGATTTTGCGCTTGAGGATCATGAAACATGCATGTAAGTAGCTATTAAATAAGTTATGTTGCAACATCCCTAGTTTTATATTTGCCGAACGCTGTCTTTGGTTTAAAGGCCGCGCTTTACGGATATTGCAAAGTAGGCAGCTTGGATTGCTGATGTCACCGTTCTTCAGTTTTTGTAAGCCTGCAACTTTTGACTGTTAAAGAACTTGTTCTTTATTTGTCAACAACATATAGAGCTCTGAATGAAAATTACCAAGGGGGACTCAAGTTTGATGTAATTCAGCCTGACCCGTACTGCGCGCGCAGCCTAAGATTAAAAATCCTTAAAAACAACTTCTCTACGTATGTAAAGCTTTATTGTTATCGACTGTGCCTTGTTCCGTTGCAAGGCAATCAAGGAGATGACGAAAACACGAAAGAAAAGCGTGTGGGAAACTCGAGCCGATACAGGACTGCTTCTCCCTACTTCTTTTCCTCCTCTTGTCCCTATCACTAAGAGCGTTCTGGTAGAAAAAAGGCACGGTCCAGCATTTTGATTGCTAAGTAAGACAATTGAATTATCAATAGGGTGAAACGTCCTTACATGGTAAGAGAAAATGAAATGATATCCTCATATTTTTTTGGGGGGGGGGGGGGGGCTGATAATAACTACTTAATAACCGTGAGTGAGGTCGTTACGGGAAAGTCTCAAAGTGAGGCCTCGGCCTATCGACCGAGCGATAGCGAGGTAAATACGCTAGACCGAGGTTTGAGATTTTCCGGTAACGACCGAACGGTCGAATTGATTTGGTTGTTTATTATATGGCACAAAAACAAAAATAAAATAAAAGAGCGAAAACTAGCGTAATCGGCCCAAAACTAGCGTAATCGGCCCTTGGGCATTACGGGAGAATAATGCCCCACAATTCAGTGACAATTAGCCAATCAGAGCTCCCGTTATATCGTCTACAAACAAAAGCCATATAATCCATAACAGAACAGGGACGGCCTAAAAGTGGGAATAATGAACAGCCCATGCAATCGACAAACTTGAAACGAAAATATGCTATTTTTCTTTAAAATGAGCCATGTGCAAATTACTGATAGTACTATTTTTTTTTAAATGAAGATTTGACTACTTGAAGATTACAAATGAGAAGGATGAGACATTTGGTGTGATATGTGGTCGGCGAGAGGCGACGGACTTTATTGTAACTGGTTCCTTCGCTCGACTAATATTCCATTCAGATTCTGCGATTCAAACCAAAGGATTCAATATATCTTTTACAGTTGTTCCAAAACCAGGTAAGTGCAATCAGAAAATTACTCTTTTACGTCAGACACTCGATCGAATTGGTCTGTCTCCTTGAATGAACTTTGAATGTAACGTAGTAGGTTGGTAAAATTGTCGACAGTGGCGACCTAGCCTTAAAATGCAGCTAGGTTGGAGGCGACCTTGTTTTGATCAGCCCTCACTGCTTTTGTTGTGGAAACCACGTTGCACTAATGCTAACTGCTTTGCATGTAATTAAGGAAAACAAAGAGGTTTCTTTGAAAGGAAGGTCACCTCCAGCCTCGCCTGTATTTATAGGTCAGGCAACTGAGCACAGAACCGTAAAATGGCATATTGAAAGATTGTAACTATTTTCGAAAAGAAAAAAAAAGGGAATAAAAAAGACAGTGTATGTTAAAAAGATGACGGTCTATATGTGTTAATGTAATCAAGGGCGCTTACAGGGTATGGTAGCTAGTTTCACGTTCAAAAAAAAGTGAATGGCTAGGCGCTGCCACTGCCGTTTTGACGTCCTCTGTGATCTGTTACTAAACAGACGCACGACAACGTGGAATCTGTTTGTTTTATACAATAAAGAAACATACAACTTCAGCTTTTATTTCAAAATCTTTCTCAGCTACTCGAAAGCCGGCACTTGCCCACTTTGGCGAACACGAAAAAGCCATTTGACGTAATCTGGTGTCAATATAAAATGAAGCAATCTCATTGGTTGCTATGCGTAGCAAGGAATCGTGATTGGTCCAGAAAAATCACGCCACTGTCAAACTTAACTAAAATTGCTTCTCTAGGGATAACAAAGTTACAGCGAAAGCAGAAAATAACTGCGAAATCTACAAATCTTAACTAAAAATGCTGGAAAAATGAAGTCAGTTTTGGTCATCAAAGCAGCCTTGTGAGCCGAACAGCTTGGATGTTTCCTTGAATATTGCAGGAGCAGAAAGAATATGGCCGGAAAGCATGCGGTTGCGGTCAACGGTGGACGCCATTTGATTCGAGTTTTGAATGAAAGGAGCGTTATTGAGGGTGGAAATTTGTGTCCTCTGTGGTTGGTGATTCTCAAATAAGTTCCACATAGTATCGGAGATACCTTATAGCTGCAATACAGTTGGCCGTGAGCTGTAGTGACCTATGCTTTGCTTACTGTTGTGCCCTGAAACGGACTGGAACATCCACGTCGAAAAGCAAGGCTACGTGTTTACTTTAACTGATTTTAAGAAGTGATGATTTTATGTTTCATTCCTGACATCAATCTGTGTCAACAATTATTTTGAGACTGAGAAAAGTTGAGTTTTTTAAATAAATTAATGTAGCAAACATTTTGTCTATTGGATTTGTTAAATTCGAGACAAAAAAGTGTTTGGTTTATTCTCGCTCAACTGCCGACTGGAAACTGCTCGACTATTTTTTCTGAGTTCTTTTCTGAAAGAGAAACGACTTTTTCTTAGTTCTTCCTGCTTCTCGTACCTATTCAATGCCTCGACAAGACTTTTTTGTACCTTATCTTCATCCAGTCACGTAAACTATTATCTTAATTATCAAAACGTTCCGCCATTTTAAAATGCAGAAGGTAATACTTTGCAATCACGACGTCAATCGTGCGTTCGTCCTCTAATAGATCATAGGTGAGAACCAATCAAAATTCGAGAATGACTTGGGTATTGTATAATAAGCAATTAGATTATGAGCTCGAGATTTCTATCGCGTGATACTTGACAAGTGCGCAGCCCGAGTCAACTATCACGCCGATAGAGATCGAGAGCGAGTAATCTAATTGTTTTGGTATAAATCGACTTAAGACTTTATCTAAATCATCTTCACAAAAACTCGAAAATGCCAAGAAGCGGCCGTCGTTTTGTCAACAAGCGCACACCGCTACGTCACTCACCATCTATCACAGAATAGATAGTGATTAGCGTAGCGAATCAGAGAACGGCATTCATAATAGAACGCTAGTTATAATTATAATTATAAATTATAAAAAACGAATTATAAATTGTTCATTAAGACAATTGACCCTTAAAGCCTTAATTAACTTCTAGTAGGATAGCTATATCCTAAGGGAGAATCATTATTAGTTATTTTTCCTGTTGCAGGATGTGGGTCTGTTATAAACAATACCCTAACAAGTCCTGGATATCCAGACAATTATCCAACCAATATGGACTGTACATATTCCGTTCCCATTCCAAATGGCATGGCTTTGAGAATCATCTTTCATGAATTTAACTTGCAAAACAGTTTAAATTGTTTGTAAGTGGCTATAAATATAAATAATTAAATAAAAAAAATAAATATATATAATATATAAATAATACATCAATAAATAATTAGAATATCAACGAACTGCTATGTCGTCGTTGCTTTAGCTCCGTCATCTAATTCGTGGGATGAGTTTTCAAATACGAATAATGGCTTTGCTCTCCGTGAACGCTCGTAATTCCGTGATTAGACCGGCCGTCCAGTGTTCAGGAGGTCACGGGTTTAATTTGTTTTGGGGAGTCACTTTTCTTCTTTGTCCAATGTTCGTGTCATGATGATCATTTCTCGTTTCACTTTTCATTACCGAGTTTAAGATTTTGCCATCATTATCCATTTAGTGTTATTCTACTATCATAACTATTTTCACCTCCCACTTTCTTTGCAATTTAAAGAATAATGCTTTAATGCTTTGACCATCCTCGTCCTTTTTCAAAATTAAGAATGGGGAAGGAAATGAGACTCGGAGACTGGAACTTTCTGATTTCCTTTGCACATTGTACATTTCTCTTTGAAGGTATGACTATCTAACCATTACAAACGAGAAGGGCACGATTTTTGGTAAATACTGTGGAGGGCCAATCCTTCAGGATGTAAGTGTTGAAGCAATTGGAAACTACGTGCATCTAATATTCCACTCAGATGGAGATTTTCAGAAAGAGGGATTCCGGTTATCTCTTAGTAATTTCCCACTGCCTGGTAAGTACATGGAATTTAGCCTATATGCTGCATTTTGCTTAAGACATATTATTTATATGCCCTAAACAATGAATGGTTTGTCGGTTAAGTTCTCGGTTCAATAGGCTTCTATTCATCTTCAACCGTTTGGGTCATCGTATGTACAACCTAACCTAGACCCTTTCAAATTTGCCTGCAAGAATTACAGAGGGTGTTTGTTTTCGCTTTTCAATCATAAAGGCCCCGTGACGCGGTTTTCCAGTGTAATATTTTAAATAACCTTTATAAAAACAAAAAACAAAACAAACAAACAAGCAAACAAAGCATACGAATGCGTATGGTACAATTCACGTTCTAGTGCACTTTTACTAGCACTGTTTCGTTTGACGTCTTGAATTAAGCCACTGCTGGCTTATTGTTATTGCGAAAACTCTTTATCGAGGAAATTGTTAGACAAGGAGACAAAAACTCCATTTTTGAGGCTGCGAAACAGCCTTTTATTACTCATAATCATTGCCAAAGCAGTCAAGCTTCGGGAGCAATAGCGGTCATCTTGTGAATCCAAAGCAACTCTGACAGTAAAATAACCAACGCTGGGGCCAATTTTTAAAGTCTGACTCAAATTTAATAAGCTGGCCAATAGACAACTCCAACTCCAACTCCTAGAGTCTGCTTTTCGTCTTATAGAATGCGGCACTGTAATAAACAACACATTGACAAGTCCTGGGTATCCGCAAAATTACCCCAAAAATCTGGACTGTGTTTACTATGTACGTATTCCACCTGGCATGGCTATTTGGATGCACTTTCAAGATTTTGACGTCTCCTATAATCCTTGGTATCCAGAACATTGCCCGTAAGTAGGCTCATGATTATCACTGAATTTCATACTTATCCGTTGCATCATTGTGTTATAAGTGTGGTGGAAAGTCTTGCAAGTGGCCAGCTCAGGAATTCCACGTGGGAAAGAGCTCTAGGGAGAAATCCCGAGCTTAATCAAAAGAGCTACCTAGAGCCTTTGACACAGAACTGTCTTCCTCAGGAAACAATCATTTTTCCAGTCATAACCTATCTTTTAATTTTCCATGTTAACCCAAAAGCATAATTCGATAACGTTATAAGTTATGTTATACGCAACAAACTTTTGTTTACTTGAATATTCCAATTGTCATAATTAAACCCTGTTCAGGTACGGATTGGAGCTTTGTCTGCTTTTGAGGCCGTTTTTTTTGTTTTTAAAAACATTAGTAGCTGAGGCTAGCTGATAAAGTATATTACTACCAAACATTTATACAGCAGTTGTTCATTTAATTAAGAACACTTCAGTATTTGAATGGGGTATCGATAAAAAAATAGATTGCCATGGAAACTTGAAGACACGTTACCAGCCATGTTTTCATGGCAGATTTTATGGAAATTCAACAAAGTTAGACTTTCTTATGTCAACGTTTTGTTTTTGCTAATTTCAAACGTTTAAAATAGATTTGGACGCCCCAATCAGGTGTAAATATGCTAAATTAGATGAAATATTTTATTTACGGAAGTTTCTTAGTGGGATCTGCATAATTAAGCATAATTAACCAAGGATACGTGTTATTCTGTAGGTACGACTATCTGATGATTACCAACAGTGATAGTGAAAACTTTGGGAAGTATTGTGGTACGAAATCTGGGACGAAGATCCTGGTCACTGGAGACTACGCCCGGATAACATTCCATTCAAATTATATGTATTCAGATAGAGGATTTAGGATATTTTTCTCTTTTGTTGGTGAGTGAATACAGAACGGATTTCTAAGATGACGGGCCCTGGTAGAAACAACGAACAACACAGAGGCAGATAAACAGAGGGCCACCAGGCAGACATGTGGACAAATATGTATAGAGGCACATAGAGAGTAAGGCAGACAGACATAGATAATGCTTTTGGAACTTGAAACTAATTATTACATTGAAAAGCTTTTAGTCGTCACTCCTTTCAAATGAATAAATTTACTCTCTTGTTAGATTGTGGAGTTCGATGTGCCTTTCACTGGGAGGAGTATGATGGCTACAAACTTTCTTGTTCGAACTTAACCACACTCGTGGATGTTGTCAAGTGCTTCCCAAGGATTGTACCGACTCTGTATGATAAAGCCCAGTTCCCACTAGCGACATAACGATCATAGTCATAATCACAAGCGAGAACATAACGCTGTTATGTCGCTTATGTCTTAGTGGGAACGTCCAGAAACATAATCATAGGCGCCCTTACGATCAGCTTAATCATAATCATAAGAAAATGATTGACCATTTTCTTATGATCATGATTATGTCTTTGACTATGACTATGTCGCTTTTCTTTGTAGTGGGAATACGAAGTTTATTTCGGTTTATTTCAAGATGGCGGCCAGCTTCGAGAAAAGCTTGCGAGTGCAGTTGAAAACCGTTCGCACTAGAACATAAGAAGCTTATGTTAATGTTTATAATTATGATTTGCTTACGATCTTTATGTCGCTTTATTGTATTAAACATAAGCACTTCCTTCTATTGGAAGGCCAACAAAGAAACACGTTTATCAAGCGTTTTCATTTAGCCCCCGTGTCGTTTAACTCAATACTGAAGGCTTTGATTGCTTGGACAGTCTAATCAAAACCTTCAAATTGTACTCCTTTTGTATTTTAATTCCCCAAAGGCAACCCAAAAGATTCATGAGATCTGCTATTCAGCATAAAGGATCAATGAATCAATTTAAATGGAATTTCTCTCATCGACAGTCTTGAACAAGAATCAAAACAAATCAACAAATAAGAAAATGTTTACCGAACTCGTTTACCGAACTCTTTCGTTTGTTTCAAGATCCCTATTAATTCGTTAATATATTTCGTACCCACCAATTTTCCAAGGAGAAATTTCTATTTTCTTTTGCTACGATGACTGCAATGCAGTGTTTTACTTTACTATATAGAAAAAATAAATAAACTCAGGAGGTAATATAAGAATATCTCTAGATGAATACAAAACAAAGCAAATAGTTTAAGCATCATTTATATTTCTCTTTAGAAAAGTGTCTTCTAGCAACTTATCAATTTTACCAGGTGGAATTTTTTCAAATCTCACACATCTGAAGGAGTTGTAAGTATAAGTAAATTCTGTGTTTGAAAATAGGTAATGTATACCTTTCTAGTTAGAAGTGGTTTCGTAATAATTCTTAAATTATCCGAGGGCGGATATCCACGACATGATCAGAGGGATATTGAAATTTTCCACCTCAGTCAATGACTATCAAGAAACTGTTTTTCTATTATAATCTTATGTCTCTTTTTTTTTCAGAGACCTCGAATCAAATAATATCCAAATTCTTCCTGATGATGTGTTTCTGAATCTGATTTATTTGGACACCCTGTACGATTCAGTGATGCGATCCTTAATTAGTATATTTTGCTATTACACAATTTTATCGTTTACATGTGTGTCTACTGTATATGCAGTTAATCGTGCAAATTAAAGTACAGTAAGGGTTTTTGTTTCTTATCTATGTTGCGCTTTTTCCCTTTTCCATTTCTTTTGTTTCAAATTTCGTTATTTGTTTTCTTGGCATGTTAAAATTCGCGTCAAGTCGTGTTCTGCCTTGTGTTGCAATGGTAATACCTATATTTGTATATTTCTATACTGGAGTTATATGTCAAACATAAAAGATCGTCTTTCACCATATTTCAGTCAAAACGCTGGAAATTTAAAAGAAACACTTATGTCCAGGATTGAACGCAAGTATTGTTCAATTAGTACTTTATATTTGGTAGGGGTATCTGACATTTTCATATTACTTCACATTTGACAGAATTGTGTGTGTTTTGGTGTCTTTTTACCAATGAGGACACTTTGTGATGCTTATCATAAGGAATTTGAATCTCAGCGTTCAATCCTGGACATATCTGAAAAGAAAAGTTGAAGTTGTAGAGGAGTATTTTTGACAATCTTCCAGGTGCTTCGAAAATTAATGTGGTCAAACACTGTATTGTGTGTTTAATATATCTTGTCAATCGAAACTAAAAGTTAGGACAAAACGGTGAAATAAAATCCCCAAAATCTATTTAAGATCAGATAACCAAGCATCGTGACGGTTGTGATTTCCTTCATAGAAACTTGATGAATTATTGATGAATTTGAGAATTTAAATATACTAAATGAACTAATGTATTTTTATTCTTTGCCTCTCCAGGAATTTGAAATCAAACAATATCAAGGTCGTCACTGCAGATTTGTTCTCTCCTCTAAAACGTTTAAAACTCCTGTACGCTTAAGTATTATTTTAGTGATTTTAAGTTCTTTTAGTTTAACTTCAATTAAAATGTGTAATATACAGAAGACCGTTAGTCGACTTTCCTTAATTCCGTTGATTGCCATTCATGTGTTGAGTTTCACACATCCACCTACTTTTGGTTTTCGCTTATGTTTTTTTCAGATACTTGGATTCAAACAATTTACAAAACCTGACACCCGGCGCATTCTCCACTCTTAGAACTGTGATCGACCTGTACGGTGATATGACTTATCAGTTTTGTTTTAGAAAACATAAAAGAGGCGAACACCACTCCCTTTTTGGGTTATTGCAGTTTTTTACGGGTGTACTTCCCGATGTATCAGCTGTTTGCCCACGATCTAACTTTGCCAATTCTTTGGAGTAACTGTACTAAAACATTTTGATAGACGTGAAAGACGATACTTCTTTGACCTATTTTTAAAAAGAAACTGAAAACCTTTTTTTAAGATCTTACACTAACTTAGATTACTTTAAAAAAGCGATATTTTATAGAGATCTCTATTTTTTTATTTTTTAATTAGCAGTTTTGAAACAAAAAAATTAATTATTATTTAATTTACCCTCATTAACTTATTCCTATATCTTTTATTTTATTTTTTAAGGGCTCAGCGGAAAGCTGCAATGGCGAGTTGGGCTCCATCATTATAATTACAATTATTATGATTATTATTATTATTATGATTATTATTATTATTATGATTATTGTTTTTATTATTATTATTATTATTATTATTTTGAAAAAAAGATTAATATTATTACTACAACTACTACTTTACCATTTATTTAAACGCAGCTCGATTTTTTGACAAAATTATTTTTATTTCGGTTTTGCAGTATTTTGACTTGTTTTTTAGACTTACTTACATTCCGAGATCACGCTTCATAGCGTTTTCCATAAATTTTGCGCTTTTTTGGCTTTCCCATCGAAATACAGTGAGATCCAACACGGCACATACCTCATTACATCACTTTCATGATATCGTACTACGACATTATGTTTAAACTGGCGATGCTTAACCAGACTGATCCACGATGACAGACACGACCTTTTCCTCAACTTCTCACAAAACTCATAAATAATTATAGTTAAAAATTAAGTGTACATTAATTCAAATCTGATAAAGACATATCTAAAAGGTCTTTAGCTAAAAAGACAGCTTTATTAAAATAATAACATAACTGGAAATTCACGAATTCATATCTTTTAGTAAACAAATATAGCTTTTAAGGTGAGAGTCTTCCCGTCTCATGTAGTCTTTTTTTTGATATCTAACTCAGCATGCGCCACTACTTTCCCTCTTTTTCAGGCATTTGAGATCCAACAATATTCGAAACCTTAACAAAGATGTTTTTGTCGACCTTACAAGTTTGCTCGCGCTGTACGTGTGTTGTGTTTATTTAAAGTAATTTTTGGTGATTTTAGTACAGCTTTACTTGAAACTCGCTTAAACAGAAAAAATATAATGTCTTTGCGAGCAATAAACAGAAGTTCAGTGAATTAACTTTCTTCACTATCTTAACAGTATCAAGAACACATTTGAGCATTCTGCCGAGTTCCCGTCCTGTCCTTGCGAGGCCTAGAGTTTAGTATAAGCTGCAGTTGATTTCTTCCTCGACTTTTTCACTCGGGATACGAGAAATGAAATTTTGAAGAATGCCTCGTAGTATTCATTGGTACTGACAAGGTTACTCAAAGCCACTACTTCCTCAGTAGAGTGGCTATCCTAGTAAATTAAGATTTACCTAGCGATATTTTACTAGATTGTATGTAGACTGAACTCACCTTAACGCGAGCTTTTAGAGCTAAAAGGAAGACAACTATTTGAATACTAGAATTTTCTATTGAACTGAAGATGAAACATAAGATACATTTAGAAGTTTTTGCATGGAACCCGAAATTATTAAAGGGTTTCTATCTTTAATGCAGGCTCAAGACCCAGATTACCACTGAAAATATGAGATTTCGATGAGAAAATGGGAGGTTTTGCGTCAACATGCGTGTGGTCGATGTTCTTTCATTGCCTAAAGGCAACCCCAAATAAAACTGAAAATATTGAATTCCTTCTGTCAATGAAAAGTCTGCGAAAGAATGTTGATTTGTTTCCAAACTTCGCTTAAGCTTAAGGCTTGATGGCCGTAGAAAGCTGTAAAAGAAAAGTAAGGTTCCCTCTAGCCTCTTACAGAGAGACGGGGAAAGTCTGCCTCGTAGGGTACAAAAACAAAAATTTCTAGCGAATCACACTAAATGGTTGCTCTCAACATACACTCACTGTTTTGAAGAGAATAAATGTTATTCTGTAATTTTCGTTCTATTTTTTGCACATTTTCTCTTACAGGGTTTTAAGCTCAAACAACATCCAAAACATAACAGAAGATGCTTTCTTCCACCTTACAAGACTAGCTATATTGTGAGTTTACCCTTATTTGAAAAAAAAAATTGTTAGCAAAAGTTCAGAAATGTTACAATCCTAATTTTCTTAACCATTTTCGCTTTGGACAAAACTTCTCACCCCACTCGCATTAACTGAAACAAATTTTCACTCATTTATTTCAGAGATTTGAGTTCTAACAATTACACAAATCCTACAGCTGATGTGTTTGCTCCTATGAAAAACGCCTTGTTAGTCCTGTAAGTTAGAGCTATTCTTCGTCCTATAATAATCTCATCAACTCCAAGCTTCCCATCTTGGATTGTTAAGAAATCAATTTTTTATTCCAATAAATATTTTGGTCTTGTTTTTTAAAGCTTATTCCAGACGAGCATTTCGGGTTGTATTAACGAACTTCAAAGAAGCCGTAACAAAGGCGAAGTTACGTTGCGTTTGTGCATAAATTTTTCATAGCGAAGTCAGCAGCTGCCTAAACTCCGTCAACCCGCGTGCTGATGACATGTTAATTTCTAAAGCACGCAAAACTAAAAAAAAGGATACGTTAATTATAGACAAAAAAAAACACTTTCCATCCGCTTTTCTGCCCAAGCTATCCATTATATTATAAATAAATATTTCGGCGATTCAAAGCTTTGGAAGCGAACGGTGCTGAAGTTTATATGACACAGTCTACAAGATAGGTGAACAAGAAGAAAGAGAGAAGAAATATTAATTAACTTGCCGCAAATCTGTATGAAGTAGGTGAGATTTAAGCGCTATAAGGTTGACTTTACTGGTGTCTGGTTCTTGCACTCTCAATGATGCTGCGGCTGCTACGCAGTGGAAAACAAAACAAGAAAACAATGAAATAATACCAAATGAACTCTGACTGGAGAAGAACACAAGTAAATATTTGGTGAATCTCTGGGTAAAATACTACGGCCATGAAAAGATTAAGACCCCAAAATCGCATAAGCGCGGCTCAAACACATTAGGTCTGGGGCGAAGACTAATAAAAATAAGTCAGAAGTTTAATTTTCTGATGACACAATTGACTATGAAACCTGATTTAGCTCACAGTTAGGTTTAAATATCTTAATAATAATAACCAGAACAGTATAGATAAGAAAATATTTTTAAAATAACGAGAGAAATAGCTTCCAAACCACAAGGCTACTTTACATTTCTGAAACAGGACTTAAACGCAACTCGTCTTTAATCTTTATTTTACACATATCTTTGGGAAAGCCCTGCGAAGGAGGCAAGTCTCCAGGGGAACGATGATAGAAAATGCATCTAAGCCTTTTGTATAGACTTGCGTAAAATAATTCTTAATATGCATGCATGCTTTTGATAATATTATATCACATTAAAACATCAACTTGGTTAAAAACAAATGAACTGATACTGGCAAAGAAATATCTAATTAAATCAACCGTAACGTCGAGGAAAATAGATAGAGTGTAATGTTATGGGTTATCCTATTGAAATATTCTTTGTGAACTAATCGAGGCTTTCGTGTTTGGCTGTAGTTTCGATTTGTTATGGCGACACACTATTTATATCAAGAAAAGTTTTTACCCACTATTTTGTTCATGCTGTCAACTGACAGAAAAAAAAATAGATCAAGCGCCATAAGATCATAATTTCTTATAGTTCCCATTCTAATTATAAATATCTATGATCTGCACAGGAAATTAGGTTCAAACAATATTCAAAACCTTGAAGTAGACGTGTTTTCCTCTCTAGCAAGTTTGCAAACTCTGTAAGTCTGAAGCGAATATTCCACATATTATGGCTAAAATGCACTATTTTGTTGTTATTATTCTCTTAACTAATTCTGCTCGTTCTATGTACAGGGATTTGAATTCAAACAAGATACGAAACATTCCAAACAGTTTATTTTCATCTCTCAATAATTTAATATTTCTGTAAGTACAAGGTGAATAATTTCCTTGATGGCCCACATATGTGTATTGTTGGATTAAAATTATTGTATACAGCAGTTGTAAATTGTATATATATATGCTGCGATGCACAGCAATGAAACTTTTTTTCACAGTTAATGTAATGCTGTCGGGTGGCAAATGGTGAAAATCTCTCCGATTTAATGACTTGATGTTTGGTTTACAGGACTCTGTTCAAAGAAAAATTAAGCAGTTTGTAGAATATTTACAATTAAATGTTTATCATTTCACCGAATGCTCCCACCCAACAGTTATATACAGGACAGTCCTGCAATATAGGTAGGTATACCTACTCAAATAACAAAAATGTCGTTCCCAGGGTCTCTCGTCTTCCCATCGTAGTAGACGAGAGACCCTAGGAACAATGTTTGAATAACAGTAACAACAGCAGCGACGGGAACAGAACTAAAGTGATCAACTTTCATTAAATCCACGTCAAAAAAAAAAATATGCTCTTATTTTTCTAAAATAGATCCTATTGCACCATATTAGAAAAATAGGTCAGTAGTCTGTGCATGTGTGGCTTACGAAATTGAGCTGCCTCTATGAGAAGCTGATTGTTTTTTAGTATCTGATCTCTTATAGATCCTATTCATAAATAGCTGCCAATTAAATATTGTTTTTTAAATATCAAGATTAGCCCAGATATACCTCCTCTAAAAGATTTTTCAGTTATCAAAAACATACTTGTTGACAATTATCAATCATAATTCTCTTCATCATAATTATTTAGAGTTTTTATCTCAACTTTTTAAATCTCTCATTTCTAGAAGCATAAACCAACCTTAGATTATGGCTTATGTAAAACATGATTAGGCAGTACCTCTCTCTCTCTCTCACAAAAAAGTAAATTACACAGTCTCTTGGACTTAGTTTGTCGATCCATCACTTAAATATTTCAGAGTATATTTATTTGATCGTATATGTTGACTTGCATTAGATAATTTTTCACTCTGGCCGAACTGCATGGAATACGAATGAAATGAAGTGTGAACGACAGAAAAATACAATAATAATGATAATGATAATGATAATGATGGTGATGATGATGATGACGATGACGATGACGATGACGATGACGATGACGATGACGATGACGATGACGATGACGATGACGATGACGATGA
>OMLO01002260.1_pt1 | contig 15436 bp, 13 predicted proteins | sample 1674811 | NCBI WGS metagenome assembly OMLO01 (sample SAMN06265003, study PRJEB25207) | coral metagenome | isolation source: Coral host | place: Mexico:La Bocana,Puerto Morelos, Mexico | collected 2008-11-13 | reverse complement strand
CCGCAGTAATTCTTGCCTCTCACTGTGTGCCTTGCGGAACTCTTCAGCTGTCTTGTCTAATTCAATCTTAAGATTGGGGAAAGGATAGTTTGGCCAAACTATAAGCATAATTTACTCTTCAACAACTTGAATCTCTGAAGGCTTTCGCTTGGCTAGAATTCAATTCACAGTCAGGGGAATGTTTTCCTAGTGGAGATTTGATAATTAATGCAGCAACATTAAATCAAAGCCTCTTGAATACAGGACAAGAATTTTTCAAACAACAAAAATTGATCCAAACATTCAGAGGTTCCAACAACTTGAGGTTAAAATTGGGAGCAAGAGACCTTGGATTTCCATTTTCTTTGCAATCCAAACCCACACCCAAAATCTTCCCCCATTCCTCTTACAATCCCAGTAAGGTTTAAATAGCTTTCCTTAAAGAAGTATTTGTGGCTTGAATTTTCAACCTAAGCTTACAGATTTGAATTAACTTTCCTTGAACGGAGCTTTGTCATAAGAAAAACATTCTCCCTGTTGGTCAAACCAGGTAGGCAAAATCAATTTCAAGTCAATTTTCCTTGGTACCAGGCCCTTGATGAAATCCCTGTGGGGTAAATCACTCAATCATTAACAGCACAATTAACTTCATGTAACTGACCTGGGCTGTCATGGTTAGTGTTAGTTCATGCTCCAGTTCTCTCCTTTTTTTTGCAGAATCATCTGTCATTCTCTCCATCCTTAGTGTTAACTCCTAACAAATGAATGAATAAACATTGCAAAATGTGTCTTTAATAAAGATAATGTCTTAAATTTGTCATCCATTAATCTAAAAAGGTCACAGAAGTCTCCAATTATTTTTTTCACCAACAATGTGGTCAGAAATTTAGTCTTGAACTTGGTAACATTTGTACTAGTGGCTTTTTGGTATAATATATGCATTTAATGTTACCAGTGTTAAAGATCGTTCAAAGGTCAGTCTGCAGTTTTTTAAAAATTTTGGATGATAATAATATTTAATGAATGCCAATTCTGCATTCAAGCTAAGTGGCCCATTTGGCATCGATTATCTCCTGAAGAGAGGGGAGTATTTCTACTCTCATGTAGACACCATCCTAGTCCATTACAAGATTAACCCTTAGCATTAAATTGTCTGATGTACACATCTGTACTAGTGGTTGGTGAAGGACACTGGGAGAGTGGCATGACTTACTCAAGCAGACAACATAATGACCCCAAGAAGGGCTTGAATGCTGACTGCTCCGTCCAGAGTAAGTAACACTAACCAATATACCACCATGCTTCCCACTTAGATAATAAAATATTGTCTTGACCTAAGGTTTAGACAAGAGAATTTACAAAATAAGCTAACCAGTAACTAAGATGCATTAAGTGGTTATTAATGACCTTCACTTTTCCTTCATCTGAACGTGTGTATTTCTGGAGCGTCAATGCATCCTCATCTTTTCGAGCTGATTCTTCAAGCCAAGCCTCCAAAGCCTTCTGATCCCAGTTCATTTGGCTCTTAAGATCCTCAAGATGCTGTGTATTCCTGAAAATGTTGTTCTGGTAGAGAAAAGTTAATAAATAATTATGATTTTATGAAATTTAATTACATGGGAAAATATTTTAGGCAAATGCAGATGAATTTTTCATACCTCTAGAATATTCCTTTTTTCAGCCAAATCTTTAATTTCATTGTTTATTCTCCTGACTTCATTGTTAAGTCTTCCCTCTTCACGTTCAGCTAGAAATGGAAAGACATTTTTCATTGAACAGATTCTCTTGCTGGCACCTTTCATACTTTTGTTGTGAGAATCAATGTGGGTGCCCCTGAAGAGACTGCAGGGGACTAGAATAACAGACCCAAACCCAGGCAGGTAGAACACCCATGAGCTTGCCCTTCCTACACCCAGGCCCTAACATCCATAATGCAGAAACTGGAAGCTAAGTGGAAAAAGTGAAACTTAGTAAATAACATCTACAACAAACAAAGGTAAAAACTGGAGCTAAAGGGAGAACTGTAAAAATGCAAGTGCCAAATGCCACAAAATCTGCCTCATGATATAGAAATGACATGTGTTACATACCAATCTGTTTCATGTGATTTTCAGTCTCAATCTCTCTTTTTCTTGCATTAAGCAAATCCTGTCCATGATAAATAAAGAAACTTATCAGTGATAAAAAAAATACACAAAGGCCTGCTTGTTAGAACTATATGTTAAAAGCCATGTTCTATTTCCTACATGTATTTACCTGTGGGGAAGCAGGAAATACTACAGATAGGAACTCAACTATATTTTGCTTTGGTATAACAATGTTACAAACATGGCAGTCATGCAGAGCGAGCTAAAGAGCAGGAACATAAAATGTGTTCAATACTTTCCCGAGTAGTGACGTAAACAATGACAGTACAGTAATGACTGCTGACCGGAAATAACTTGAATATAACAAGTGGAAGATCAAACAACTAGAAATGAAATAATCGTTCAAAGTTACTATTTAAACTATTTCACACTTTACCTGTGTATGTTGCAGTTCTTGTTGCACATTTCTGAGATGCTCACTCATAGCATAAATTCTGTCGGAGTGTTCATCAAGCTGTTCTTTACATGACACTATATTCTTCTGAGTTTCAGTTACCTTTAATAAAATAAACAAGACAATGAATCAATCAATTAGTTACTCTTAATGAACATGGTGCATCTACTAAATTTCCATATAAATGTAGTTATGTAGGGCTGTCATGACACATGTAAGTTTTGCGTCACCTATAGCCTTGTTCTCCACACCCATATCAAACTTGTTAATTTGTAGTTGAATTCTGTCAACAACAGGGCATTTCACCCATAGCATCAAGGGAGAAACAAGCACACTCAGCCGTAACATTTGTTACAAACTACAACCCTTAGTGACAGCTCTGGTTGTGGACCAAGCATAAGATTAACACATAAGGCTATCAGTATTGTCATTTGTTTTGGAGCTTATAGACAGAAAACAAATCTTCCAAACTACAAAATATCACGTTTATATGACAGTACAAACCCAGTCAGCTAGGATATTATTTAGTAGCACAAAGATGTGAATATTTTTTTCTTTTGAGTGGCAAAAACAATATTTTAGAAATGAGCACAGCGCATAAGATATTGTTTTTAACAATCAAAAATAAAAATAGTATCTTCACGTCACTGGTATACTGTATATTTTCAATGACTGTTTGCACAAAAACTGTGAAAAAGTGGAAAAATGATCAATATCAAAATCCTTATTAGTGAGGATATGGAAAAAACACACTAACTGGGTCCCAAACATAGTTTCAAATTAATTTTACCAGTGGCATAGGCCATAGTTTCCTGTAAACCACTTTTGTCCACATAATAAAATGTTTTATCATGAGGGCTATCCCAGCCATAAAGTTTTTTTTTGTTCCATTCCAAGTGCCATCCTCACTCTTCTCCCCTCAATGCATTTTTTGACGAGATTCTGGCTTACTGATTTATTAATTCACAGATCTTTCAATCCATGAGCTATATTCCTTATATACTGCACTGTATACGTAACTTTGCACTTTCTACTCGAAAATATAATACCATGAAAAAATTGATTTTGTGTACAAATAAACATTGATAAATTCATTAACAACTTAAATTTTAATCTTGAATTAAAGTCAAGCTCAAAGTTTGCAAGCGGAGAATCGTTACCTGAAATCTTCCCTATTCCAAGAAACATTATTTACTTTGTCAAGAAAATCCTACCTCACTCTCCAGCTGTTTATTCTCGAGATTTGCTACAGGCATGGCAATGCCTTCATCGAAGTTCAACTCGCTCACAATGTCTTCCATTTGGAATGCAAGATATCAAGACTGAATTCGAAACAGAACACTATACTTTCCTATATATCCGTAAATATGTCCGTGGAGGACTAAAGGTAATTTTGTCTTAGTTTTGCAAGTCTTTCAGTAATATTTTTCAGACGAAAATTTATGAATTGTGCTCCTGCAAAGTTGTTGTGGAAACGGTGAAAACAACCTGCGCCAGCGATATAAAGAATCACTTCCAGCGGATACGCTAAATTGCAGGTCCCGGATATTAGATCCCAGTGCCTCGTCGAGCAGAGCTTCTGATCTACACGTGAAGGAAACCTTCATCTAAAAGTACTGTTAGTAAGCCAGAAGTTCTTGAGAAAATGAGAAGGAAAACAAAGCAAAAAAAGCTTCCCGGAAAATCAAATCAGGGCCAGGGAAAACCAGCGGATCAGAGCAATGAAAGTATCGTCTTTGTCGATGAAAGTGCTCTTGATATTCAAGTAAAGGTGGGTGAATCAAATGGCGAAGAAGAAACTGCTATAAAGGACAACAATGAGAAAGTCATTGCTGTGATAGATAAGAGCCCGGTTCAGTTTAAAACCAGCGAGGAGAACACCACAGAGACTAATGATGAGGATGACGATATCCCAGAGGACGTTTCGTGGAAGTCAAGCAAAGAAACTGCAATTCGAGAACGGACACTTGAGAAAGAGATCATTCTTGATGCTAAACGAAAAGAAAAACAATCTAGAATAGAAAGAAATGAAAGATTACTAGAGCAGAAGGAAAGAAAAAGAGCGAGAGAATACGCTAGACTCCCAATGGACATTCTCCAGCAAGTTGATAAGCGACAGAAGTCTCAAAAGAATGAAGACTTGGTTCCACAATCAGTTGTCAATGATCGTAATACTGGAAATCACACGACCTTTGATAGTTCAAGTGAAGATGAACAAGATGATGATGAAGAAGAGGTACCAGAAGTAAATGAAGAAATACCAGAAATCAAAGTTCTTGTTTTACCAAGGGAAGTGAAAAAGCCAAAGAGAGTCCAAGAGTCTGCAAGTTTGTTTTTACGAGAACAGTTATTTGGGGATAGAATTCAACGCATTCCTCCATCAAAGGACTCTGATCGCACTAGGAAATATAAAACAATAGGTCCTGCCCTTAAATTTTCCAAAAAGTTGAGGTAGTTTAGTGATCTCAAATGTGTTTTAAAAAGTAATAGTTACTCCAAAGCTGTGTGTTGTATGAAAGGGTACAGTGTGATTATTGTTCCTAATTCCTTGGAACTGGCTTTGCTAAATAGTTTTTTTTTGCATAACCAAAGACAAAGCGTGAACCAATTCCAAATAGAGTTTGTGCGGGGAGCAAATGTTATGCTCCATTTCAGTAGAGGAAAAAAGTGAAATAGCACTGTTTCCATGTAAGTCATTCGGGTCCAAATTTAATGGTAAAGATTGATACATAGAAATGTGATGGCTTACAATGAAGGACTCTTAAATGTTTTTAACCAATACTTTTTAACATATTATTGCATTTAAAGGGCCTTTGTTCCTTCATTCTGATCTCTTGAGCAAGTTGACTACTATATACACCAATAAACTAGACACTATCTAAGAGCAGGTTTTTTAATTATTGTTAATTATTGACCATACTGTAGGAGGTATGGTGGCCTCTTAGTTTGTGTGCTCGACTCCTGATAGAGTGGTCCATGCTCAAGCCCTGGCTGGGGACAATGCGTTGTGCTCTTGGGCAAGACACTTGACTCTGGCAGTGTCTCTCTCCACCCAGGGGTACAAATGGGTACTGTTAATTGGGGGGGGGGGGGGAAACCCTCCTTTGGCTAAGCATCCCACCCGGGGGGGGAGTAGGAATATTCTCAGTCACTTCATGCTACAGAAACAGGGATAAGCTTCCGTCACTGATGGACCACTATGCTGACTTTACCATTGACAAAGTTGTAGTCAAATGGTCAATAATATTGTTGTTGCTTGATGTTCTTTTACATCACCTGTAAATGGCCAACTGGTCTGCCTCCTGCCAGTTGGGATTTTTAACTGTGTTATGTTTATTTGAAATATTTGTTTCTGTTGTTTCAATGGCATGCCTGTAAAGTAGCAAAGTGTATGACCACTATAAATGACATTGTACTGCATTTTTTACATCACTCACTCAAAGTGCACCTTGTTCAAAAAATGTTTACTATGAAGTAAAGCACATCGCAGAAGTTGTTTCATACTCAAAACATGCCATTTTGGGCAAATAATGATTTTAAAACAAAAAATATTTTTTCAATGTGTAGGAGCAGGCCATATTCATAATTTCTGGTCAGGGATTAGCTTGTAACTGAGGTTAATGTGGGTAGTCTCAAATGCAAGTCACTATTTTTCCCCTGCATGAGCCTCCATGGAAGTTCTAGACCTGTTGTAATAGAGAAAAGAAAACAGAATAGATTATAGCTGGAGTGAAATATTTGACTAGTGACTGCTGACAGCAGCAAGAGCGGTTTTGTTCCCTCTGAGGTTTTTTCAGCCTCAAAAGGTGCATTACAGGAGCTTTTGTGGTAATAGTTTAAGGGTATTGAGCTGAAAAAAAGGACAGGAGATAATTGGTACCTCTCGGGGGTGAAAAAAATTTCAAGCAGTATACCTACAAATCTTGATCTTTAGGTTTCTTTTAAAATTTTCAACAAGCACCCCCATCCTTTTAATATGGGTTTGTCCCCTTCCAAGAATAGTCATGGCTTGATACCTCTTTAGATAGCAACCCCCAACCAACAGAAACAAATGCTAAAGGGGGGAGCATTGCGTGACATCCCAAAAAATGGCTACAAAAGAGACAAGCTCAAGAACAATAACAGCTGTCACTCGGTGACAAAGAGTTGTTACACTTTCGGTTTTAACAAGTAGATGTTGCGTGATGAGGTTGTCACAGAAAGTAACGCATAACAAAGTGGGAACATCCGCTGAATCTAGCTGAGTCCACAATCTTTCAAAATGGTGGGTCTAGTCATGATATTTTCCCTTGGAAGAAAGTCGGGGAAATCTTTGCTCTGAATTTCGATGCACCGCATAGGACAACGAAAATAATTGTTTTGTTTATTCTAGTTTCAGTTTATGCTGCTTTTTAGCCGTCAAGGCAAACTAAGGCTACAGAAATGGTACACCGCTTCGAGTCAAAAAGAGAGGAAGAAGATTACCCGAGATCTGATCACAACCGTTCTTGCTCGGAAACCAAAAATGTGCAGCTTTCTTGAATACAAGGACCTGAAGGTTGTCTATAAAAGGTAAATAATGGCAAAGGGTGTTTTGATATATGAGAAAAAATAAATGCTTGAGTCTCTGCACCATCGAGTATTTTATTCATAATGGACAACAAATTTCCCAGTTTGTTCGGTCAGCTCTGTACATTATTATAATTTGGCCAGGCATAACATGTACGGTTGACAGTTCAAGGGATAACATACTCTGGTTAAATATTAGTTTCAACGAAGTGTTAGAAGTGTGTACTGTATTTTCATGCATTGGTTTATTACTATATATCAATTTATTTTACAACCGCCCAACTATTATATATATGATTTTATACCTTCAAAAAAGAAGAGGAAAATTTTCTTGAATATATGATCATTAGAAGCAAATAAACTGAGCACAATAGATAAGTTGAGCATGATGATTATGGCGAACAGTGAGGCCCTGTTAGGGGGGGAATAGATGTCCCCCGTCTGAATTTCAAACTTTGTCATGTTGCCATTTCGGAAGGTTCTGATGTCCCTTTCGCAATTTCATCAATGCCGTGCCTAAGTTTTTAAACGTAAGGATGTCGAAATCATTTTTAATAATTAGGGCTGTATTAAAATGGCTATGGCTGGCGCTTATATACTAAATACCCCTAAGTCGCTGTCGAATGTTTAGACAGACAAAATTCCCTGTCCCTTCTGAATTTTTTCCCATCACTTTTGCAGGTTGCAGCAGTAATCTAGTGAGGCCCTGTTAGGGGGGGAATAGATGTCCCCCGTCTGAATTTCAAACTTTGTCATGTCGCCATTTCGTAAGGTTCTGATGTCGCTTTCGCAATTTCATCAATGCTGTGCCGAAGTTTTTAAATGTAAGGATGTCTCTCGAAATCATTTTTAATAATTAGGGCTGTTTTAAAATGGCTATGGCTGGCGCTTATATGCTAAATACCCCTAAGTTGCTGTCAAATGTTTAGACAGACAAAATTCGCTGTCCCTTCCGAATTTTTTCCTGTCGCTTTCGCAGATTGCAGCAGTAATCTAGTTGCTTGTCGCCATTTCATTTCCCTGATGTCACTGTTTCATCGCCATGTCGCTTGTCGAAATTTACCCTATCAGGGCCTCAACAGTAGAAAAGAAACTTTTGCCATCTGTCTTCAGCTGTTTTTACAGTAGAGTGGAACCAACTTAAGCGTCCTGTCGCAAAACAAAATTAACTCACAGCAGAACACCATCAATTAACAGTTTGTTTTGCAGTGAATTAGTGGTGTTTTCCTTTGAGTTAATTTTGCTTTGCAGTGAATTAATGAATATCATGTTCTGCTGTTTTGTTTTATACTTAGAGCTTTAAGAAGTAAGTCAGTCAGTAAGTAATTTTAATTGAGTGTCAATGTAATGAACAAATTTTTTTCCTTTCAATTTTCTCAGATATGCAAGTTTGTATTTTTGTGTGGCAATAGAAAAAGATGACAATGAACTTCTCACACTGGAAATAATCCACAGATATGTTGAACTTCTTGACAAGTACTTTGGGAGTGTAAGTATATAGTATGGTTAAGCTTTTCACCTATTGACAGTAAATTGCTTGAGCTGAGACTGAGTATCTGTTTAAAAGAAGCAGAGATTATGAAAATTCTGGTTTCTCTATGAACAAGTGAACAGTTTGTAAAATAGGGTTGTCTCTGTAGTTTGGAAATGTGCCCAAGAAGAGGCTTGACTGTGACAAAAAAAAAACATTCTATCTGAAATGTGAATTGATCAACATGACATGAGCATGGGACAAAGAAAAATCTGAGTCCATTCTATCCACTGAGCTGCAAGGACTGTACTCCAGAAGAGCAAGGTCATTTAAAAGAGTTCATGTGTGACAGGCATTCTGCATACTGCTACAATTATTCTGTCATTTTCATATTCTCATTTATTTTATACTTGACTTCTTGAAAGGTTTGTGAGCTAGACATCATTTTCAACTTTGAGAAGGCATATTTTATGCTAGATGAACTGATACTTGGTGGAGAAATTCAAGAAACAAGCAAGAAAAATGTTTTGAAGGCAATTTCGGCTCAAGATCTCCTTCAGGAGGTATGAAAATCTTTCCTTGTTGCGTATTCCATACCTTCATTATTTTTGCACAGTCAGGTGGGGGGAATGTTTGGCAAAGTTTGATTGTTGTCAGTAGCACCATCAAAAATTCAATCATACATTTTGTTGCAAAGCATCATCTGTATTGCTAAGAGCCACCTCCACACTACCATTGTGAGCTAGAACTCATGGCTCCCCTTGAAATCTACTTGCAAAGAAGTTGGTGACGTGGGCAGCAAAAAGTCACTATCAGGGGGGAGCTACATAGTCAATAGCAGGGGATGCATTCACGTTAATTGTTTCTGAGTACATGTATCTTAATTTCAGGGTCCGAGATTAACTTTTTTTGGCAACTGGCGACCAAAATTTTTTTTCAGTCGCCAAATGGAAAAATGTGGTCACCAAAAAGTGTAGGTAAAACTTTTCCTTTGCAGCGAAACACAAGCTGGCAAAATATTTGCAATCGATGTAATCAGGAACAAAACCAGTGCTGAAATCATCTTTTGACCACTTTCACAGATCTACATTGTCACCTTTTGACGCCCAGAGAATATCTAAATCTTCATCTAATTTCTTTGCAGATATTTGGCTGAAAATCAAAGCTATTGTTGTGCAATTATCGTGGCGTGAAATAGCGTAGTTAATCTGAAATTGAAATTCTGAAATTCTGGTCGCCAGTACAAAATTTTTAGTCGCATTGGCGACCAGGAAAGTGCAATTTTGGACCCTGAATTTGTGTGCTTTATGCAAAATCCATGTCATGCCTTGAGCATACATGTACGTGTAACCATTCTGGGCCTCTATGACTCTTGCATTCAAGTCATAGTTCTTCAGCCAGCTATTCCCACATTTAGTCTTAAATGCTGAAACTTCAAAACAAACAAAAGTGTTTTTAATATTATCAACTGAAAAATTCAGAGAATAATAATTGCTAATAATATAAATTAATATATACCACACAAGTGAATAGTGCTTTTCGCACACGCTGATTGGCTAGCTCGGAGGTGATTAACCAAGTACTATTCACCTCCTAGCAGCTAAAGAAAAACAAAATGGCTTCCCATTTCAAATAAAGTTACTCTTACTCTTTGGTCTGCTAATTATTCAGTTTATGTGGTATATACTAAAACAATTATTCACCTCAGTGTTGGTGAAAGTGGTGGATATTTACCTTGCCGCTTCGCGTCTCTGTAAATATCCACCACTATTCACCTCCACTTCAGTGAATAATTGTTAATTATAGACACAAGGCCATTTTCTCACAGTAAAATATTTTCCCAGATGTGACAGGGTTGACTGTGCTTACCCCTAACTGTTTCAATATGTTTGTCCTGATCATGTGAGGGTGCAACCCAATCAAAAACAGAACTTGAATGGCAAAACCTTGTCACAAATTAATTGTTTCATGTCTTACTCAAATGATAATTGGAGGAGTAAATTGGATTTTCAAGTTAATTTAAATTAAAGTACGGATTTTCTGTTTTAAAAATATGCCAATATTTTCATTGACTGTGACACATTGTAATTTAACACATTGCTTATAGACTGCTTATAAACTGTGTGACTTCTAGAGCAATATAAGTAACCTCATTTAGGTGTGTGATCCATTGTCCCAGTATATGTAGTGAAAGAGTAAAAATTTGATTCCAGCCTACTTAACCATAACCTCAGTTGATACTAAAAATTTATCATTAAATAAAATAAAAATAAAATAGAAGTTAACTTGTAATCTTTCTGTATTTTTATTTAATCTGCAACAAATAAATGGTTTAAAAATAATATTGTTCATCATACATAGCCTGCCAGAACTCTGGTCACTCCAGTCCTTTTTCATGTTCTTTTCTTAGTTGCATTATTATTTTGCAATGATCATCACAGTCATCACATCTTTCTCTGCATCTCATGCCATTGTTCACATCATCACACCTCTTACATTATCAGTGATGCCAAATAGAAATTGGCTGTACCACTCTCCATGTATTCTCATGAAACTAGACAGGAGATTTTGGATGTTTTTCTTGTAATGTCTGCCATCAAGATAGGCATAGCTTATACTTGTCATCATTGCTAGCATTTTCTTCTTATCATACTCCAGATGCAGGGGTGGGATTCAATGATCATTAACCCTTGAAATGTTCATAGAAATTCTCCCTTCTGGACTTCACTCATTTCAGATAGTACCAGTAGGGAGAATTGTGCTCTCATCCACACACTCTGCTGTTAACTGTGCTTCACTAATCCTCTCCTCTGAGCCTCGTCTTTGCATTCCTTTCATACTTTTTCCACAGGAAGCAGAACTGCGAAGTGCTTTGGAGGAGATGGGTCTTGCCTGAATTCTTTCATCTGTAAATCTCTACTTCTGATCCTTTTGTTCTACAGGAAGGTGAACTCCAGCGCACGCTGGAAGAGATGGGTTTAGCCTGAACTGTCTCCTCTTCTCCTTTTGACGTCTTATTCTAACATCTTCACTTCTACAGACCAAGATGATGCACTTCTTCCTGCAGGAACTCTCTGTATTTTATCAAAGATCGATGTCTGTAGAATGGCATAAAAGAAAGCCTGTTTCATGCAGTACTAGTGTGTTGAAAAAACATTTATAGTCAGTGCATTTTTGCCGTGTGGTGTAAATACTTATGTTGTCAGGGATTGACAAAATGCTTGGCATAGGAGACACAGGCCAAAATAAATATTTCACCATGTGTCAAAAAGTCATCTGTTCAATAATTAGCGAGTATTTGTACAAGTTTTCAATCACAGTGTTCATCAACTTGTGACCACAAAGCATATTTTTAAACCTGTAGAATGCAAAGAACAGTTTGATGAAGCAAGCTTTATGTTAGGCCTTTTCTCCAGACATCTGTTTTTGATAGTTACTGGCTTGATTTGTTTGATTATAACTTAGTGTGGTTTTTTTGCATAAGATAGGACTCTGAACTGACATTAAATTAGTTAGCAGTATTTAAAAAGAAATAAAATACCCTTTTGTTTACTGGGGATCTAGTTTTTCAAATATTACCTCTCAAATAATAATATCATTATATTTCTTTTAGGAAAGGAAACCTACATGCTAAAGTTTTTCAATGATTTTCTTTAATGTTTTGTACAATTTAGTTCTGTTTTTAAGCACTTAAACACACCTGTTATATTATTTACGCTGACCTTGAATTTAGTAATTTAATACCATATGCTACAAAATAACATATCCTGGAAACTTTTTTTGGTAACTTTCTTATTAAGTTCAAGAGCACTCTGCTTGCCATCTAAAGCTTTCTTTAAAAATGAAATAATTATTTTAAAAAATACTGCATTCGAAGTCTATAAAATATTCCAAAATCAATATTATAAATAATCATAAGGAGCAGTTAATAAATGAATAGTTTTGTGATTATTAACTTACTCTACTTTGATATTATGTAATATGAGATAAATCCTTTCCTCTTGGGAATGCAGTGAATTCTGTGGCGATGTTTTAGAGTACATTACTTTTAATTAATATTCACAACTTGTGCCTTATAAAATGCAGCAAAGAAACCCAATCAGAACTCAGAGAACAACTTGTAACCAGCAGGTCTAACAGTAAGCGCGGGAAAACTTGTGACCTGCCGGCAAGCGCGGAAAACATAGCCAACCTCGTTCCCAGGGTCCTCTCTAGGAAAGTAGTACCTCGAGGTAGGAAGAGAGAGGACCCTGGGAACGAGGTTGAAACATAGCTTGTAGTAAGCGCGGGAAAACTTGTGACCTAACGGCAAGCACGGAAAACGTAGCATGCAGTAAGCGCGGGAAAACTTGTGACGTGACAGCAAGCGCGGGAAACGTAGCTTGCAATCGCGGGAAAAGTTACCTGAGTTTTCTGTGATCGGTTGGACTAAAGTCCGTGAATATTTTGAACAAATTACAAAACTTGAAAACATGAACCCAAGCAAACATGTACCAAGACGTGTAAAGCAATGACAGTAAAATCCTTGTTAGAGCACTGTGCTTTATGTAGCTCTGTTTATTTGACAGGAAGGGGAACTGCAGCGTACACTGGAGGAAATGGGGCTGTCATAATTAGAAGTTGAAAGATGAAGGAAAGAGGGATCTCTATCATGTATTTAGGAATCTTCTCTAGTTATTTTTTTTTTCAAATTCATTCAGTAGCCTGAGAAGACAGTGCAGTGGTAACGTGAGACAATGAAATGATTGTATTCAAGCTTGATCTTGACGGCATAAAGAATTCATAAAAGCTCTCAGTTTCTTCTAGTTTAAGAAAAAATACACCTCTTTACACTTGGTGGTCTCGTTGTCTTTACTGCCTGTCTTTATCAGTTGTCTTATTTGAACTGGGTCACTACCCGAACTTGTTCCGTTAGGTACATTTTACGATAAACATGTTGTTAACTCTCTAGATAGCATAGATTCCTGTTCTTCGGTCCCGATCTGATTCAAGATTGATTTGATCCCATAGGCTATGTGAACGTCATAAAGGTGTTAATGTCTATTAAAGCGAACTGAAATAGATATTTTGTCTCAGTCATGTTTTGTATTCAGTCTCGCTGAGTACAGTGTGTTTATTTGCACGACTTGGTACTTCTGACACTGTGGTATCACGGAACTTACAGCATAGCCGTTGTGCTGGCACGCACCAGAGGACTGGGTCTGGGTTAGTGGTTTACAAGATCCCCGCTGAGTTACAGGCCAGTCACTTTGCCACCAACGAACTCGCCACCAAGAAACCACCTCGCCACCAAATACCAAGAGAAAGATAAACTAGAGGAAAATGGTCGAGGTCTATTAACTACAATGTCAGTGGACTTGTAAGTTTGTTAGCTTGTCTGTTTGCGAATTTCGATTTCAACAGATTTCAGATTTTTTCAGATTTTTATTATTTCAACATGTCGATGATAAGATTATTATGTGTTCAGTTATCTAACGAGAAACCATACCTTTCTAAAATTCAACTACAATGTATATTTCTTTGAGAACTGACTGTGTTGTCATCACTCAGTTGTTTCGCTATTGCGTTTGCATTTAATCTTACATAAGCGTTTCATAATAGGCCGTCGGCTAAACGATCAATGTGTAATGTTCAGTGTGAGTTATAATTTACAACTAAACCAACTGGAACGAATTCCAGTCTCTTCGACTTGTGGTTTAATTACAGTAGTTATTAGATCGAGATCGTTAAGCGGTCGTGATCTTATGATCGAATGATCGACTTTTATGTTCTCCTGCCTTTTATGAGATTATTGGTGGCGAGGAGACTTTGATGACGACCTAGTTAATGGCAAGGGGGGTCTCTTGGTGGCGAGACTCCCTGGTGGTGAGGTAACCGGTAATGTCTTTCCAGGTATAGCCTCTTCCAGTTGTTCAGTTAGTTAGGGCACAGCGCGGAACACGGCGGACGAGAAAAGGAGAGGGGCTTCCCGCGCCTCGTTTCTCCCGTATTTTTTTTTCCGCGCTCGGCCCTACATTGCTGAGATATCTATCTGAGGCCCCATTTATATAGTCTCGGGTACTCGAGACAACCCGCCCCCGGCATATCAAAATTTGGGTCCGGTCTTGGTGACAATGGCACGATTTCACCAGTGCCTTTTAACTCGGGCGGACGAGTTGTCTCACCTCGGCAGGTAGGGTAACCCTGGCAGGCGGGACAACTTTTCTTCATATAAACACTATGACTCTCCAAACCGGGGGCTTTTACTTGGGGTAGAAGAGCACAGAACGCGTCATCAGAATGGCCCAGGGTTTAATCGTTAACGTACTAATCTTGGTAGTCTGGAAATGTGGAAATATGCGTTGAACCCAGGGTTTAATCGTTAACGTACTAATCTTGGTAGTCTGGAAATGTGGAAATATGCGTTGAACGGTTTAATAGTTAACTCACTAAGTTTGGAAGTCTGGAAATGTGGAAATATGCCAACGTTTCGTCTTCGTCCGAGGCCCGGCGGGAGGGGGGTACTCCCTTATATGGGCTATATAGGTATGTGCGGCCCCAAAGGGTATGGTTTTTCAGCCGTTTTGGTCATAAATTGGGTATCGATTTTAGCCATTTTGCCGTCATTTTGGTCATAAATAGGGTATCGATTTTTGCACTTTTGTCTTCAATTTGGTTTTTCTTTTAGAAGAAGCTACTTTTTCATCACGCCCTCCTTCTCCCATCCGCGCTTGGCCTTCTTCTACCCTGATTAAAGCCTGCCACGCATGCTGGATAAAGCCAGCAGCAAAAGCCCTTCCCCTAATGATCTAAGAGTCAGGCCATAAATAGGGTATCAAACTTTTGGTCAGGTCATAAATAGGGTAGGGAAAATCGGAGATTTTGGTCATAAATAGGGTAAGGGTTTTGGGAAGCGGG
>OMLO01002259.1_pt1 | contig 15440 bp, 4 predicted proteins | sample 1674811 | NCBI WGS metagenome assembly OMLO01 (sample SAMN06265003, study PRJEB25207) | coral metagenome | isolation source: Coral host | place: Mexico:La Bocana,Puerto Morelos, Mexico | collected 2008-11-13 | reverse complement strand
TGACGAAGGGCTAACGTTCGAAACGTCAGCTTTATAACACGTTACGGTGGCCAATTTACATTTTCAACTTAGTTGATATGATTAAAGATAGATTCCCTGCTGATTCACTGAAATTTAGCTTACTATAGTTTGAATATGAAGCAAGGAAAATAGGAAGGGAAAGTGTAAAAAGAGCGAGAGACTTCAACTGGTAAAAGGTCAATAAAGAGAGAAAGGTTTAGTTTCTTTCTTACATGTATATTGTTTTAAAAAAGGCTTAAAATTTTCAACAGTTGGAATATTTCCTTTGCAAAGCCAAATGATGGACAAAGTGAAAGAGAGACTTCTCAAAGTCCACTGGTAAGGGACAGCTTTCATTCTTTGTGGCCCCCCCGCACAGGAAAACTAATGTTAGAGTATTGCAGCTACTCCCCACAAATATGATGCAAATTTTCTGGGGCTAGCCCACACCTAACAAATGACAATTTTATTGCAATTTTGAAGAAGATTCATTGAATTCCTACTAAACCTACCTGCCTCTTCTGGCAAATTCTATTGCCTTAATAGCTGTGTTAGCACTTGTTCCTGTCTGGATTCTAAATGATGTCACCACCTGATAAATGGTTACAAACAAAGACAGTCCATACCAGGTAAGCTACACCCTGCGTCATATCTGACAGGGAGATTTACTAAAGAGGCAGCATTTAGATCTTACATGTAAATTTTGCGATTATCTAGATCTGTTCAGTATGCCTATTGGCCAACATACATGTTCAAGATAAATATATTAATTCCAAAACAAGAAAAACAGAAAGTTAGCCCTCATTCTTACTTACCCCATGAGTCTCTGCATCAATCACTAGCACCTAAAAGAAAGATGAATAATAATTATTACAAGACAAGACTTTTAGAAATGGCGCAGGGATGGCGCAGTGGTGATCGCGCTCGCCTCCCACCAATGTGGCCCGGGTTCGAATCCTAGACCCAGTGTCACAAGTGGGTTGAGTTTGTTGTTGGTTCTCGTCTTTGCTCCGAGGGTTTTTCTCCAGGTTCTCTGGTTTTCCTCCCTCCACAAAAATCAACATTTCTAAATTCCAATTCGATCGGGAATTTGAGGGCCACGGGTTTGTCAGTCACATGACTGTTAAGTGCTACCTTCGTAAAACAAAGTTGATTATTATTATTATTATTATTATTATTGCTATTATTATTATTAATATTATTATTATTTAAGTCTTACGTATTCAGTTGTGCCAATGTAGACTTCACTGCTAAATCAAATTCCCATTTCCACAGCAACTGAATTGACAAGAGGTTTCCTACTACTCCTACACGTAGATGGGATGCTACTTTCATTTAAGGTTAGCCTTCAGCTAGCACTTTGCCAGATCATGCATACAGTTTGTTGGTAGCCATTTATACCCTTAGAGGAGAGAGACACCTTTACAGAAACATTACTTGCCTAAGAACTCAGCTCAAAAACCTGGCCTAGTGTGAAGACCCTGCCTACTTGATTTACACTAAATGTTAAAAGGACTGGTAGGTCATCATATTACTCGTGTGCTGGATACAGCTGTCCTAGTAGTGGCTGGAATTGTAAATTGAGGTAGCACTGCTGAGGTGACCCATATTCAACATGACAATTAAGTGCACCACCTTACTACCCTTAAGGGGTGGCAAATGGTCCTTCAGAAACCATGAGTCTCGCAAATTTATGTGGCTAAATATCATTTAGGCAAGGTTAAACTCGAGCAAATGCAGCCAGCAAACGTGCCCTTCCTGCCAATGTCATTTAGGCAAGCTAAACATGAGCTTATGCAGCCAGCGGTTTCCCTGTTAGGGAATATGTAACCTGTGGGGCGGCCTTCAGGGGTTTTGCAGGGGTTTATGGTTCAATGCATAACTGTTGTTGTGTATTCAGCTGATTGTTGTGGATCATTTGCACTGCTTTGCTCGCAAATCATTGCAGATTCTTGAACCCTCTCCTCCCTCCCCTTTTTGTTCTTGGTCTAGGTAGGTATTATTCAGGTACATGTAAGTAGTTTCCACTGAACTTCTTTCAGTGTGAAGGTGCAGGTTAGCGGATGCGCAGTGGGTGGTTCCTGCCTCCTAGCAGCTTCAGGACACCCCGCTAACCTTTAAGGCACCAGTTCCCAAGCTCATCTATTTGTGATGAGTTTAATTTTCAGTTTTGCAGGTCTTTTAGCCTTGTTTTTTAGCAGTTATGTGCATCTCACAGTTTTTCACAAAGCTGTCTTCCATTCTACATTTTCTTTAAGCTAGGAATTTCCTAGAAGTTCTGATTTATTTGTTTATTGACTTCTGAACATCTTAGAACTGGAACATCTTGAACTCGCATTTAAAATCCTTTGAAGTATCATTCTTGCAACTGAAGAAATCAAAATGCCTCAGGCTTGCAAAGAAAAAGGCTAGTCTCGCCTTCTTGCAAATGTCTGGCATTTACCATTCGTCACCACTACCTTCTAAACTAAAAGTCCTTCAAATATAAAATCTAAACACCACCACAGACATATGTGTACTACATCCCTAATTCGTGACAACATCTGCAATTAAACTCACTTACCTTTCCTTTAGAATTCCCAGTGTAGATGTATTCTCCTTTTCTATCAAATGATGCCACAATATTCTGTTCAGACTGCAAAAACACATATAAATGGTAGATCAATAAAGATGAAAATATTTGATTTCAAAATGTTCTCTTTGTGAAATACATCATGTTGTCTTTGAGCAAATCAGTGCTGATGTTATTATTTACATTTTGCCTCATTGGCTATTGATTTTGCCATGAGAAGGCATAATACTGGATAAAATTTCAGGCTCCAACCATTTGAAAAATATCTGTAAAACTAGGGAGCTGGTAATTTTGACTTTTAAAACCTGGGTGGAGAAAAGGAGTAATGATCCCATTCCGATACATTCTCTTAAAAATTGAGTTTTTGAAACATGTTACAAAGAAAGAGTTTGATATATTGCGCCCAGATTTCCAGGGACAGTTATTCTTACTATGGCCTTTCAATCTTCGAAACTGGTTTTTTAGGCAGTGCAGTTCTATCGCTAATAAGCATCTTGTGAACCAAGAATTATGTAATGGAATATTCAACTTTGACATGGTATCCTCTCCCCTCTAGGGCAAAAAGTGGCAAGAAGAGTTACCACACTACATGTATATTATTATTATATGCCATAAATAATGGATTGTTTTTGTAGTAGATATAACAACTGCTCTAATTGGCTAATTCTAGGGGATTATTCTTCCCTAATGCCCATAGTCCAATATGTCTCTGTTCAAACTAAGCAAATAGTTAAAAACCATTGTTTTTTCTGAAAATTACAGTGGCTGAATACAATGAGTGATGAGGAACTCTCTGACAGTGAATCCTATTACTCTGAAGGAATGGAATCACAAACCACTAAGTCTAAGTTTGAGATTTTCCCATGAAGACATCAATCTCAGTTAACAATACTTCACATCTTTAAATTGAGGTAAAATCAAAAAATCACAGTTCAGAGAAAGCCAAAATCTTTAGTTAACTCTGCCATTTGCCAGTGGTTACTTACAATCTATGGACCAGACTGAACTTGTGGAAGTACAAGGGACAGATGAAAAGTAGCATAAGGGAATACCATACAGAAGAATGATTGAAATATGGGTCTACAATTACAGTGTGACGAGAGACCAGCGCTGTTGTGCAAGACAGACCAGCATGGAAAGAGGTAATTTGGTTATATCAACTAAGTTGAAAATGTAAATTGGCCACCGTAATGAGTTATAAAGCTGACGTTTCGAGCGTTAGCCCTTCGTTTTTAAAGAAACCACAGTTTCTTTAGAAACTTTCACCCTTTATTCAGCATGGAAAGAGTTTGATTCACTCAACTAGACTCTCAAAGTGGGTGGGGTGCAGAGAGAGGTGGAGTTGAGGAGGCAACACAAGATTTGGCCACATGTTTTGGATATCTTTCTCACAAGGGATAAAGTGGAGGAAATCTGTTAACCTCTAGCTTTGTTCAATTATCACTGATGATGGTGAATAGGAGATTTTACACTTACACCATCTTATGCCTCTGGACCAATTATTTCTCATGCCTAAGTGAAACATCTGAGCTATTACACTGGTAATCTCAATCTATTTTTAAGGAAATCTTACTTGCTGATGAAACTATTCACTCCCTGAAAAAAAGTAAGAAATTTAGGGACTAAATTTGTTTTAACGAAAGTGTTTTCAATATACGCAAATAATCGTTTTATCATCTTCACAACATCAGCTACATCATCTTCAAAGTGGGATCACTGCCCTACTGTTTGGCCTACCAAACTGCACTATAAAAAGGTTACAACACGTCCAGAACACTGCTGCTTGCCTCATCACACTTACAACAAAACATGCATTAACCCCATTCTTTTTAATATTCATTGGCTTGCAGTGAATCACCATACTATTTTCAAGATTTTACTTATAACTCAAAAGGAACTCAGAAAATTGGCACCATCATACATACATGAAATGATTACATCTCACAATCCATTGGGTCAACTACACACATTAGCCAGGCATCTTTTAACTCTGTCCTATTATAACTTAAAAACATAAGGTGCAAGATCCTTCTCTGTGGCAGCACTACCATTCCATTTAAAATAAGAAGTGGTTCATCTGTGTCCATATTTCAAAATTGACTCAAAACGTTTCTTTGTTGAAAATGCCTTTCTGCAATTTATTTTAGACTAATGTTTTTAATTTTTTGATAATTTTAAAGATTTTTTGTGATACTGTGAAGTGCCTTTGACAGTTAGCAGTATAAAAATCTTTTATTACAATTATTATTATGACTATTATTACAGCCTTAACTAGCAGTTTCTGAAACTTGAACCAACAAAAGAAAGAAAAATTTAAATGATGGTACATTCTCCCCTATTCTCCTATTTTCACAGAAAAGTACTGGCAACAATGTCATTTTAGACAAACACATCTTGGTACTGGGACCTGGAAATCTAAATGTCTTCAGAAATCTTTAGAAGTTCCTCAAAATTCTTCAGACTTCTTTTGATATATTGAACTCATCTTCAAAAATCCTTGCACTGACAGAATAACATTCTCATGAATGTGATTCCCAAAATGTTTGGAGGTATAGCTGATGTGTTGTATTGCATGATTTATAGTTATCAGTGCTCAAATGTACTGTTTTTCACTCTGTGACTTGCAAAATACCTTCTTGGCTCAAAATGCTCTTCAGCAACATGTGGTTTGCGTGAAGCTCTTTTTCATAATCAGTGATCTGAGGAGGTAACCACTGTTGCAGATTCTCAAACTGTTTACTAAATTCATGCAGTTGTTCTTTATTTCTAGAGCACTTTATTGCTATGAACAGAATGATACTCATTGGACTGACAAAGAGATCTTTTAGATCAAAAGCTGCAGCAAAGTTGGGTTCAGTGGTTCTGAACTTTTCAGCTTCATTTGCAGATATGACAACAGCACATGACCAGAGGCAAAGGTTGCTAAGACTATCTGGGTCAGAATAAACCCTCTCAGATTCTTGTGTGCACAAATCTAATGCACAGTCTTTATCACCAGTGGTGTAATAAAACAAAGATTTGCATGCATTGGTTAGAACCCCACCATCATCAAAACCAGATGGATGCTTCAAATTTCCTGCCTTTGAGATCCAATTTTCTGCTTGGGTTAACAATTCTTGACACTCTTCTGTGCCCTGGTCACATTTAGATGATGCCATCTGTTGATAAATGTCACCAAGTGCAAGAAACAAAAGCTTCTCATAAGCTGTCTTAAAACCTGGGTTTGCAATAACCCTTGGTAAATCTTCTGAAATCATTTGTGCGAAATAATCAATTTTGCCACTGTACAATCTTTGATAGAAAAAATGTTTTAGCTCTTGCAAGGTTTGAGATAGGTGCATTGATTCATAGTAGTTCTCTGCATTTTCAAAATGTGTTTTCTTGTGAGAATTGACATCTGCCAGATGCATTTCAGCGTTGCTGGGCGAATCAGAATTCTTCAATATCAGGTAGAGTGTAACAAAATCAGCACTTGATTTAAATGTGTCATCCCCTAGTTTCGACTGTAAAATAGCAAGAGGAATATCTTTCATTGTTGACTCAATCTTGGATATGACATCTTTCCGTTGTTCATAACTCAAGTTATCCATCATGTTGTTTGATGGTAGGAAATAATTTGGACATCTTCCACCGGATGTGTAAGACAACAGCTCCTCAATTATGGCTGAAATGCAACTCAGTATTCTTTCCTTTTCCCAGAAACTCTCAGGCATTCTCTCGGATAACCAAAATATGGCTGTCTTAATAAAATAAGAGCAAAGTACTTTTGGCTGGGAGTTGAAATTTTCTTTGCATAAAGTTTTCACAGCAGTGTAGCACTTGACCTTCACATCATTCCAAGACCGAACTAGGATTTTCTCAGCAAGTGAAAAAGATAACCGCCATTCTTTGCCACGATCTGCACTGTTTGGGTGACCGACTCCGACGTATAAGCACCCTTTGGACGTGATTTGGTCTATAATTTCACGACTAGGTTGGTTAAATTCTCTCACGCGATTGCAAAATTCCATGGCGATTTCAGGCCACTCGTAACTGGGCAACGCGCACACGAAATCTGTATCGTGTTTTTCATCTGTTAAGGCTGGACCATGTTCGGCGAGTTCGTCAAAAAAGTGATCACTTTCATTGCCGTCTGAATCCGAATTCATCATGAATGCCTTGACCACGTCGCTTCGAAGGAATCCATCATTTTGTTGTAACTTTAGCTCATCACTTGCCTCGTTGAACGACTCGCAACTATGTAGATGTACATAGCCTGGACGAACGTGAACTGCAGTGAAACACGAAGTTTCCTTCTCTTTTTCTACGGTATTGGTAGACTGGTCAACGACTCGAAAATTATGATTAACAAACATGTAGTCATCGTCGCTCGCGCGATCAATTCCTTCAGCTCTACTTCCGGTGTAGTGAAAAGTGATTTTATTATCCGGGGAATCGGCAGGCTTTATGTTGTGCAAGTACTCCGTGAAGTCACAACCAAATCTCAAAGGCTGGCAGCCGATTAAAATTCCCGAGAGCATAAAATCAATCGTACCATTCAATGCAGGAGAGGAGAGAGGAAGACATTCTGTATGTAAACTCCCATTTCCTCCCGATGCTTCCGCCATCTTTTTGAGAAGAGACAATACCCAGTGTTCTCTGGGACACTCTTTTACTTACGTCACAAAATGAACACGCCAGGAACTGCAATTATTTACGTTTTCTTTGTTGGAAGGGTAACTGACAATATAATCTTTGATTACTACTAGTATATAGATTTAATCAAGCCTAAAAGCCGAGATCCTAGACCGAGTTGTTCAAAGCCCGATTAAGCTAACCCAGGAAAAGCGGAAATTTTGTAATTTTGCATATATATTGTTTGGCCTTGTGATTGGAGCTTGAATAATCTCAAAATGCACAAACCAAAAGCAGTGAAAAGCATTTGTATATGTTGTAGTTAAAAATTAAATTCAGGTAAAATTAATTTTAACCAAGTTTGATTCTCAATTTCCTTTGTCTTCTAATCCTTATAAGGGTTAAGAGACAAAGAAATTTAATTTTTACCTGAATTTAATTTTTAACTTCAACATATACAAGCAAAATTTAATGTTCGGTTGATTTTCAATCCGCTATCAAGGGGCTCACAACTTTTTTATTCTAGAATCAAAGCGGTGAAGGATGTTACAAGTGTTGAGAAACAGTTCTTATTATACGCTGCATGTCTACATTACATATTATTAAGACATCATGCAAGCGCTGAGTTCTTTCCAGTGAGTAAAGTCTTATAGTAGTTTGGAAGCCTCAAGCTTGAGGGAATATTTTGTATTCTATTTAAATAATGTTTTTAGAGAGTTTTTATTATTTTCCACCCTGCACATAACCTAGGGTAGCCAAACAGGCCTGTATATCAATAGTCTCAGCCTTCATATTCTTCCAAAACAAACAAATTTTAGCACATATAGTAATAAAAATTAATGTTTACGCACCACTGCACCTAATTTATATAGCATGTATTTTTTAACCAGCACAACTTTCTATTATTTATTTTCCTGTGATGCCTAGTTTTTACTGGAGTAAATTTATTAAAAATTTTTAAGGAGGCAGCATGGCTGAGTGGTTTAGTGCAATACATTTGAAATCTGGACGACCCTGGTTCAAATCCTCCTCCCTACTGCTATCTTGATTTGTTCTAAATAGTCATGAGTTCAACTCCTCAACTGCATTGTGTAAATAGCCTGGTCAAGCTCCCAACAGTTAGTCTAGTAGCATCTTCTTCTTCCAATTGTACATTAAGAGTGATAGTTTTAAACAAATTTCCTTATTTATTAACTAAATATATAGTTGAGATCAGAGTGACCTGAAATGTGTCCCAGAGTGTCGATCAAGTATTGAACACGTGTCAATCAAGGGTATCAATCAACACTCAGCTGTGGTTGCTTTTAAAGATGGTTTCCATTGAACATTAAGGCAATAATGGCAAAAATAAAAAATATCATAGCATAGAAACATTTATACACAGATCAAGACTTCAGCTCTCCAGCTTACCCAGTTATGCATCTTTCAATTAAAATGGACATAACACATGCCTGAACCATTTTTACAAGATTTGCATAAAGTTTCTTAATAATCTTTCCTAAAATGTTATTGTGCTACATGTATGAGTAGATTTTTAGTAATTAATTTTTGCACTTATTGCTTGAGCTTTGAGGGGAATCAAACTCAGTCTTTATAATTATATTACCTCTCCACCATTTGGCAAAGAGAAATGCTGTCCATCCAGCTTCACAAGGACTGGCGCATGTTTCATGGGGCAGACAAGGATCACTTTGCTGGAAAGGGAACAAATTATTTTAATTTAGAGTTCTATAATTACATCAGTCTATAAGAACAGGTTAAGCTCAGTGACTATGACACTTAAGCCTCGTTCACACTCTTGAGATAAGCACAAATGTAACCATAAGTACAAGCACATGGATGCAGTGTGAGTTACACCTCTGTAAAACAATATGGCGATTGGTTGGATACTTCTTTTATGCTTGTACTTATTTAACGCCAGTTTCCACTTGTGCAAGCACAAAAAAAGGATTAGGATTTTGCTATAGTATGGACAGCTTCAAATAGCTATGCATACATTTGTTTTATTATTCGAGTGTCTAATAAACAATTTACTACCTTAGCTTGCTGGAGCTGCACTGGAGATTATTGGCACTTGGTCTGTACTGCCACAACCTTGGGCCAATATTCCCTAGTACAGTTTGCACACTTGGTTGGTAGGTAAGGTCTGCATATGAGCCGTGTTGTGGCTCACCAGGCCGGAGCTTATCCCGGTTTCTGTAGCATGAAGCGACTACGAATATTTCTACTCCCCCAGGATGGGATGCTAGTCCATCGCAGGGTTACCCCCAGCATTAAATTCACGGGTACCCATTTATACACCTGGGTGGAGAGAGGTACTGTGAGAGTTAAGTGTCTTGCCCACGAACACAACGCAATATCCCCGGCCAGGTCTTGAACCCAGACCGTTCGATCTGGAGTCAAGCGCACTAACCATGAGGCCACCGCGTCTCCCACACTTGGTTGGTAAGTGGTTATTAATCCTGATAAACAAGCAATAGTTATACGAACTTGTTTCTTGGATGGAACTGCACTTTGGTGACAGGAGACTGAAAACGGTACTTCTGATCACACTCGCCAGACAAGACATCCCACACTGACACATTCCAGTCATTAGAGCCACTCAACAGTTTACGACCATTACGACTCCAGCTGCATAGCATAAAAATAATAAAGCACTTACAGCAAATTGCATTTGGCACAAATTCAGTGCATATTAATTTTTCAGATGTGCCTCACAATATATTAAAAGAATATTAACATAAAATATTAAATAAATAAAATAAAAACCCACTATTGCTTGTCTATGACTAATTAACAAATTAACAAATTAATTTTAAGCTAAAAAATTAATGGCCAATTTAAAATTTTTTTTTTACAGTAGGTGCTATTTTAAATGAAGTAAGTGAGTCAACCTGTATTAAAAGTTGTTGAGGATGCATGTTCCAGAGTTTTGGTGCTGTGGCTCTTAAAGCCCTATTTCTACAATTAGCAACAGTCTTGGCAGCAGTAGGCTTTAGAAGAAGTTCATCATTCATCATCATCAAAATTACGGTATGTGGAAAAATTATTTTAACGTCAAAATTTATAGCTCATAAAATCTTTTAAAAGAGAGCAAACAATTTTGAACTAGTATAATAGACTCTAATTAAGAAATAATGTTCTGTAACAAAGTTTAACAATACCTAACAGAAGTAACAGGGTGTACATGGGCACTGATTATTTTAGCGATTCCTCTTGTTAGAAAATCCCAAATAACAATACGTCCATCATTGCAACCCACAGCCAAGAGAGAACCTCGCCGATTGAATGATGCTGTTCCTGCAACACTAACTGAGTCCAAACTACCATCATACTCCTGCAATGAACATTTTAAAACAGCTATTAATTAGCCTCTAGCAAAACTGAATAGACTAACAGTCTCTAATTATGTAATTATTATCAAAACACAATAGTCATTGTGCAAGAGATGAGACAGTGCACACAGTACTAAACTATTTTCAGTTTAGAGTAGTTGCTTCTTTTTTTTAAACTAGAATTGTAAATAATTATTTTAATTTATCATCTTATATAACTGTTGTAGTTAAAAATTAAATTCAGGTAAAAATAATTTTAACCCAGTTTGATTTTTACCTGAATTTAATTTTTGACTACAACATGTACATTGTTTTTAAGGTGCATGGGATCACATTGATTTCATATGCTTATTTTACAACAGAAACATTAATCATCATCATCATTATGTTATTATTATTATAATTAGTTGGGCTGGCTACCAAGCCTAGCGAGCCCCAACTACCAGTTTGTTGTAACCCTAACAGGGGTGGCTTTGGGGTTAGTGATGCTTGCCAAAGACACCACCCCAGACTATGGTGGGCGGGAACGTCCATCTTCCCAAAGTAGGCTTAAGGCACCACCCTGTCCTACCCCATTGCCCCCACATCATTATTATTATTATTATAATTATTATTATTACAACGAAATTACAAGGAAATTTTCAAGGTTGAAACATTGACTTGAAAAAAATCCGAGTTCCAGATGGGATTTGAACCCACGACCCTCTGTGATCTAGTCGGATGCTCTAACCACTGAGCTACTGGAGACTCTATGGCGAGCAAGGGTGAAATGTGGGTCTTTGACTGGAACCGCATCACGCGGTCACACAGCCAAATATGTCATGGCGCATATGAACTCACTAACTGCATCACGCAGTCACATTAAAGCATATCAAAGATGCAACCAACCAACCTCCAAAGTGAGTATTACAACGAAATTACAAGGAAATTTTCAAAGTAGAAATTTTCAAGGTTGAAACATTGACTCAGAAAAAATCCGAGTTCCAGATGGGATTTGAACCCACGACCCTCCGTGATCTAGTCGGATGTTCTAACCACTGAGGGTGAAATGTGGGTCTTTGACTGGAACCGCATCACGCGGTCACACAGCCAAATACTACTTTGAAAATTTCCTTGTAATTTCGTAGCTCAGTGGTTAGAACATCCGACTAGATCACGGAGGGTCGTGGGTTCAAATCCCATCTGGAACTCTGATTTTTTCTGAGTCAATGTTTCAACCTTGAAAATTTCTACTTTGAAAATTATTATTATTATTATTATTATTATTATATTTAATATTATTATCATCATTATTATTGTTAATATGACTACATCCCAAAAAGGAAACAAATCCTCAGAAGGAATGAAGAATTGTTCACTTAACTTAACACTTAACTTAGGGCCTGTTTACATGGAGGCAGGGTACCCTGGGTTATCCCGGTACGAACCGTTTACATGGCAAAAAGATAGCCCAAGTAGACAGGGTGCCCCATTCCATTCAGTTGAATGATTAAATTTTCAATAAATCAACAATTCCTGTTTTTTTTGGAATCTTTCCCAGGAAATTTCTAGAATTTTTGGTTGAATGGAAAGTGTCCTAGATCTGAGTAGAAACTGAATTTGATGGACAGAAGCAATGCTGAAGCTGAATAAAGTAACTCTGTATTAAACAGTGATATTTTATTATCAAAATAAATTAAAGTACATCTCTTTATTACATCAAAAGACAAAACAAATGTATCTTAAGTTAAAATTATATTACGTGAAATTTAATTAAAACCTAAATCATTAAATAATATTAATTTATAATTTGAAATGAGTGTATTTACTAAAGAGCAACTGTCCTCACCTCAGGGTAGCTTTGCCCAAAAGATTCTGAAAAAAAGGAAGTGGGAACAAAAACTTACAACAAGAATATCACACATTTTTATCTACAAAGTATACATACATGTACAATACAAGTACAGTGTTTATATAATGGTGGGCTTAGCATGTATGGGGTAAATCCATTACTTTGATTTCTTATTTGGAGTGAATATTCTCTATTGATCAGTATATGGCAAGGTAGTCCTAATAAGATAAATCTGAGTGTTCACACTTATTTAGTCTAATTTTTGGTGTCTTCTGCTAGAAAATGTTTAGATGCTTGACACATTTTTGCTGTTGAATAAGAGGAGCTCTGCTTTTTTAAGGGTAAACAAGGTAAAATTGGAGATCTCTCCTACAAATAGGTATAATAACTACTGCTATATAAGCTAACCTTCTACAAAGCACTCTAACATGTCTGATCATGTGTAATAAAAGCATCCATGGTCAAGTGTAGATTGATACTCTTGATCAATAACTTAAGGTCATCCCACTGAAATAGAACTTGCACTGAGATTTTTGTCAAACTTTGCCTATTGATTGTTTATATTATAGGAACCTAAATTTTAAAATAAAAATGAAGGGTCCCCATGTTCGTTTAGGAGCAACAGCACCTTGTTTATACCTTATAAATCCTTATAATAGCACCACAATTATAGTCACGTTTACTTGCTTAATTCACGTTTCCCTCAATTGCTTCTTGTTCTACACTGAGAATTGGGCCATGCTTATTTTACATAGAGAAATTTATTATTCAATTCAAAACAACAGAAAAAAATTATAGGTCACCACACTCGTTTTCAAAGAAATGACGATTTACTTCTATGGCGGGGTCCAGCCGTAAAGAAAAAGCCGCCATTTTCTAATGCGCGCGCGCTAATTACGTGTGAAATTGTGCGCAGTAGGGGATGCGCAGTGCAATACTGGGGAATGACCTTAAATTGAGATCATGATACATACTCGGTTGACACTTTATCGACACTTGATCAACAGTCAGTTGATAGTCAGCCAAGTGTCAACTTACTCATATGAAATGATTGAAAATTAGTTGACTCTCAACCAACTGTCAACTCAGATGTTGATGGAGTGTCAACTGAGGTGTCTATGTAGTATTGAATTGGCACTCGATCGCACATGCCTTAAGTTCACATGAACTAACATGTATCCATTTAAACTAGAGATTTGCAAGTGCAGCTGAAGGGTGAATTTATATTCCCGCCAAGACGGCGTCAAATTAATGCTTCATCCTATTGGTTAAATGACTATTCCTTTGGGATCCAACCTTTCCCTGAACTACAAAATCACGCGAAATTAAGTCTTGATTTCCGGAACAATCTGCTTCTAGCTGCAGTACAATGGACTAATATTAAAAAAACACACAATCCCGGTGAGGCTACAAACAATGAGCTGACAGACGCGCAAAAACAATACTTACGAAGTAGTTCGAGATTCATGGCAAACTTCCCGTCCAGTTCCTTCGATAACCCAACCTTGATCTAGTTACTGATTTCATTAACAACACGTTGAAACGCGACCCAAAAATCAACTGTAAATCGCTTGGAAACTTTGTTTTTGATGCTCTATTTCTACCGTCGCTTTTACCGTGTTATATTTTCTTCGGTTGCCAGCGGTTTTCTTCGTGAACAGTGCGTACGCACGCGCTTAGACGCCGCTCGACGCCCGACGAGAGTCCTCGGACGTTCCAAAGGCGTCTTGTAGCAGCTTGTATCTTGCATTTTTTTTCGTTCTTGTTTCTTCAAACAGCTCGTTCGAGATGTCACGTCGAAGAAAGGTAAGAAAAATTAGCGAACATGATAGAGCGTTGAAATAGGCGGCTTACTTTTCGCCAAGGAGAAAGACGAATCAAAATATAAAAAATTTCGGTATCATATGCCAATTCAAAAAAAAAAAATGTCGGATGACGTGGAAATAAACAAAAATTATACAGAAATATCAGGGAGATCTCTAGGGGAAAAAAATGTTTTTATAGCCTTCTGATAGTGAATGAACGAAGCAGAATATAATGAAGATAAAAAAGGTTAAATGTAATATTCAGATGAAAATCAAACTTTCACTTTGCATTTCTTACGCACAAGCGCGCTGGGCGGCAGAAACGTATTAATCGAAAATCCACACCATGACCCATATGAAAAGTTTTAATGTCTGTTGGACTTGGTTTGATAACGAATTAATTTATGTATGGTGATTACTAATTTCAGTTTAATTTCGCTACAGCTCTAGGGATGAGCCCCAAATTCCCTTTACGATGTGAAAAAAAAACAAGATCGATAGCTGATGAGAAACTTCAGTATTATAGCGAGTATCTGTATTTCTGCTTATGACATACAATACGTAATAACCTGAGCTACAAGATTAATTTAAATTTTCTTTGTCTGTCATGACAGTAGTATATGGATCAGAAGAAGGGAGAATTTGTATCTTGATGTGTTGGTTCTTTAGAAAAGAGTTGTTCTGTAATTCCTGGTAATGGTCAGTAGGACACCCAGACCTTATGTTGACTTGACTTCTGTATCTAAAGTATAGAATCAGGCCATTAAAAGATATTTCTAAAGAAATTGTTGAGTCCCTCCTTAAAGGAAGAAGTGATGTTTTTTTCCCCATCACATGTTTACCCATCGACTCCTGCTTTTTTATTCAGTGAAATCCAATGAATGGCACACATGCCTCTTTTAACTCAGAAACAGCATAATAAATAAATTCCAATTGATGTATAATGTGGACACATTTTACAACTGAAAAAAAGGGAATATTCTGCAGACATTACAACAGTTTTATTTTCTCAAAAGAGCATTCCCTTACCAAAGAAAAATTATGCATCATGTTGTTGTCCAAACAAAATGATATTTGTTTGGTTTTCTTTTTTTACACTGCAAACGAATTAACAAAAAGAAACAAATGGAAAAGAAAATTAAGTTAACTTTTTGGTATAAGACAACTTGATTAGCTTAACCTGTCAGAAGAAGTCTCTTAATATTGCAGCCCTCGAGAATTATTATATTTGAATGTGAAACAGCGGGCAAGCCAGTGAAATGATACCATTATACAGGAGTGAC
>OMLO01002258.1_pt1 | contig 15443 bp, 11 predicted proteins | sample 1674811 | NCBI WGS metagenome assembly OMLO01 (sample SAMN06265003, study PRJEB25207) | coral metagenome | isolation source: Coral host | place: Mexico:La Bocana,Puerto Morelos, Mexico | collected 2008-11-13 | reverse complement strand
GAAAACCGGAGTACCCGGGGAAAAACCTCTCGGAGCAGAGAAGAGAACCAACAACAAACTCAACCCACATATGACGCGGGGTCCGGGAATCGAACCCGGGACACATTGGTGGGAGGCGAGCGCTCTCACCACTGCACCATCCCTGCTCCCCCAATAAAAAGTTATCACTTTCGACTGCTTTAAGCACATTTACACATTCACATTTATTGTTCTTTTATTGCGCAGTAGTATACCTGGCTTAACGGGTTCTATGGCTGAATGTCATGCGATTAGTTGTGGTATAACATCTACATAACTATATCTGCGATATTTGAATTACTACATTCTTAATAACGTGTCAAACAGAGGGGGATAGGGAATAATCTTGTTTAATGGTATTTCCGCTTTACCAGGTGACTGGTTCCATACAAAAGTCTACACTCTCGATACACTCCCCTGTTTTCACTCTACTCTGATTGATAGCTTGTATTGAGCATGATAAGCTGACAATCAGATCTAGCAAGATACTCTTCACTTAGCTAGTAATCTTCCTTTTCGTCACTCGACCGATGAAAAGTTTTCCAACTCGGGTATAAAGACCCAGCCGAATATAAAGCCGATTTCCTTTGCTTTTTGAGGCATTAAGAGTACCTCCTGTCCTCCAATGCCGCAGTGCAACAATTACTGAAGTAAAGAAAATCATTCCTGAACTAAAGGAAGGTATAAAAACACAAAGTTCAATAGAATTGAATTAAATAATTCAAGCTTAAATGTGCTAGTTTAGCGGCAGATGAACGCAATAAATCGAGAAATACAACGGTACAAAAGACGAGGAAAGTATGCAGAAGACTGCTGAATTCATGATTTGAAGTTGTAGCTCGTGACTTGCTTGCAAACCTTTCTCAAAGGCGCTGTCATTTTATAAGCTTCGTACACCTGAAAGAAATTTTAAAAAAATACAAAATCCTTCCATCGCTACGATCTAAAATGTCGTCAGAAATTACGTCCAATGATCCTAGATTGCTAATTTTTCATGTTTAGAGGAATATATCATCATTTAATTTAGCACTGGACGGAACATACTCACAGAACGTCAAACGTCATGTTTTGTACAGAACGTCAAAAATGCCAAACCCATTAGGAGGACAGCCTGAGAATGCGCAATATGTCACCTCCTTAAAAATTTACTTACTTGCGTCTCGGATCTTAAAGTCCCTAATGATCACAGAATACGTGTTCACATATTCATAATATGCATGATATGCTTGAAATAATCTGACGCGCCAGTTCCCTTTCCTGATGATATCACTGTCTCATGATGCTTAGGGCTATGCCTATATCAGGGCCTGGTCTAGACCCACGTCTCTGTTTTTCGAGTTTGATTGTTTTTGGTCGTGTTTGATAAAATTTGAATACCATCAAACATTCGATCAAACAATTTGAAACATTTCTTTTGTTCTCGTGTTTGATGGGCGATGTTTTGTTCGTTTGGACAACCGTATAAAACATGTTGGGCGAGCGCATGCGTGCCACGCATGCTAAGCGGCTTGTATCCATAGATACCGCGTCTTGTCTACGTACGGATTGGAAACTCAAGGATCTGTAAGTCTCACCAGTGCCAAGAAATCTTATTGTCGGTGTTAGTCGCTCTGCAGCACTAATAACTTTGTGACCACCAGTTACCTGACGAGTAGTTATGTCAGGTTCAATAAGCCGCAGTATCTCGAGAAAATCGTCATGAGTCATTCGTATCACTTCGCGGTAACCTGGAGTATCTTCCATCATCAGTTCCTGTGCGATACTATTGAAGTACCCTTGCTCTTTTCTTCTCCTTATCCAGCCCCTGGTCTTCCCTCGTCTACTTTCTCTTTTTCCATCCCCCTCTAATATTTCAAGAAGAATTATAAATCTGAAGAAGATTAAATCTGCCTGATGAGATTAAATCTGCCTGATTAGATTAGTTAGATTAGTTATGATTTAAAGAATTAGTTAGATTTAAAGAAGAGTAAATCCGCCTGATGAGTGCGTAAGCACGAAACTCAGAGTTGCAGTGAATCATGTGTGTTTTCATTTAGTAAACCAATTTTAGCCGCTATACTCTTTCTTTAATTTGAACCTTTGAATCCCAACCTGAAGTCTCACGTTCCGCCATATTGAAATTGCGCGCTGAGTAAGGTAATTTGGGTAATTTGTGGCCCATAGTTCTTTGCGCGTGGAGTTTGATACGGTGTTGGTCACTCACTTCGACTTCAGCATGTTTGATTACCAAACAGTGTTTGATGTTTGGCTGCCAAACATTTCCCGTTTAAAGCGCAAAGTTTAATAATACGTCCAGCAGTAACTGGAAGCCATTCAAGTTTAGTTAGAATTCTACTAAAACAATTACATTATTCGCTCTCGATTTCTATGAGGTGATAGTTGATGAGGTCAATTTGGGGCCTGTTCTCGTGTGAATAAATACGTGTTATATGCCGGCTGTGAGGCCCGTATAGTGAAAAACTGTGAAAGAAGTCCTGAAAATGCTCCCCGAGGCCGCAGCCGAGGGCAGCATTTTAAAGTCCGAGGTCACAGTTTTTCACGATACGGACCAACCCTAAGCCGGTAAATAACCTATTTATTTTTTTCCTCTCTCTCAAACGAAAAAAAGATTCACGTAAAAAAACTCACGCAAGCGTTACTGTGACCGTGATCAGAGATATGAAAATCCTGACCGCGGTAAGAACTAATCAGATTGTAGGATTCGTTACCGTGCCCGTTTGGAAAAAAATAATTACAGTAATTAGAGTTATTTAGTGCAATGAAGAAGAGAAAATGTTTGTAATAACTGAAGCCCTAAGGACAAAACCATCGATAATTTTAAAGGCGAAGAGGCGTAAAATAAAATGTGGATTTTGTATCATGCGATAGAAAATAAGTTCTTTATTCTGATTCTTGATAATTATTTAACTCTGAAGTACTGTATACATGTACACCTACTCATTACCTTATCAGAAGTAACAATCAAACCGCTTAAGACGCTGAAGTGTCACACGTAAACAAAGTTAATGTTTATTTGTAAATGAATGACAGTTGCAGAATTTATACTGTGTCATGCAACATAGAAACTTCTCAAAATCTTTTTTGTCCGATTCAAATGTCACGAGTTAGCTTTAAGGCCATTTGATTTACTATCAAAATAAGGAGTTCAGCCGATTATTTGTATCCAAGACAGCCACATGTAGTCCAGGACTGCCTATTTTTACTAAGGTCTCTGAGTGTGCGATGACATAACAAGTAACAATAATAAGTAAATATGAAAACAACCAGCTGATTTAAACTGAAAATGGAATGCTTAGCTTTTGAACTTCTTACAGAGATTTTGACAAAATTTTAACAAAAACATACCTTGCCATGTAAAGACTCCAAAGCCTGTACCATTAACCTTGTGCATGCCACTGAATCAATCTCAACTGGAGGTAAGTCATCTTCTTTAGAAAGGTCTCTGAAAAATTAAATGTATTTATCCATAACAACCACCTTTATTAGGTACCATTTTCTAATAACTTCACTGTGAAATAGGGAGATTAAGATTGTTAAAGAGGCTTGACTTCACAAATACTGAGAAATCATAACTAAACTCCAGAGCATGGTCTGAAGGTAAATTTAGAGAGAATAACAGCTCTCCCCCACTAAATGTCGGCTGACAAACGGCACAGTCAAAAGTTTATCGGCAGTTGATGAACAGTTTATGAGGGGACTGAAAGTTTCAGACTTCACTGTCATGCAGATCACTAGGGATAAGTTATATTTTTTTTCTTTTACTGGTATCTAATTTTATTCTTGTGATGTTCAATGCAAATACAGTTCTTTTGAATAGAGGGAATGATAATAACTAAGGAAAAAGTCAAAGTCTTGGGGTACATTTTTCATGCTCATTATTTTCTTTTAGTTCTTATCATGTCTATAATCAAAATATAAGGAATAGGCTGTCCTATCTTTAAGGCACAGAATTAATATGTGCCCGAGTGGCCCATTTGCAACTTTCAGTAACCAGGCTAATCTTCCAGTGCCACTCTCCCTTACTTGCAGCAGTCATTTCAAGTGAGGAATATCGTTACCACTCAGCTACTGACTGCTTTGGGCTGAAAGCAAGAGAGGTACCTTTAATTGCAGGTTACCATCATATTGTGCACTTAACCCCTTCACTAACGAGTAAGTCCTGTATCAGATTTCTAATATGCTGTAAGGACGTATTCAGTACATCCTAAACCAAAGTACCTGTATGAATATTTCTGAACATTGTAAAAACAATGAAATTGCAAACAAATAAAGCTATGAGTGTATGGTTAAGACTAGTTCACTTGGTGACAGGAACACAACAAAAAACCTACAAAGTGTAATTTTTGTGTCAAGCAGATTTGGCCCACCCATTCGGCCTGCACAGCATTGAAAAAATGGCACTTGATGAAAGGGTAAAAGCTTTTTTTAATTGATATTTTAGAATACCAACTTCATTTTGGACTCATTGATAGCATAAGCAAGTTACGGGTTTTAGTGGTGGATCAGTTTATTCTAGAAAGTGGTTGGTTGATCATCGGCAACTCTGCTGTTTTGTGGGTACATATAGTGTATGACATCACTATGACAACATGTTATATAACTGCAAGTGCTAAAAATGGAACGGTTAGTTCAAATAACTCAACTTAATTGTGTCTTTAAAACTTCTGGTTAATTTGTTGATAAGGGAAAGTGTTAATGGCAGCTTGTCACAGTTAGTTCAAATAACTCAGATTAATTGTGTTAAAGTAAGCAATTGTGTTAATCCCCTGGGATCCCTATATAAACAGATATAATATATGTGAAACCTTTGCAGTCTCAATTGTCTCTACTGTTGTCAATTGCTGCATCAAGACATGGTTTGCACATTCCTTTAACAAAACAAATATATAATTTTGGACCACAAATGCACTGATTCAACAAATAGCATAGTACACAACAGTGGAATGTGCTGACAATGCAATTTGGCTTGCTAGCTGATTTGAATTGAGAATGGTACGCTTGGCACACTCCCTGTTTAACTTAAGTATTTCTTTCAACTCCTTTGAACTATTTTTCAGATACTTTTAGTAGTAAAAATTGGCTCGCTGGCCAAGATTGGCACGCTGGCCGATCAAAGTTGACACCTTTTTTATGGCAGCAAACAAATCTCACACGGCTCTATAATGCTGCCACCTTGCCAGCCTCGCATCTTCACTTGGCTGGCTCGTTGGATATAAAGCCATGCCAGGAACATGATAGCTGATACATTTTAGTATCAGTTATCACTGCTATTTTTAAGCCAAAGCCAACTATGCCCGGGAGCCTAGTAATGCCCTCAGATTTTCCAACAAAAGCCTTATTTAAACCTGTTTTAGGGAATCTCCGAATACACGTTTGTTCAAGTTATATATTATAAAACAGACAAGATGATATGGTCCTCTCCCAATTCGTGAACAGGGAACCAGATAGACCACTTTACTGTCTCCCACAGGTGGCAAAGAACCCAGCAATATGTCAGAGCTTATGGAGGTGTGGACACTGGATCAGACCACACTTTAGCGATTGGGAAGGTGAAAACCATGATTCAAAGCTTCACGAAATCTGGATTACATTTTGTATTGGCCAAGAGACTCTAACAGATTCCAGGTGAATAAATGGGAACAAGTCTAGGGCAGGTTCATGACAACCAGAGAAGAAGAATTGGGATTCAAGAAGAGAGAAGATAAGACCTAGCTATCAGAAAGAACAGGTGTAGAGTTATCCATAACTCTGATTTGTCCGCACTCAATATAGGAGTGAGACAAGGATGTATCTTGTCCCCACTTATCTTCTCACTAGTTATCAAATGGGTGCTGAAAACAACAATGGAACAGCCAAGAGGCATTCAGTGGACTCTCGTGCAGAAGCTAGAGGAACAGGACTTCACTGATAATGTAAGCCTGCTCCCATACAGGATAGGCCATTTGCAAGAGTATGCAAATAAATGCAAGCCCCCCTCACTGTTGATGGCCAGTTGATTGCTTCAACTACTTAATGGGCAGCATTGTGAGGAAAACAGCAGGTACAGAAAAGGATATTAAGGTATCAGCCAACCCACCGGGGCCGTCCGTGCACGAATCATTTTAGCGCTCTTTGTTTCAACACAAACCCCCTTTCTTTGGTCTTGGCTTTGACGAAGAAAAGGGACACAATTTTTTTTTCTTTTTCGAAGACATTCAAAGATTTCACAAGACGACAACTTTGAGAGTTTCCAAGATTGTGAATTGCGTGAGTTTGTGTAACATAAACACACAAGAGTGGGATGAAAAGAGTTGTCAGCAGTTAATTAGAATAATTAAGATGGCAGAATTGTTTTCGTTCAATAACTTCCCATACGAATAACATTTTTTGGTGGATTTTTTTTTAAACGAAAGCTATTTCTAATATTTATCGAATCATATAAAAATCCAAAATTATGCAAAACGATCAATTTTGGGCTGGCTGATACCTTAAGGCTATGACCCACAAAGTGCATCAAGCTTTTGCCACTCTGAGACCAGTTTGGAGAAGCAAAAACCTCAGCTATCGCACAAAACGAAGACTGTTCAACAGCAACGCCAAACCAGTTCTTCTGAATGGGGCAGAAACCTGGAGATACACCAAGAAATCAGACCACCACCTGTCCCCATCAGATTCTATACATCAGATTCTATATGACCAGAGCGAATTTCTATCCAAGAACTGTGACGAAAAAACTGGACAGGAGCCCATCACTGACTCCATCCAGAGTAGAAAGTGGAGATGGATTGGACATATCATGCGCCAAGAGCAGACAAGTATCACCCGCAATCCCATTAGAAGTATAGTACGTAGTTCAACGCGAGATTCGCTTTCAGACGCAAAGAACCGTCAATATTAATTAACTAATAAGGGTTTCAACATAGAATTCAAAATTTCTGCAGTTGTCGCAGGAATCTTAAATATTTATGGTACTCACATTTTTAGCCTCAAGTAAAAGAACTGTGCTCTCTGGAGTAAAGTAATTTTTTCCACTTTCTGCATGTCACGCAGAACTCTCAGCTTCTCTCTGCTTCGAAAGACAATGCGAGCCTGCACTTGCTACTGGTCACTGTAGTTATGGTGACATCGTGGTGACTTCGAATATGGCGGACAGCGAAAAGGCAAGTTGTCTGGGGGTCATTATTTCATGACTAGCTGAAATCTTGTTTCAATTTCAGCCCGGGATGAAATATTGGCTTGAGGACCAAAGTTAGCTGAGAGTGAAGATGGGACACGAATTTTTATTGTGAATGGGGCCCATCGCGGCTTTTGTTTTTAGAGCTCAATGTTCAACTTTTTGGGATAGTAGTAGCTCCCAAGATGATGGAACGCAAACGAAACCTGTCTTTGGTAACATACACGTCAGCCAAAGAGATCTGGCTGATCTTACATTATCTTAGGAAGTGTTGGTTCGTGTAGTTTAGTGAGTAGTTTAGGGAGTTGTGTTCCTCAAAACAGATATCCAGCCCAAGATGTTGAATACAATCACCATGACCCTATGATGGCGCATCTTATAGACGAAATTGGCCACTTCATTTGACAAGGACTTTCAGAAAAAGGACTGAAATTCCAGCGCCCCTAACAAGGCCGAAATTTCAGTCGGGTTAAAATTCACCATGTAATCAGCCTCATCAACACCAGTTAGTGTATTTTCTTTCTAAACATACTTACCTCCAAGTCTGATATTTTGTTTCATTTTTCAAAGCAAATCGAGGAACAGTTAAAGAGACGAGAAATAACTAAGGACAAAGATGTTTCAGAGATTTACTTGGCACACAGGTTGAGTATCTTTTATTTGAGTCATCATGTATGATCAGTAGATAAGCTTAGGATGATGATGAGTTTAAACTATTTCTCAATTGAAACAATCCCATAAGTTCCTTTTTTAAAGTCAACATGTCAAGGGAGTCAAGGAAACTTACTGAGTTATGTCAGTTGACAGTTATGTATTATAGAGAGTAAAGTTTAAATTGGTTTCACATGAGTTAACAAGTCAAAAAGGGGGCAAATAAATTTTTGAATTGTTCTAAAGTTTCAATTACCAAAAACATGTGAGATAGGCTGGTGTGTCCCCTGGGGGGGAGAGTAATCCCAGAAAAATTGGGTAGGGGTGTGCGGCCCTCTACCCAAAACCCTTAACCTATTTATGACCAAAATCTGCGATTTTCCCTACCTTACTTATGACCTGATCAAAAATTTGATACCCTATTTATTACCTGACTCTTAGATCATTAGGGGAAGGGCTTTTGTTGCTGGCTTTATGTAGCCTGCATAGCAGGCGTTAAACGGTGTAGAGGGAGGCAAAGTGTGGTTGGGAGAAGGAAGGCGTGATGAAAAGGTAGCTTCTTCTATAAAAAGCCAAATTTAAGATTAGATTGCAAAAATCGATACCCTATTTATGACCAAAATGGTGGCAAAATGGCTAAAATCAATACCCAATTTATGACTAAAACAGCTGAAAAACCATACCCTTTGGGGCCGCACATACCTATATAGCCCATATATAGCCCCGTTGTTAGGTGCACTCGCCTGTGAACCATACCATTAGCCATGATGACAATGAAAACTCAAACGCTTGGATTTCCTAAATTGTATATCGGTCTGCTAATGCTAAGGAGCTCTGCTAATAATTAATCAATTAGTATTGAAAGTTGATGAAAATCAATCATCAAGAAAGTTCTAAGTGTCAATTTTCATCAATTTTAGTGATTTGTCTTGTTTAATTGAATTATTTCAGCTAGAAATAGAGTGGACAGGAGACTTGCTTTGTTCACAATAAAAGGAAAGGAATTCAAAGAGAATTTTTAATTTTCCAGAGACTTAAACTTGCTTTTTAATTCTGTAAGACAGTAGCATCACACAGTTAACAGGTAACATCGCAACGACAACAACAGTGCAAGTTGATTGTGTCATTCACTTAGCCATTCATAAAGCCCCCTGAACATTACTAAAATTGATAGTGGAAACTTTTGCTTGAGCTACTGTGTAGCCCAGTATATGCGCGTCCAAGAAACTCAAAAACAAAGAAAAAATGTATAAAATGTGTGTTTCTTTTCTGTCATCAAGGCAAAAAGGAACACAGGGCATTATCTTAATATTTCTTCAACTTCTTTCATGACTTGCTGATTAATATCAGTATAGTCTAAAGCAATTATGAGGGTTTGGATTGTGAGCATTGATTTTCATGGATTAATTGGGGCAATCAATAATAATCCATAAATCATTATCGATTATATTGATTGCCTTCCACTGATTTTCACTGACTGGGCATGCAGGGCCCTTCATTTGTAGGGAAGCTCTTTTTCAGAAACCCTGATACAATGTGTACAAGGGTTGTGGGACACAACTAATCAAGTTGAGCACAAGCTATTTAGCAAACTTATCTATTCAAACTGGAACTTGTAAAGTAAAGAAACTTCTTGGATAAAATACAACTTTCAGACAGTGTAGCAAAATCAGTTCACTCAAACACACAGCATTTGATACCTTTTTGTGGTCACTGGCTCCTTGAGCTGGTCACCACCATGTCTCATTTTGTATGAAAGTATCATAGTCCGACTTTTCAGAAGCTTTCAGAGTCACAAAGTGAGACCAAAAATACTTCAAGATTTGCTCAAGTTAGTGTAATCAATTTTCTCCTTCAGTGCACTCATGAATTGTAACCCTGACCCCCATACTCCTAGGAATGGTGGGGAAATTCACAGGCGGTGGGAGTGGAATGATCAAAAAACAAAAGAATAACTACCTAAAAAAAGAAACGAAAATCTAATCGCTAAGTTTATGGAAGAGTTAAAGAGGCCAGGGAAAAACATTTGGGAAGTAGTGAGAGCAAATATTCGAGGACTGTTTACGTTTCTACAACGATCTCGATGTTGCGCCAGTGTTGGAAGCTCAGAAAAAGATGAGACCAGTCTACACTAGTAAGTACAACAACATCTTGAAATACGGTTGCGGTTAGCCTTCCAGAGGTAAGCTTGGATTACCTCTTACGAGGGACTATTGAGGGAGGAGATGGACTTTACAGCCCTTGCAAAGAAACTTATGAAATGATGAAGCCAGCAGTTGTCGGAGGGCAAAGCCTCGTGTTCACGCCATACCATGAAGTGGGCGTGACAAAGATAAGGTCTTACCAGATAGCAGACTCAAATCTTTGTAAGCAAATTATTATTATTACTTTTACTTTTTTATGCCTTGCGGGAAGGATATAGTCCTACACTCTCGAAGTCCGGAGGCGGGGCGATTGATACAACAGAACGTCCTAAAAGCAGGAACTTGGGTTAGATTTGCGGTAGTGGACACAGAGACTCCTAAACCTCTGTCTGCAAAGTTCGAAGAGATCCCGCCGTTCTTCTACAACCGGCAGGTCCCTGACGAAGCCGTGCTGCAACACATGTAGGATTACCGTACATCCAGGACACCTGCAAATAGGTCACGGGAAAAAGCTGGTAGAGACGTTGTCAGCGCAAAAGCCGTTGTTGTATGCTTCACTGTTGCGTTGGTATGTGGAACATGGGGCAGTCATCAAAGCAGTCCATCGCACGATTGGATTGTGGAGCAGGTGACAGAGGTGCGCTGCACCAAAGATGAAGATAAAAGCAAAGCCCTGCTGGTTGAGGTGTTCAAACGGCTGGGGAACAGTGGCTATGGGAATGTCATTGAAACGCTGGAGCGGAAAACAAACATCATCAACACAAAAGATGAGAAGTTCGTAGACAGAGCTTTAAGAAGCACATACATCAGCGCTCTGGACGAGCGTGTGAGGTGGAAAGCGAAGAGGCACATATCCCGGCCAATCGACCGCTCGAGTTCTATTTTGCCTTCTTAGCATGATAGCTGCGACTTGGAGCTGATTCAGATGGACACAGACAGCAACTACATCGCCATCTCTGGTGATCAGCAGGAGGACTTCGTTCGCTCAGAGCTACGAGCAGAATTCGAGGCAAAAGAGAAAGAGTGGGTTGCATGGGACAAGTAAAGCGGACAAGTGGAGCAGGCCGGGGCTGTTCAAACACACATGAGAAGGCAGCCGGATAATTCCGCAATGTTCGAAGTGGCAGAATAACATCACTTGGTAGCGTTCCAAGGCTGCGTTGAACAGCAGCACAGATAGAAAATAGAGGGTTTTGCATAAACAAAGGATGGATAGGTATTTATAAGCAGCAGAAGTTTGGGCTTTGCGCATATTATGACAAATGCTGGGTGCTGCCAAATTAAACACTCTGAGCAGATCGAGTATCACTAACAGTTCTTCGCAGACAAACCCTTGTTTCGGGCCATCGCGCAAATAATAGATAACAGGCTCATTCGGTTTAGTAAGAGTTCTTTAAAGGTTGTAGACTTTAAAAGACCAGATTGGATCTGTTGCTCTTTTGTCTTTCCTTCAAGGTCACAAGGCTGGTAGAGATAACTTGTCGTTCACACCAACAGGCCTTAAGTATGGAGTGGAAGGTTTTGCTGCAACACGTTTCTCTTTGATTGCGGTGGCAGGTGTTGTGCCAGTTAGGCGAGTCACCTCATTGTTTAGAGCGCTAACAACTCTGGGAAGCATTTTGACCCACGCGGTGGACCGCTGGGGAGAAGGCATTTCCACAGCATGTTGATACCCAAATAAGCGCTTGTTGAAACGTTAAACAATAGCCTTTTCTCTGTGAATTTAGGTAGAAAAAGAAGTTCCGCCTGGTGGACCATGTTAGGCGACGATGCGTCGAATTTGGGGCTAGGAATGTTACGCGGCGCTGCTTGTTTGATAAGCCGGTTCTTGGCAGTTTCTCAAGGACTTTTGCAGCTTCTGCTAATTATTGATAGCAGCAGTGCCTTTCCTTTAGCCGTTAGGGCTGTAGTAGACTTTTGTGAGCTATTGTCCATATAGCAACAACCAGAAAAGTTCAACCTCGTTCCCAGGGCTTTTCCCTTGAAGGCGGGAGGGGCGGAAAAAAGGCCTTTTCACGCCCTTCCCACCTTCAAGGGAAAAGCCCTGGGAACGAGGTTGAATAGAATCGATTTAATAATTTATGCAGAGCCAAAATTAAGACATCACCCAACATGTTTTTCAAAAGGAATACGTCAATAAAGTCAAACGCTTTGTCTTTGTGATAGCAAATTCATTTTATGCCTTATGTTGACCATGAAAAAAGACATATCCGGGGGTTGCATGGTTTGCTATTTCTATGCATGCATGTGGTCCTGTTCCTATAGTTATGGGGCTCCGTTTGCCGGCCCTATGGGCCGCAAGAGCTCCATTACAATGTGAGCAAGTTCAAAATCATCCACAAAAATTCGCGCTAACTCTGGCGTTGAAATGGTATCCTTAGGATCTCATTGCCCGAGTTTTTTGACATCTCTGCAGCCAATCGGAATCAGGGCGACAATGCATTTTCAGCCCATACATTTCCCGTTTGGCCCGCAAAAAGGCACGTTTTGTAGAGGGCAGCTTGTCATTTGGCCGCGCGTATAATAATATGCGATAATATGTATAATAATATGCGATAAACTTGGTACGGAAAATACTGCCGCTGCGCTGTCAGGACATGCAGTCAGGAAAGTTACCTTCTGCTCTCCCTTCTTGCAACCTGTGATAAGAAGACGCTAGCCCGACCGATCGTTTCACGAGTCCCAGGCTATTGTTTGTCGGCTATTAGCTGATTTTTTTGTAATTTGATGAGAAACTGAATTCTTATGCTAATGAGGCAAATATTGTAGACAAGGATTTCCCTATAGCTCCAACCCATCAAGTAAATAACTATGAGTTACTAACCAAGCGTGAGGTCAAGATGCTGGATAGTAGCTAAGTACTTGGTCAATGTCTTGATGTCATGCCCAGCAATGTACCAGTCATCTTGGCCAACATGCTTGGTCGGTAAAACATTCCATTTGCCATAGAGAAGAATGATTTCTTGTTAGTCAGAGAGAGTAAACCTTAACTAGGCATAGCAGCTCTGTCTTGTCTTGGAATTAATGTGTGAACTCAGAAGAAGTTGACAGGTGAAGCCCTCGCAAGACCATACACTCTCAAGTCATTCTCTGCAGCTTTGTTATCGCACTTGATACATTTGGTTGATACGAAACAATTATGTGGGTTATGAAGTCTAATTTTTTCTGTCCCTACTACAACCATAGAGATTTCTGACTTGAAGCTCAAAATTTGGCAACAGAACTCAACAAATGCTTGTTGTTTTCTTTGAAGCAGTAGCGGTAGAACATTCCACTTATTATAATGTACTTGGCCTTAAGCTTCCGAAATGGTAGGTGGCGAAATTTCCTAGCCCAATCGAAAATTCCCTAGCCCTGGTCAAATATTTTAAGCCCTGTAATAACTGCTACCTTTCAAGTAAATTCCCTAACATTCCCAGTGATTTTGCAGTTTCTTGTATGCCAGTCATTCTCATGAATGTCTGACGGTCAAAAATTTGTGTGTATGATCTTAAGAACATTTTTGCTATATTATGCTCTGGGCAATGCTGTATACCTGAAATAATTTGTACAAAATTTTAAAATGCCTAATAATTTGTTTACTCCTTTGTGTTTTTTTTACTTTAGTGGCCTTGAGGAGGTCAGAGACTTTGGGAAATTCAGAAACTTGCAAATTGTGTGGCTAAATGGCAATAAGGTAACACCTGATTCATGTCATAGCTTGGATATTATCTCAAAGCGTGACCTCAATATTACAAAATTTCTAAACTGATATTTTTGTAAACAATATTACTGTTAAGTAATGATTCAAATTAGTGCTCCCCTTTCATTACAGTCACGTTTTCTAATAACCATCCCCCAAGTAAGAACGTTCTTTTTTAAATGCTATAGAATTACAAGAGAAAAGCCTCCTGCCGAAAATAACGGCTCGCCAAAAGTAATGTTACATTTTTACCTTTCTATTGAAAGTAACGGTTCCCCTGAAAGTAGAGCCGCTTCATGATTGCCACTCAACTACACGTAGAATAACAATCCTATAATTTATATTAATTTTGATACAACGTTTCAATAACCTAAGAAATGGTCAAAAGTATAAAGCTCTACAGCTATAAGAATTCAACCAAATCTTTTTAAATTTTTAGTGCTTTTCGTCCTACCCAAACACGATCATTTTGTACGTTTCGCCACACAAATCATCTCAGATAAGACGCCCCCCTCACCCAATATTGAAAACTGTTAAAATACCCAAAGTTTAAGCCAAAATATCTCCCATGGCGGGGCACTTCAAAAAACGAAGCATACAGTTTAAAAGGTGGGACTTCATATTAACATTATCTACAAAAACATTTTTAGGCACTCATTAAATTATTCCACAGGAAAGCTGCAAACACTTCGTCCATCACAGGGTCAATTTTTTTCACATGACACAGCAACAGATAGAAAATACTACAGAATAGTTACACACCAGACACTTGAAATACAGTAGAACCATTCTAATTGCTTAAAAAAGGAAAACTTCGCCCACGACAGGGTCCCCATGTTTTTGCATTATAACGCGCTAACTCGGTAATAATGACGTTACAACAGACATAAAATGTGTAAAATGGTTACACACCACGAATTTGAATGAAATAGACCCATTTCCAAGGCTTTGGTTTGTTCTAAGTCATGAGAATAACAATCAGCGGCTTAATGATGGTCGCTATTATTGTATAAGTGAACTAGGTGACAGGACTAACTCTTCGCTAAGTCAAACACGCGAGTCAGAACACCGTAAAAATGATAACATTGTTTGAACGTTAGAATGTTTGTATAATGAAATTTGCTTTTGTTCGTCTAATAAAGGAATAATACTTTTGCTTGAACCTTGCACGCCTGATATCGCATCTTAATGCTTAAAACTTAATCAGACATGTCATAAATATCTCGCTTTATTTTTTTCTGAAGCATCTCAGCGGTCCGGAATCCTAAATCCTTGAATCTGATTGGCTAATTTCGTGCGCTCCAGCGATCCTGATTTTCCCATCCGGACCCCGCGTACGGACCGCTCCAAGTTTTCCAACATTGGGGCTATTTAAGCAGTTTTTTGTCACACTAAAAATCTCCATGAAATGTAAATCCTTCATTGTTCAGTTCTAAAATCAGCGAAAACTAAATCTCTTCTTTTAAATACTTCTGTAAACAACACGGGTTTGCTTGACCGAAACGTCAAACGCACGCGCACGGTGTGAAACGGCTGCAGTAAAAAATCAGCACATATATTTCTTAAAACGTAATTTTCCAGAGAGAAAAAATAAACACGTTATTTGCCGGCCGGGAAGTCCGTATTGGCCGGGAGGTCCGTACTGTACCCGAGGTCTTGAGCAAGGCCCTCGGCCTGCGGCCTCGTGCCGTACTCGGATGACCTCAGATGTGTCGAAAACCAGTGGGTCTTCGTTTTAGACCACAGGGTCTTAGGTCTTCGGTCTTCGTTTTTGGGTCTTCGTTTTCGACACATC
>OMLO01002257.1_pt1 | contig 15447 bp, 13 predicted proteins | sample 1674811 | NCBI WGS metagenome assembly OMLO01 (sample SAMN06265003, study PRJEB25207) | coral metagenome | isolation source: Coral host | place: Mexico:La Bocana,Puerto Morelos, Mexico | collected 2008-11-13 | reverse complement strand
TGGATTTTCTCTTTGGATTTTTCTGAAGTGAATTAGTTTGCTGAAATTGTTCTCCCTCAGGTTTTGGTGAGGTATTTTTTTTGACTCATATATTTTCTCTTTGGATTTTTCTGAGGTGAATTTGTTTGCTGAATTTTTTCTCCCTTAGATTTTGGTGAGGCATTTTTTTTACTCATATATTTTCTCTTTGGATTTTCTCTTTGGATTTTTCTGAAGTGAATTAGTTTGCTGAAATTGTTCTCCCTCAGGTTTTGGTGAGGTATTTTTTTTGACTCATATATTTTCTCTTTGGATTTTTCTGAGGTGAGTTTGTTTGCCGAATTTTTTCGCCCTTAGATTCTCAGCAAATTCGTGCCAGAAACTGTTCAGAGGTTACCACTATTCTTTCTCACCTGGCTTGGGCATGAAAAGCTCCTGTACAGGAGTCTTTAAACCCTGAATCCATTTTTTATAAAAAAAATCATGAGTTGAAAAAGTTGAAAATTTTCAACTTTTTCAACTAGTTGAAAATCCACTTTTTAAAGGAAAAGTAATTGAAAAACCAAATTTTCAACTAGTTGAAAAAGTTGAAAATTTTCAACTTTTTCAACTCATGTGATTGCTGAACAATTTCTAGAGGATTTCATTCATTTTGTATATTTTTCAAATTTTCAATTCTGTGAAATTCTGATCTGATATTGGTTCCACAGGCTTCCAGTGTGTAAGAAATCAAATTCACTGTTGGTTGGTTGTGAATTTTTTTGATTTAGTTTTGGCTGCCCTTCTTCAACATTGAGTACTCACATATTGTGAACCCTCAACATTTTTGATTTATCTTTTTTATTGATCCTTTATATTTATCTTTTATTTATCTTGTATTTTTGATTTGGCTTTTATATTGATCTTTTTCATTTTTTAAATATTTTCTTGAGTTTTAAAGGTGTACGACAGTTACTATGTAGTACGTTATATGTGCTAAATGGTGGCTTTGCTTTTTGTCCCGCCTAAAAACCTGTAATAACCTGAATATATTTATATATATCATTTATCTTTGATATTTATCTTTTTTATTTATCTTTTATTTATCATCTTTATTTATCTTCTTGATTTATCGTTTATTCATCTTTTTGATTTATCTTTCTTTCTTTTTAACTTCTTTATTTTTCTTTTTTACTTATCTGTTTTTTTCTTTTATTTATCTTTTGTTTCTCTTGTTTTATTTATCTTTTATTTATCTTTTATTTATCTTTTATTTATCTTTTATTTGTCTTTTGTAGTTTTCCTTTTTTGGTATCTTTGATTTTTCTTTTTTATTTTTTATTGATGCTTTCTATTTATCTTTTACTTATCTTTTAGTTATCTTTTATTTGTCTTTTTTTCTTCTTTAATTGTTTTTTTAATCTTTTTTATTTTTCTTTTTTATTGATCTTTTTTATTTACCTTTTTGTTTATCTTCTTTATTTTTGTTTATCCTTTATATGTATCTTTTTTATCTTTTATTTATCTTCTTTTTTATCTTCTTGATTTATCTTCTTGATTCATCGTTTATTCATGTTTTTTATTTGTCTTTCTTTTTTTGAACTTTTGATTTTTTCCGAATCTTTGGAACTGTTTTTTATATATCTTTCATTTGTCTTTTCACTTTTCTTTTTTGTATATCCTTTATTTATCTTTTTAGTATATCTTTTCTATCTGTCTTTATTTATCTTTTATTTCTCGTTTTATCTTTTATATTTATTTTTTGTCTTTTGTATTTATCTTTTATTTTTCTTGTTTATTCATCATTTATTGATCTTTTATTTGTTCTTTATTTTGAACTTTTGATATCTTTTATTTTTCTTTTTGATTGAACTTTTCTTTACCATTTTTGATTTATTCTTTTTTATCTTTTATTTGTCTTTTTTATTTATCATTTATTTATATTTTTTCTTTTTGATTTATCTTTTATTTATCTTTTATTTATCTTTTATTTGTCTTTCTATTTACCTTTTTCATTTGTCTTTTTTTCATCTGTTATTTATCTGTTATTTTTCTTTTTGCTTATCTTTTATCTATTTTTTTGATCTTTTACATTTATCTTTGATTTATCTTTTTGATTTTTCTTTTTTATATATCTTTTTTGATTCATCTTTCATTGGTCTTTTTTTATTTACCTTTTTTTGTTTTTTTTATTAGTCTTTGATTTTTATCTTTGATATTTGTCCGTAATATTTATCTGCGATTTATCTTTTTTGAAATCTTTTTGATTTTTTTCTTTTAAGGTAACCTGTTTTTTATTTTTCAAATAGTTCTGATTTATCTTTTTATCTTTTATATTTATCTTTTACTTATCTTTTTTATTTATCTTTTATTTATCTTTTTATTATTTTTTCATCTTTGTTTTTTCTTTTTCATGCATCTTTTATTTATCTTTTATTTATCTTTGATTTGTTGTTTAAATCTTTCTTTTTTAAATATCTTTTGTTTTTTTCTTATTTGTCTTTTGTTCATCATTTTTATTTATCTTCTTTAATCTTTCATATTTTTTGTTTATCTTTTATATTTATCTTGTATTTTTGAATTTGGCTTTTATATTGATCTTTTTCATTTTTTATCTTTTATTTGTCTTTTATTTGTCTTCTTTATTTATCGTTTTTATCTTTATTATTTGTCTTTCTTTATCTTTTATTTCTTGTTTTTTCTTCTTTATCTATCGTTTTTTTGAAATTTATCTTTAAAACAAATCTTTTGATTTATCTTTTTTTATCTGTTTGATCTATCTTTTATTTATCTGTTATATCTATTTTTTGTCTTTTGTATTTATCTTTTCTATTTATCTTTAATTTAGCTTTTATTTGTCTTATTCATTTTTCTTTTTGTACATCTTTTTTCTTTTTCATTGATCTTTTGTGTATTTTTTATTGATCTTGAATTAATCTTTTTATTTTCCTTTTTATTGTCCTTTTGATTTATCTTTTATTGAGATGTCTACCAGGATTGACAATTTTTGTATCAAATATGTTTTTTTCAAACTCAAAGCTATAAGTAAGTTTTTGAGAACTTCATTTCCTGATTTGGAAATGTTTCCTGATTTTCCATTTTTTACATTGCTTAAATTACATTGCTTAAATAAGCTTTGATTTTGGGCTCCAACATTGCTTAAATTAAATGGCTTAAATAGTACATGTACTAAATAAGGCATATTGGAGCTACAGGGTTCTGAAACGTTTGGGGACGATGCCGACGTCAGTGAGTTAGCAACAACAGATAGTGTCATGCACGATTCTGACTGCGAACTTGTGGCTTGTACTTTTCGCCCCAAGAACAACGAATATGATCAGCATCCAGATCATGAGTCCGATTATGAATTTGAATCTCCGGCAGTTTCGCCGGACAATGACGATTACACTGTCGTTACTCACCCACATCGCCGATCTACTGAGTTTAATGAAACCAATTCACAACCACAACCACCACCAGTTGGGTCGAGAGGCGGCGACGGTGATGCTGCAGCGGGGCCATCTCAATCTCAGTCCAACAACATTGGCAACAATGATGGCAATGACAACTCTGACAACTCTGGTTCTGGGTCAGATTGGGACGATTCGGGATTTGACCGATTGGGATATCACTTTTGTAGTCATTGCATTCAATGTGGAAGATGCGAATTGTGTGGCTATGTGCTACGCGTGCGTCGACCAGTGTATCTTCCTGCGTCTTCATCAGGGCATTCGTGTGACTATCAACGACAAGGAAGACATCATTGTGATGCATGTTGGCTTGTGGGGATGTGTGATATGTGTGGAGATACACTACGAGATTATAGACCCGATCATGAATTCTCTGATTGATCAATTGTGTATAGCAATGACCTTTTTTCTATGAGGTTGATTGAACTTTCCGTTTCACACCAACATGTACAGCGGTGCTATGCTACTAGTGGCATTTGGGCATTTGGGGGAGATTGACGTGTGAAATGGATATCATCAAAGCAAGTGGTTCACTATGATAACTCTAGTTGGCATATATGATAACAGAATAGACGCTCAGAAACAACTGCTCTAGTATATTGGTTGTTACTCACAGTGTAATCATAACCATTCAACCTATTGATCGACCCATTGGTCAGTGCCTAGTTTGATCCATTGTTCCGTCTGAGGTGTGACCAGCATGATGACACACAATTCACTGAGTCGGACTCTCAATGATGGTGAAGTGGCTTTGAGACCGCAATATTTAATATTGTTTCATTGAATTACATGTGGTCACATGCATACGCTCATACTCTGAACCTGTCCTGAACACATAACTCAATCTACCATACCCATGCTCTCCCAATGTTTGGTGTGTCCACACGCACACGCAAACATACTTTCGTACCTGATGTGACCATAAACTCAATATTTATATATATATATTTTTTTCCTCAGGTCTGATGATGCAGACGTGTCGCAACCAAGAATGCAGGAAGTTGGCTAAGTCAAATCCTCAGAAACGCATTTACAGAGAATGCAATGAAGTCCAATATGTAACATGAAACATGAAAGATTTGTATATACATATGTTTGTCAGTTGAATTTGCGATCATAAAATATATGTATATCTACATATGAATGGCTGATGGTGAGTGAAGGCAAGACGTGCATTGTGTGTATGACACCTACAGCTGCTCAATGCAAATCACAGTGCTATGTGTGGTGATGATGCAATGCACATATTAAATCAATCAATGAAGAATTGGCAATGCTCAGGTGATTGTGCATAATCATTGAAATAATATCGTAAGTTATCACATCATCAACACAACAATACATAATATTGTTTGTATGTTAAACCTTAGCCAGCCCAGACCCTAGGTCCCCAGACCCTAGGCCAGCCCAGACCCTAGGTCCCCAGAAGGAAACGTCGCCGAGTTCCATAGTCACGGATGTTATCAGAAGAGTAGATCTCGAAGCAGCCAGATTTGCCAAGCTTTTGGGAACTCTTCCGGTATCGGTAGTTGCAATTGGACTTCAACTGACTGATGCTGACCTCCTTGTGGTGTTCGTCGTACTCGAGCTATGAGGCTTCATGCGATTCTGAAAAGTTCTCTCCAGGACCATCCTCGAACGGAAAACCTCATCAACGCTTTTGGAGAAGGAGTTGCACTTGAAGCCAATGGTCGTGACCTCAATCCTAGTCAAGTCGGCAATGGATTTGAATTGTTGAGACAGCTTACGATGGAGTATAGTCTCCGAACCAGGAATGAAGCTCTAGCTCTAGGCCAGCCCTGACCCTAGGTCCCAAGACCCTAGGTCAGCCCAGACCCTAGCTCCCAAGGCCCTAGGCCAGCCCACACCTTAGGTCCCCAGACCCTAGGCCACCCCAGACCCTAGGTCCCCAGACCCCAGGCCAACCCAGACCCTAGGCCCCAAGACCCTAGGCCAGTTCCCAGACCCTAGGTCCTCAGACCCTAGACCAGCCCAGATGTTACCATATGTTATCAAACATTAGATGAAACTAAGCCCAAAGCATAGGTCTTAGCCCTGTAGTCTACATCTAAACTATATATTCTTAACGATTAATTAAAGATTAAAACCATATGTTTTTGTCTGATACTTTTTTCAAATTCAACTACGTGTACAAATGAAAATATTTGAAATAAAGATAAATTATAAATAGTTTTAATGTTGTAAATATTACTTTGTTTCAATGAGACATACAATATAATATACTGGAATGTTTATTCGACATTTATATGTGTATATATCGGCTTTATGTTTTTTTTTGGTGGGGAACGTATTCATCACCACACACGAGTCAGATTGGCGCCAAGTAGCCATGGCGCAGCCAGATGGTGAATACGTAATGATCCACAGGGCACCATATGATGACACCACAGGGAAGACGATTGCGCTGTACAGGTAGGAGGGCGACTAAACCAAAGTTCGGGAACATGTTTGAATCAGGGTTTGGTTCTTGTACCAACCAGTGAAAAAAATGTTTCTTTGTTGCATTGGACAGGACTACCAAACTTCCAGCCACATCAGAAGGTAAGCCTGTGGTATTGGCATACAAAGGTGACCATTCTTCCATGAATGTTGTGGGGTTTGCACCAACAGCTCAATGCGTTGCAGTGTTTGATGGCAAATCTGATGCATTTGCATCATGTCTTCCCGTGGTGAAAAAGAAGTTCCACGATACGCAAGCGATTCGGAAATTTATGGACATCACTGAGACTTGCAAGGTCTTTGCCATTGTTTTGGATGAGTTTGTATCTAAAGGTCATTACACATATGAAGTGGCTATTGCAAAACCGCTACGGTCGGGCTATGGGAAGGGGAATGTCAAATTCCTGAAACCCAGTAACAATACAAGTGCACAAGCCATGCAAGCCTTTTTTGGCAAGACACCTTTGCCATCTGATGGTGCCACTGGTTCTGGTGTCCGTAGTGCTCCTGTAGAAGATGTGGCTACAGTACAGGTCCAATCCGTATCTCAAAATCAAATGATAAGATCAACAACTGTTTTGATATGGTGTTGGTTGTATGTGTATTGTTTTTTTTCAAGTGGTCAATCATGCGTTGCTTCCCATCACTGATGCAATGCCATTCAGGTAGCAACACCATCCGTGTCTATTTCTGAACAAGCTGACCATTCCGAACGTTCAGGACATCAGGCGAACACAAGTTATGAGTTATGTATCAACTCGTGTGAATTTTTGTAAATACATTCAAGCAACCATTTACACAATATAAGCTCCTTAGTTGTGTGGAGTTTGGATCCACACTTTGACACGACCACACAGGCCCAGGATCCTGCTCATCGTGATGTGTCCAATGCAGGCGACAAGGTTCAACCTGACGCGTGCGCCGGTGCTGGTGACCAGGGGACGCAAAAAGAATCGGAAGAACCTCCAAACATTGTAGAACAGATGAATGATCAAAGTGCTCTTGGGGATGATACCAGTGCAAAGAAGACCATATTTGAACCAGCCAAACCAACAACAACAACAACCACACCCGATGAGAAGCCAGACAAAACGCCCATGTTTACAAAGCCTGACGATGAAGACCTCTCTACTATAGCAAAACCACCATGGAAGCAAATGAATCAATCGTTGCTTGTGATCAGTACCTGGAATGCATATGCAAACCACTTTACTATGTCCTGGCTTGTTTTTTTCCCCCAAGACAACCAATAAATTTGACCATTTTTGTGATTAACTCATCAACAGGGTACATATCAATACACGTCATCTCCCGTTTCTTTACACCCAGGCCACCAAATGAGTTGGCACGGTCCTCGCCAGAGCGTGTACACTCAGATGAACTAAATGGATGGATGTTGCTTGCACATTCGGAAGATCCTGATCAAACCTGTGCTAATGCCACATCACAGGGTAATCCAAAACAATTGGATGTGCCAGTTGTGAAAACCCTTGAAGATGCACATCGACATTTGGCGTACTAGTACATTTTCTCAACCGATTTGTTTTTTTGCATCAGGAAATGTATACGTGCAGACATACATACATACATACATACATACATACATACATACATACATACGTGCATGTATACATACATTTACATTTACATTTAACATGAACATTTTCAAATACATATACATATATTCATATTCATTTACATACACAAAAAACAATTACATATAATACATATACATATATTATTTACATCTACAAATACATTTACATTTACATACTCACACAGAAACACATACATACATACATACATACATACATACATACATCCACACACAGGATTCACCACCTGCCCACCTGCCAACAACTATCAGTCAGGATGGCCGGAAGACTTTCTCATGACATATATCCACGCTGAGAGACTTCATGACCACTCTATGACATTATGTGCGAACGCTGACTGCCATCTTCCACACATCAACGATATGGCTGTTGACAACGACGTTGTGCATGATGCGGAATATGTACTTCGATTATTACTCGCTCGTATGGAACTGTCAACATATAGCACGGCTTTCAGCGGTGTGGACTCTCCTGGTACTGCTTTTGCGCAATTGAGGGTTTCATTGTGCAACATGTTGGGAATGCCAATCAACAAGCTCCACCACCCAGTGCATATCAATGCAGTCGTTTCTTAACACCAATGTAAAAAAAGACATTCACACATTCGCTCAATCAAGTAATGTCTTTCAGTCCATGTCCATGTCACACTTACTTACTGTAGTTTCAAAATATGTTCATTCATGTTCAGCCAAGGAGTGGAACGAAGCAAGCGCCAACGAACTCAAACACCATCCGTACGCACCATGTTGCTGCTTTCGTAACATATCAGATTTCTTTGTTCCAGCAGTCAATGCTATGTTGCCCACATTGAGATCATCTGAGCTATTTCAAACGAAACTGGTACCATTGGTGATGAAAGACAAAGCAGTAAAAATGATACTTGGTCGATCAATGTTACGCTTACTCTTTTTGATCAACTTGTGTGAAACAATTGTTCTTTTGTTCATCCAATATGGGATGTGAATGATTTTACCACTCTCCGTGGTTCAACCAATTGACCAATCCCTTTAGGTATGACCAGACATTTCATGCACTGACAGTCACAGCCGTTTACATTAAAATGTCAATTTGTCGTCTTAAATAGCTTAGGACCGCCTGGTGCACGAAACATCACAGAGAATGCCCGATCGATGATGTGATCGCATCAAGCCACTGGGCAGGAACCCCTTGCACTGCGTACTCCACCGCAGGTCTCCTTGACACTGACACCGCCGAGAGCTTCGCCCATTTTCTCGCCTGGGTGGGAATCCGCAGGCGTTGCCAAGAGCCGGTCATCGTGCAGGAGTGCACAAAAGGATTTCCAAAAGAACAGTTTGACTACCTGCTTCCAATGTATTCATGGTCGGTGGCCATCGTGGACCCACATACACTCGGATGGCCAGTCCGGAGGGTTCGTCAATGGTGTGTGTTTCTTGATGGCTCATTTATTCACTTGCATCACTGGGGGTGGAAAAGTAAAACTATCGTACATGATTGATACATACCTCAACCATGATCAAGTTAGCATGTTGTTTTTATCAACTCAACAACTGAGGGGACGTCACAAGGAGAAGACACTTGGATTCAGAATTCTTCTGGATGACTTTGTGTACAACTTCCGTCGCACATGCAGAGCTGATTGGACAATCTTCTTTTGGGAGAACCTTTGCTACATAGATATTTATATTTGGTACACATATTTATGTTTATGTTTGCAGACTTCTACTTCAATTTGACATTGAACTACTCCTTCAAGTTTCAATGAAAATGAATATCGATGTCAACAAATCCATCCATGACAAGTCACACTGCAAGTCGTCTTGCATGCATCGGCTGTTGCACCTACCAGGATCAATGGCGAACATTTGAAGCAGGAAGTGGTGTGGGCTGGGTCACGACCGGAATCTCGCAAAGGCAAAGGAAACGCCAAACATGACACGACTCATGGTGAGTCTGATTCTGATGATGAAATTGACTTTGAGGGCTGCCTTACACAATGGGAACATGATGTCTACATGAAGTACCAACAAATTTACCCTGGCAGTGTCTACTCACTCAATCAGAATCCCGATTCGCGAGCCACATGTGCCAAACAATCGGCCTCTTGACGTGACACGCTGACACGCACACATGTTTGGATTATACTGTAATCATCAAGTATGGCTTTGCGATTTTGTGACATTTATGACATCATACTACATAGAAAAAGAAAAGACGATCCCCCAGCACACATAGAGGTAACACTTTCAATCATAATGATCATAATTGTATCCCATGTCCTTTCCCAATACCCAGGTTCTCAATACTCTGGTTTCATCAGCCAGCATCATCATGAGCAGCCTGCACAATCGCTGGTTGACGCCCAGAGAAGCTCTTGTTGTCCAAGGCCTACCGGTGGACACGGACCACACACATGGAGTACCATGTTCATCGTTTGCCCTCCGATCACATTTGGAGAAAAATGCGAGGCCATTCACACCATGGCCAAGTAGGAGAGCAATGTTTGAACAATCAGGAAACTCAATGCACACATCTGTGTCGGAGTAGTTTTCATGTTCGTTCTGACGCAGATCATCATGGATCAACAAATATGTACCTTCATTATGTTTCACTGATGAAACGTACGATGATAGATGGAAAAGTGTTCACGTCTTTGACCCTGCGTGAACGCCCAAAGAACAGGGGCCAACCATCACATGCCGATGTGTCCATGTCTACGCCCAATGAACGTAGTCAGGGTAGTATGCAAAATGCTGCTTTGACCTCTGGAGTTGTTGACAATGATGCCGATCCCGATTCTAAGCGACGCAAGATTTTGTAGGGGAATTCACATCATCCCAGCATACCTATAGACTGTGAAACAGCATGGGATGGATGAATCAGTGGAACCGATATTTTGCCGAACCACAGTGTCAGGTTTGTGCAGGGTTTGGGGTTGGTCGTTGGTAGCCGGTCCCATTTTCACATTAGCAATACAATAGCATATTGAAAAAGAAAGATTAGACAAATTTATTGTCCATTGTTTCAAAACCCATGCCCGCACAAATGATTTTACACAGAGCTGGCAAGCATGCAAGTGCATTGCAGGTCGACTGACATGCACTGTCCAGTTGTCCTGTCAGATCTACTTACAACTTACAATGAGTTTCCACACGCAGACTGCAATCTAAAGAACAGTTGATAGTTGACCACTCATCATTTCACGATCTACACGGAAATCAGTTTGTCATATGTTGTCACTATCATGAATTGGTCAAACTCTTGGTGTCCCTGACGCATGGCTTTGCATCGACTGCCGTGGCAGTTGCTTTGCGCAGGCATAGTAATGACCTAAATCATTGTGGAGTCGAGGGGGTGGCACTGCAGTGTTCAAACGAGGTCAAAACAAAACATGTTGGTGATTTCACTAGTTCTGTTGACTGTGACTTTTTGACTGTGAAGAATTGCCTTGCCCAAGAGTCCTAGTCGAACAAAACGGATGTTGTTGGTACAAAACACTTTAAGCAACATCTTGTGTGGAAGTTGATCAATCGGACAAGAACATGAGATCACGTATCGGTGCACTTTCATGTTGATGTAGTTAGCAATCGCAATCGGAAGCTTTGAGCGATGTGTTCACCTAGAACATCTGAACCGTCACTTTCACCACATCAGGCCATCATGTAAAGCTGAGCAAGTGTAAAGATGATATAAAAATATATATATATGTACATATTTGTAAAATTATCAATATGTATAAATCCATCTCACAAACAGCTTCGTTCGTTGAATAGTCCATCCCCGTGGGTCAATTGCCATTGCGGCCCTTTGAACTTCTGTGGCTGTGGTTGTGATCGTGAAGGTCATCACTGTGGCAAAGCAAGATGGACGGGGAACCATTAGCGACTACGCATCAGCCGCAGTCTACGGCTAGGTACTTGTTGAAGGGAGTTGATCCATTTGACCCTAGCATGACCATCGAGAAGTTGTTTGGGCCTGACCTCAAGGGCCGCATGTTGCAAGAAGCAATTTGGACAACATACCACACGCCGATGTGGTTTTCACTTTTATCGAACACATGTTGTGTTTTTTCGCATTAAAACATAACAGGGTCCTGACAATGTAGCTTCCTTGATACTTTGCAATCATCCAGCCCGAGCCAAACACAGTTTTACTTACATTGTCGTCCTTTGGCCCTTGGCGACAGGTGGGTCAGAAAGCACGAGTTCAATGGTTCACGGACGACAACTCGGAGGATTCCAGCATCCGACCATTTCAGCACCAGGAAAGGTCAGGCATCATAGTGAAGCCGGTGTCCACTAAGAGGCCGGTGTCAAAAAAGGTGCCGGTGCCAACTTGCCACCCCAAGACAGGTTTGACACCAGCATCATAATGATGCCGGTGCCACACCCTATGTGCTATGTCAGCACGTTACCATTGGCGTTTTGACTGAATCATTTTCTTTTCTTTTCAAAAACCAGCATCAAAAGCTGGTCTTGTACACTTGAGCCGGTATAGTACAAAGTTGCCAACCTTTATAGATATATATATATGGTATTCAAAACTAAAGGTTTATGTGGTTTTGATTTTGTAGAGGTCGATGTACACATGTTTTTGCAGCACCAACTGTTGTCCTCCCAAATTCCAAAACCAAAAAATGGGGTGTATGTATATAATACATATAGTTGGTGGTTTCGAAGTCAACAGTTGGCCAGGCCAAATTCTCAACGCATTTTTTCCTGCCAAGTTGTCACCAATCCAGGTGTGCCCATCGACGGCATGCTGCGATGCTATATCTAAATAACACATGCCTTGAAACATACTTGGGAGTACTTTTACAGGCCAAGTGTTTGGATCTACGCACAAAATCTTCATCCAAATAGTTGGCCATGTACCTTAAATTTTTTTGGTTGAAATCAAAAACTGCATGTTCCAACGAATGGATTTTGGGCCTTTGGCGCCATCTGGTTTGTTGGTTGAGAAGTGCCAGTTCCCCCAACTTTGACATGGCACATCTATACGTCATGTAAGCTTCAACAATTTGATTCCATTCCAAATCAGTGTGCTTGCGACGGCCCCTCAAGCTGATTACCTCGATCTCAGCCAAACCTGAAGCTGCTCCGGCTCTATACCTGGGATAAATCGGATCAATGTTGTGTTTAGATGTGTTTAGCAGGTCAAGATCAACATGTCGCAACATCAAATATGAAACATACAGAGGCCATTCAAACAACCTGTTCGGAAAAAACCAAGATACATGTCAGCATCCAATTGTGTCCAGATTGCGAATTGATTCGACATACTGGCAACCCAAAATATCATGTATCGGGACGCCATTGCATTCAGTGTTTTTTGTGAAATCTCAAGGTACTTACCAGCTTCTGGTTTTAAACCTTTGGCAGTGAAGAGTTTTCGTTGACAACGTTCGGATAAGTTTTGGCCCTCGCACCAAAACCAGTAACTCCCCCACAACCATTCCAGACGTTTGTCTCTGGAATTCCCTGGTACGAGTCTTTCATCATCACTCCAGTCTAAAAGGCAGCTAGTGATAACGTCAACGCCAAGAGCCAAATGCACGATGTGCATCACATCTGGATATATTCCTTGGTTTTTTCTTGGTGGTGGCAGGGATTAAGATGGTCCAGTTGGATGAATCTAGCAACTCCCTATGATGTTTCCACAAATTTATTTTTTCAATTCGGGGGTGAAAAGGAAGAACAACATACTAGGTGTTTCCGCTTAGGGTCTCCATGGGGACCACCCCGGAACCTCTGTAAGAGGGCAGGGTCCATGAACATCCAACCATTCATTCAAAGACACCAACCTCAAACGCAAACACAAAAGATGTATAAGAGTCCAATCATGTTGATGAAATCACACTTGAAAAAAATACTGTAAATCAAACCAAGTTGTACGACTTTCTTGGGGAAAACAAAACCAATTGTTGCCAATAGAAAACATGGGACGTTTGTCGGTGAGCCGCTCCCTGCCCAAAGGTGGTATACAGAAATTGATGCATATCGTGGTGTTCATCAGCATATACCCATTGAACTGCCCGACAATAGTAGCAACAGTATTGCCGTGAGAAGAAACCTTGTGGCCAGGATCATAGTGAGTGAAGAAATTATGAGGTTATGATATACATGTATTTCTATATGTATAAAAATGAAAATAAGTAGAAAAAGAAATATATATATATAGATATAATATATATATATATACTGGTACATATATCTTGACCAAAAATTAGGGGGGGTTGAAAATCGTTTGGTTTAGCACGGTATCCACATGCAAAAGCTGCGCATTCCATCATGGGATGCATCCTCCAAACACGGCTGGATTTCCACCAGCCGATTTGAAACTGACATGAAATCAATGTGGAACAAGGATTTCATTGGTGTTAAACCTGCGATCAAAGGATATGAACGACATGAATCAAGTGAAGTGTACGTAATTACTAAGCCATGAGGGGCCTTTTTAAGCCTAGCCTAATAGGACACCCCAATTTGAAAATCAGTGTCACTTTGGGAAAAATGCACAGAAAATCACCGCTTTTGGAGAAAGTCATGGGAATCTACAGGGCCAACCCCCCTATTTTCTACATTTTGCAGAAAATAGTTAGCCGTATTGAAAGGTTATTAACCATAGCGCACCCCTAAACCTCGACCAAAACAGGCTATAAAAGAGGAATTCCTTTCATAGTTGGCGTTGCAGGGGGATTGCCGATTGGGTGTGCGGGAAACGGGTGTTGTTGTAATTTTCTTGGAACCATCGTTGTCCCTTATATAATCCCCTTAGAAGACCTCATTGCACCCTTCGAATCCCATGATAATAGAGGTGCCAGAAGCTGCAGCATCGTCAGAGGTGGTGTTGACCTGGGAGAAAAGGTGTTTTTTTTTGGGTGAAAATTCCGGAGAGAGGAAACTAACAAAAAACAATGGTTGTTGGTGAGTTACTTGGGGGTTACTGTAGGGTATTAATTACCTCCTGGGAACTAAGATTTTTTCGATTCCAAGGCACCTTTTGAAGAGGAGGAAATACTACTAGTAGGTTTTATGGAGATTTTACCGGATACCTTGAGATGTATCCTCCCCTTCGCTACTAAGTCCGCCGGTTCGTCGCCATCAGGAGGACTTTTCATCACTGCTTCAAAGAGAGCAACCCAAGGTATACCCTCCCGAAAAAAACTGACAACATGCCTCTGCAAAATGGCTTAGATGTACTACAAGATGCAGTATACAGTATACAGGATACATGGATATATATATATATACGTATATATATTACATATATTATATATACAGAGACTATATTTATACATCTAATATGGCATATTTAATTTTGATCTTTGATGTCTCTATGCGGTAAAGGCAAGGGACAATCAATATTCCTTGTCAGCTATGAGGCACCACTAGCACAACGCGCTTCAGTTGAAGAGCGACATATGTAGGGTTGCTCAAGGTTGGTACAGTCAAGGGACAATTGGGTGTACCCCTAACAGTGTACCCATGGTATTTACTGTGTTTTCTAGGACTCTAGGGATTCTTGGGGATCATAACCCATAAATACCCGCTATGTAGGGCTTTTTTTTGTTTTTGGGATTTCCCATATGGGTATGTTGGTAGGGGTACATCCAACTATCCTTAGATACAGCCACAGGGTGAAGAAAGGCTGCAATCAGTTGACCAGTGGTCAATTTCACCTTCTGGTTGGTTGGGTTGAGGGGATGAAATCCAACCCAGTTATATGAGGATCATTTGATAAGCCATTATCAGGATCCCTATTAACCAACTAGTATCATGGAATGTCAGCCAAGGGTTCTGAACTTTGCTCAGTTCACGTTCATCCAGGTTGGAGAAAATATCATTTGAGATATTTTGGAAAAACTGGGTGGTGCTTTTTAAGCATTTTTTTTCGAAGCACGAAATGCGGACATTTTTCCATGGCAAATTCTATGTGCAATCCGGGTCAATGAATCTTCCTCA